>Ga0208279_1001067_pt1 | contig 16482 bp, 18 predicted proteins | sample AntAceMetag02UKM_FD_184766 | JGI IMG/M metagenome (GOLD analysis project Ga0208279, IMG submission 184766) | Saline lake microbial communities from Ace Lake, Antarctica - Antarctic Ace Lake Metagenome 02UKM (SPAdes) (version 2) | ecosystem: Environmental > Aquatic > Non-marine Saline and... | reverse complement strand
AATATTCAGAACGAAGAGTATCAATTTCTTTATTTCGTGATTGAATTAATAAATTAATATCTGTAACCCATATTTCAGAAGTAGAATCCCAATAATCAGTTTCTGTCGGTACTGTTAATGTGAAACCTTCAGGGACCTCTCCATATTCTTCAACAACTTGAGATTCTTTTGTTTCTATATTATATATCATTTGACCTACATAACTAACTGTCACTTCCCATAGTTTAGTATCTTGATTAAATACTGCTACTTCATTATCTTCAGTTATTGTAGGGGGTACAACATCAGTTGAATTGGCGGGTATTAGATATGCATCATCATCCAAAGGAGATTTTCTCGCTGTACCCGTATTTGTATATTGTCCAGTAGTTGAATTATAATGATAAATTGTTTTCATATTGTCATCCTTTTAATATTTTATACACGCTAACATTGCTTTATTTTTCGGTCTTCCATCATTATTATTACCCTGATAATCGGTATATCTAGTTTGTGTAGCTCTATTAGCTTCCATCTTATATCTCAAATCTCCACCGGCATTATTACTCCATATGGGAAGCATACTATGACGGTGATATTTATTAGCATCTGCTTGATAACTTCCCAATACTCGACCAGTATCAACACCTCTACCATTATCCCAACCTCTAATAAATTCACCTCTTAAATCAGGAATCAAAAATGTTGTTGTTCCATTTCCAGCACCATAAGTTATTCCTATTGTATTAAATAATTCAGAATAAGTTGTCCTAGATAATTCAGAACCATCACATTCTATATAACCATTAGGTGGATCTTCTGCAGCAAAATATGAAACTACTCCACTAGTTGATGGAGAATTTACTGTTCCTGGTGTACTTACAATACAAGACCATGACCCAGTAAATGATTCAACTGAAGATAAATCTAATTCGATATTATTATTATCTATTAATGTAACAGGACAAATAACTATAGATGAAGTACTATCATAAATAGATGTTAATACATATTTTTTATCCAAAGAATGGGTTATTGTTAATATACCATCTACTAAATCAGTATATTCAAAATGTTCAATAAACCCCGATGCAACACTAAAACTAACTTTAGCAGTTCCATTACCCTTATCAGTTACACTAAAACCCGAAACAGAATCAAATTCTAAATCTTGAACGTCTGAAGATATAACAACTGATGAAGTTGTATCTGCCATTCTAATATTTAATAAGGGAGGTACTTCTATTTTTATTGTATTTGTAGTATCATCTGGTGTGATTATTACATTGTCTCCACCGATAATATCAACATTACCACCAGGATTTGAAATACCATTGATTGTAGAACCAACAGTATTATTAGCAACATTTGTTTCTGTCCAACCTTTTGTTGCAACATGTGTATCTTCAGTAGGATCTCCACATGTTATAGGATTTGTTCCTGCATTAACAGCACCATTCAAATCGATTACAGGAGCTGTTATATCAACCTCATCTGCTGATGAAAATTGAACTTGACCACCTGCACCTGTAGTTGTAAATGTTAAATTACCATTTAAAGATTGATTAGTGTAATTAATATGTTTTGTAGGATTCGTAGCAGGAACAGTTACTTCCACACCACCTGAAGCATTCATAATGATTTCATTATCTGATTCAATGAATGTATCACCAGTTCCTGAAGTTTTTACTTTTAAATCTTGATCTACAGATGTAGTAATATGAATAGTATCAGATACATCTTCTAATACTTTCTTACCATTAATATATATTGAATTACCAGTTAATTGAAGATCATCTGCCCATACAGTTTTCCAATGTTTATCTGTTGTACCAAAATCACGGGTTCCGGTTGCATCAGGAACTATATTTTGGTCAACTGCAGATAAATCGATAGCATCGCCTGGAGATGTTATTGTAATTGTTTTAGTTGCAGAGGTTGCATCTGTAGTGATTGATATTCCATCACCAGCAGCAAGTTGTAAAGTTTCTTCACCTAATGGTGTTAATGTCGTTTGACCATCTACGATAATATCTTTCCAATGACTTCCCAATGAAACTTTTGCAGTATTATTTCCTTCATCTGTAACAACAAATCCTGAATCTTGATTGAATTCAAGTTTGGTTACATCAGTTATCGGATCGCCACTACTTTCTTTTACAGTGATAGTAGTACCTTCACCAGCACTACTTGTATAACCTGAAAATACAATCAGATCAATCGACGCAGTGCCATCATAAAACCATATTTTGATATTATCATCATCAACAATTTCAACATCCTGAGGAATTACCTTTTGTAATGTAGTCGTCAGGTAGAATTCCGTAAGTACTTTAGTAGTTCCTAGGTTGTGATTGATAGTAGCATAGTACGAATCATCACTTGATGTCCAGGAGGTAACTGTTTCGGTATATACGCCACCGGCAAGAGTCGCATTGATTGCATTTTGATCTATAACTGTTTTAATAGATGCAGTTGAATCATATGGAATATCTTGTGCTCTTAATACTCCAGATTCATTCCAATCAAGTTGGATCCATTTACGTTTTGCTTTTCCCAATCTTCGTTACCCCCAAGTTTTTGCCAGGATTAATGTTCTCCTGGATATGTCCCCTTGGAAAGAGATTATTTCTTTATTTTCTCTTTAACCAATTTATATATTTGTTCTTTTGTCATACCTTTGACAATTACAACACCAAGTTTCTTTGCAGTCTTTCGCAAATCCCACCCGTTCATACTTGCCAATGGTTGAAAGTCTAATTTAGGTTCATCATCAGTTGTTTTAATTTTCATTGTATCTTTTAAATCTTTTGCCAACCGATTATTCTCTGCGACTACTTCCATGAAATGTTGACGAGGAACCAATCCATCCTCAACTGCACGAATATAAAAATCTAACAAATCTTTATAATTCTCATTCATCCAAATAGTCGTATCGTTTATTATTTGTTCGTATAAATCTTCTTCAATAAATCCCACGTGTTCTTGTAACATATCGATAAATGTATTACGACCTTTATCTGTCATTTTAACAGTGATGACCGCTTTCTCATAATTCTCTCCATCACTACAGTGTTTTTCAGGATCAAACTTTACTCCTTCGATAGTTTCTTTATTTTCTATATTTTCCATATTATTCTCCCAATATCAACATTGCAATATCATCTTTTTTACTTCTTGGTGGAATTTTTATTTTCTTTTCTTTTGCAACCTTTACCAAATCTGAAAATTTCATACCTAAATATGTTGCTAAGATATTTGATTTTTCAGACTCTTGTTTTTCGTCATTATGTTCCTGTTCAAGATTCCGATGAATCACACCACTATTTTTTTTACGAGGCGGTTTCTTTTTTTGTGGTTTTGCAATATTATTATCATTGATAACAATATCAGAAACTACGAGTTCCACTTTTGGTGGTAATTCAATAAGAGGGAGTAGTTTCTTTTTTACTTTTTTAATTACGTCTTTTGTATGTGCTTCTGCAACTGCAGTATTTTTACCAAAGATTGGATCACTCGTGGTTACAACATCTTCTTTAGGTACCACGTTTAACAGTTTGATGTTCTCTTTTTGAAGTTCATCAAATTTTGTCATCATATCATTAATAGATGTAGTAAGAGTTGAAATGTCATCATTGATATCTGATATACCATTAGTTATTTCAATAGTATTATCAGTTACAGTTTTTTCATATTTAATAACATCTTTTTCCATTGTTTGTAAACATTTCGTAAGAAACTCTTGTGCCTGAGATAATGTATTAACACTATTTGCAACAACGAGATGCTCACGGACGGCATTGATTAAATTCCTATTGAGAATCCCACTCATTTGAACTGCGAGATTATCAACTATTTTCTTTGTAACTGTGGGATTTACAACTCCTAATTCATTTGTAACAACACCATTGATGATGTCTTTTTCTTGTTGTGTTAATTCTACCATTTCATCTTTCCTTTCTGTAGTATATATATGAGTGGCCTAATTTCAGACCACTCATTAGCATTCATTAGCATTCATTATTCTGCTGAAGATGATTCGATAATAAGTTTCATATTGTTCTTTGAATATATTGAACCAAATACTGTACGGAGAGATGTAATGATACGGCCTTTACGACCAATAACTTTACCCAAATCTCCTTTTGCAACTTTTATATTAATAACTGCGGTAGAGTTTGTTTTGATTTCTTCTACATCTACTTCCTCTGGAGAATCAACCAATTCTTTAATAATATCCTTAATCAAATTTTTCATTTCCATGACCATGACCTTTCCAGCATCAATTTTTAATTTCTATAATTTAATAAAGAGGGATAGTCAATTAAGACTACCCCTCATGAATTTAATGTGAATAATGAACCATCAAAACATCACCTACTTCAAGACCTGAAATACCTGTTGATACATTTGCATCACCACTATTCCAAGTAACACGTTTCACATCAGCACCATCAGTTACAACTGCATAATCTTTACTATACTGTTGCATAATACCACCTGAAATATCAAGTGCTGTTGCTGATGCTGATTCAGGAATATTTGTAAGATCAACATACATATCAGCGATTGATGTTGAATCAAGTGTAATCAATTCAAGTGCAAGATTTTCAACGATATCATCGCCTTCAAGATATAGACCATCAGAGTCTACTGCGATACCACCGCTTGCTTTCAATTTCACTGCCAATTCATCAGTTCCAGCACCAGCGAACATCAAACCTGGAGAAGCATCAAGAATATCAACAGAAACTGTAAGTGCTCCAACGTCTCCTGCTGTAGTGATACCGTCACCGCCTGTAACGCCTGCATTTGCAACTGTATCGATATCATTCTTTAACTCTTCCAATGCACCTTCAACAGTTGTTGCTGTAATGAGTGAACTTGCATCAATAACAGGAATATCTTCTGCATTGATTTGTGTTGCACCTGTACCAAAATTAATCATAGTATCAAGAATCTGATCATCACCAACATAGATACCATTAGCATCTTTTGTAAGACCTGATGCAGGTTTGATTTTAACTTCAAGTTCATTTGTTATGAATTCAAGACCAGGTTCAGTACCTAAATCAACAGAAATTGTAATACCTGCATCCAATGTACCAGTAGAAGTAATACCATCACCACCAGTAATCGCTTTACCTTCAAGATCATCAATGTTTGTTGAGTTGGTTCCAATGTTTGATGAGTTTGTTGAGATATTTGATGCATTTGTTGAGATTGATGAACCATTTGATTCAACATTAAGTGCAATTTCTGTCAAAGCACCGTCAACGTTAGTTGCAGTTATTTTAGCAGAAGCGTCAAGAATAGGAACATCTGCGGCATCAATTTGATCTACTGTTGCTGTACCCCAGTTAATCATTGTATTTAACACACCATCTGCAGCGATACCAAGTTGTTTTTCTCCAACTGCTCCAGACAATTCAAGACCTGCTGAAGTATCAAGATATACTGATAACTCACCATTGGATACTGTTAAACCATCATGAACTTCGATAACACCATGCTGTGTTCTTGTTGCATTAGGAAGTGAACCAACACCTGTAACCTGAATCCACATCTCTGTATCATCAGACCAAGTATAACCATTATCATCACCACGTGAGAAATGAGTTTGATTTCCTTGCAATGATGCATATAATTGTCCAAGGTTAGGACCAGCGCCATCTGCTTTCTTATAATCTGTACCTTCAGTAGGACCTGTAACTGTAACTGTAAATGAAGTCCATTCTGCGGCATCATCATTTACGAAGTATGCAGAGTCAACTGAACGATCTGATTGTCCCTGAACTGCGGCCATTGCAGCAGTAGTTGAATCATTTACTGAACGAATGATTTCGGTTGCCAATGAAGTAGAAGATTCTCCACCACGACCAGCACCAACGTTAATATCAAATTCATCATTTCCAGGAGATGCATTATCAACTGCTGATAATGTAAATGTTTTTGCAGATCCATCATTCCAATCAACTACGATTGTATTACCAACTGACCATGCTGCTCCAGTTGCATCCAAATCAATATATGCTGCTGGGCGAATACCACCTGTGCCTGTTGCACCATTAACTAACTGATTTGCACTGTAAATAGGATCTTCCCATGTAAGACCAGTTAAAAGTCCATCAACATAACCTTTACGTACTGCATCGTTATCTGTTTGTGGATTCGTACCTGGAAGAATTGGAATATCTCCAAAAGTTTTTGTACCATCGATTGTTTGATTTCCAGTAAGTAATGCAACTGTTGCAGAGTTCGCTTGAACACCTTCTGCTGTTTTGACAATAGTGTTAGATGTAGTGTCAATATTCAATTGCAAATCACCAGAAGAATTCTCTCTCTAGTGAACTGGTATCGAAATTTAACCATTTGGCATTAAGTTTAGACATTAGTTATTCCTCCGAACGTTATTAGTTTTTATTATTTGTTCTTATTTTTAAACTATGTATATTATATATTTATTATTCTGGCTCAGGTACTGGAACTGGTACAACTGTAGCTCCTATCATATGTATTAATAGAATTGTAATATCTCCCGGATTAACATTAAATCCAACTCTAATCTCAGTTTCACTAACTATTTTTATAAGTGATGGGAGTATCTGTTCTTGTGTAGTTGATGAATATACCTGTACAATAAAAGGATTAATAGTATAATAATCAGTTTCAAATTCAAATACTACCAAACCTTCAATAATTTCTGCATTTTCTGCATCAAAAAGAAATATTTTTCTTGTATCGTCAGGAGTAAATGTAATTGTATTAGCAGTATCATTAGATGATATTGATATTCCAGCTCCAGCAACAAAATCAATATTACCACCAGTATTTGCAATACCATCAATTGTTGCACAAACTGAATTTGCATGAGCAGAAACATCAACCCAAGCAGTATCTCCACCAATATAAACAACTTGACCAACGATAATCATTTGACCTTCATCTTGACCATTAACAAATACCGGTACAGATCCTAAAACTCTTACAGTTGAATATGTTGTTCCGAGAGGTTGTGTAGGTATATAAACCCAACCTGTAGGTCCACCAATAGCGACCATAGAACCATCTGTAAGTATATAAAACTGACCAATTTGATCTTCAGTCCATCCAGGAAAATTATCAACAATTGTCATTTGAATTGCAGCACCTCTACGACCTATCTCTGGATTGTCTGGATCATAATCATAAAGGGCCGAAACAACACCACCTACAATATCAATACATTTTATAAACATATATCTATCAGTGAAGTTACTACGATTCTTTAAAATTCTTATTGTTGCCTTTGGAGCTGGAGTAGTTTTTGCATATATGTAATCCATGACTACATAATACTTTGCAGTAGTTTCGATCATTGCAGTTGCTTCAACAAACCATTCCGCATCATTCATATCAATTACAATATTATCTTCTGTGATGTTAATCATTGTATCATCTTTGATTGCAACACCATCAGTTACATTTACAGAAGTTCCATTAATGATATCAACATTCAAACCACTCGAAATAACATCAAGTCCTTTTGAAATGACTCTTGTTAAAGCATTTACATTGTCTGAATTATAACTAGAATAGGGGTCTACTGCCCTAGTTTGTGCAGGTACGTGAAATGCCATTTTAAACCTCCCAGAGTTTGCAATTTGATAATATGCCACTAATTTATATTATATATACACACTAGCAACTTTAATATTTGTTCTAAAATTAAATAGAAATATATAGTATAAATCAATAACATCTACTATATATATTAATTCTTGATACGTCGAATTGTAGTCCAAAAAGGAGACTGCACTATGAAGTTAAGAAACCCAAAAATCCGTGAAGGTTCACTGTATGTCTGCTGGAATGATGAAGATGAAAGCGGACGTCAAATAGTTCTTTTTGAACTAATTGGAAGAGAAACTGTGTCAGAACATCGAAGTGATATTTTCTGCGCTAGATGTTGCAAAAAGACCAACTATTCTCTTTTACCATCACAGACACCTTACGTCTCTATGGCCAGAGAAAGAGAAGGAATTTTAATTTGTGGCAAATGTCATGAAGGAGAAGACCTTCGGGACGTAAAAATAATGAAGAAAAATATCGGTTCACATTGGAGAATTCCTGAAGTGATTATTGTTGATTATAAATTTGACCATTTTGCATTTATGAAATCTTTTCTACTTGGAAGATTTCGAAAGCAAAAGAAAAGATTGATTAATGATAATCATAAAATTAGGAATATACTTGAACAGACCGACGCACTTTGCAAATAAAGGGCTAGGGGTAGTAATCTTTAAACTGCATTCGATTGTATCAAGGGAGCATGGATATGTATTTGTATATCCATGCTCCCAATTTCAAATTTAAGTATAAATATAAAAGGAGGTGTATATTGTCTCGCACAAATCGCTGTTGTCCTAAAAATTATCTTAGACAACCAAGAGGACGTAAGCGCGCCATTATAAATAATGCGAGAAAACGATCAATTCCTCCTTCTGCATATGATGATATAAATAGAGGAAATGAATCTTGGTTACCTTATAGACTTGGACGTATGTTTATTGAAGAAGGAATGACCAGAGATGAAATAATCAGAAGACTCATGAAACGATTCAACATCAAAAGATATGAATTAATTGAAATGTTGAAGGATTTATTATAACAAAAAGGAGATGTTATGGAATTATCAATAACGTTATCAATGTTAAAAGAAGGAGTTGTTATAGATACAACAAAATCTGTAGAAGCTCCTATAATGATAACCGAAAAATCTGTAAAAGATTTTGTATCTACACAAGTTTCATCGGTTGGATATGAAAGATTAATTTCCTTGTCGTGGAGACCATTATATTAACCGTATAGTTTGGAAAAAGTCCCTAGGAATCCGCAAGGAAACCTAGGAACTTTTTTTTGGTTAATTTATTTGATTAAATATTAAACAGGTGTAACTGCATTAACAATGTTCAATACAGAGATACCATGAGGTCTAATCAACTGTGTTCCATAACGACTAAGTACTGTCAATGAAGGCACAGTTCCAAGAGGATATGGAGACAATACTGCAGGTACGTAAGGTGCGAAAATGTATACTGCACGGATTTCTTCAACTGGACGATAGACCATTACAATCTTACCCTTAGGAACTACTGCAGAAATCAATACTTTCCATTTTCCATTTGCAACTGTAGCAGATTCATAACCTACATCACCATCAACATCGCTCTTACCTGTGTAACGGAACTCTTGAAGTGATTCGAAAATCACAGCATCAAGTGGGTTACATGCAAGAGTATTTGCTGCGGCCATGTTAGTATCAGTATATACCTGTGCAGATAGAGTATTAAGAACTGGAAGTACATTTTCATACCATGCTTTAGGACCCCATGTAAATGCAACAGGAGGTAGAGTATAGAAAGTATCTTGATGAGATGCACCAGCAAGACGCTCTGAAGCATAAATCAATGAATTGATAATTTCCCTATCAATATCAAGAACAATTTGCTGTCCGATTACAGATACAAGTTCTGCCTGAATGTCAACGTTGAAAAGAGCCTTAATGTCCTGCTCCATCTGTACTGTCCATTCAGTAGAGATCTGACGATCTTTAGCATATAATCTCAATTTGTCAATAGTAAACTTGACAGTAGGATTAATTGTGTTCTCTTCAAGAGAGATTGTGCATTGATATTTAACAGCAGTTACAGTTGCAGAAACAGAAGAAATATCAAGAACTCCAGTTTCATAATTGATACGACCAGTAATAATATCAGTTGCTCCACCAAGTGTAGTAACTGTTGAAGAAAACTCACCATCAACTGTAGGTGTGATTTCTACCTGTGCATCACCAGTTGCATCTGTTACAGCAGTAATGCGGAATGTTTTTTCCACATGTGCAGTATCAGCAGTCAGGCCAAGAGGAGTCATGATGCTTGTAGATCCAGGACATGGAGCAGAAGCAGCAACAGGAACACCAATTTGTGGGCCAGTTGAAATGTCAGTGCTTGCAGGTGCTTCATAACGAGTTGCATCGAAATGCTTCTTGAATGTAGCGCGAACAAAACCACGAACGATTTCAGGTTTGTCCATAGGAATAACTGTAACTAATTCCTTAGAGATAGTCTTCGGAAAGAAAACTCTCAATAGAGGAAGTGCCAAAGTTTCATATGGATTCAATGTATACATGGAATTTTCCAGCAAGGTCTTACGAGTATTCTGTGCTAAACGTGCGAAGTCCTTAAACTGTTTTTGATCGACACCTTCTGCAAGAGCACGAACATATGTGCCGAATGCATTGTCATCAACCAAGATTTGCTTCATGTTGCCCGGTTTTGAAGGATCAATACCGGTCATTTTCTTAGTTGTTCTATAAGACTCTATTAGTAATTCTTTCATTTTTTTTGTTCCTCCTAGAAGGGTTTTCTTAATAAAATTTAAAACTAATTAGTTCGAATTCGATTTACGTTCTTATAAACCATACTGCGTAATACTTTTAATTTAGTTTCTAATACACCGGATTCCATCTCAGAAATTGTATCAAGTATTTCCAAAACTATATTTTTATTATTACCATAGAGTATTTCGTGTGAGTACAATGTTGCACATTCTTCAAGAATTTGTTTCTTAAAGGATTCCTTTTTGAAATCAGCAGTCAACGTTACTAGGTATCTTTTTGTTTTGGCAATATCTTGTTTCAACTTCTCAGTATCTTTTTCGTGACTCTTCAACGTTTCCTGTTTCTTCTTTATATCTTCGTGAAATATAGGAAGAAAGTGGTCTACTATTTCATCAAACAGTAGAATTTTTGAAGCGTCATCTGTATCACAATAATTATTATCAAATACTCCGAGTTCAACAGTCCTCATGATATCTTCTCCTTTATAATCCGAATACGATCAGTATTTTCATTTCTCAATATGTTGAGTCTTTCGACCAACGACTTTGCCTCTTTTCTACCTTTGGTATTCAACCGTATAAATTTGTCAATATCAGAAGTAATTCTGTTAATTTTCAAATCATATACAGTTTTGGATTTCAAAGAAAATATACCATATCTATCTTTTTCCAATATATTTTTCATAGCTTCATACATAAGTCTAGCGAGATCTATATCGAAATCGACTTCTTTATTTTGAGAGCCATTGGAAGGCCTCTTAGTTATTTGTTCTTTTTTTGGTTTAGAGACTTCACTTATTCTTATTCCCATATCCCATCTCCTATAATCTTACTTTACATTCATTATAATTTTATACCAATTTTCAGTAACCCGAAAAAATTGCCAAAAAATTAATCAACCGCCCAATAATCAGTATGTAACTTTAGTACCTTTTGCTCAACTAGTTGGTCAAAAAGGTTTGAAGTATAGCGCGCACCATCAGAACATAATACCAATCCAGCAGATTCATTAACAACTCTCATCTGACTTTCATGAATTTCTTGAATACATGCTTGATGATGTGAAGGCATCTGAACACAATCAAATGAAATCATCAAAAGAGGAGCCATTACTTTTTGATATGTGCCATTATCTTCTAAATCTGCAAGACCACGCAAACTAAATCCAATAGCAATATTATCCAAAATAAGACCTGATAAGGCCTTACCACTTGTTGTATAAGGTAATGTTTCAAGTTCGCCCCATATTTCATTGCCACGAAATTCCATATCAACAATAAGATGTGCTGCTTCTTTATATAATACAGTTGTTTGTCGAACTTGATTATCAGAAATAGGATGATCTAATTCACCCAAAAAGTTTCTATTCTTTACTACAGGCATAACACGTTCAACTGCACTCTGCATTACATCCAGTGGATACATACGTCTATTTCGATTTACATCGCCACATGTTTGTAGAATAGTTTGAAAACGTACTTTTCCGCCTGTATATTGTTTAACTTTCTCTGCATGTCCTGCTATGGCACCTTCACAGATAATGTTTTTAACATAACTATGCGTTAGCGGCATTCTTTTTATATTGTTCATCTTCTTCCTCCTCAGGGTTTGAAGGAACTATTTGTTTTTGAATCTTCTCTAATCTGTCCTTCACTTCGGGATCATCTATTTTACTATTTGAATAATCTTTTACAACTGTAGTATGATCTTCGTTTGTTTCACTATTAGATTTATTTTTTATCTTCTCTTGTTTTTCTTTATAATATTTAATAAGAACTTCAGTCACTCTTTCAACATATTTATAGAAATATAAGATTACTTGATCTAAACGATCTTTATAAAGAGCTAAATTATCAACAACCATTTGAAATATCTCTAATGCATCATCAGCAGACTTCTTCAATTGAATAAGTTCATTTTCAGTGCTTTGTGCCAATATTCCATCAATTGTTTTTAATTTATAAAATAACTTTTGAATTTCATATAAACGGCCTACTTCAGATGGTGTGGTTGCAATAGAAGGTTCTTCTTCTGGCATTCCCATACCCATACCACCGCCCATCATATCCATTCCTGCTCCACCCATTGACGGATCCATTCCTGCTCCACCCATTGACGGATCCATCATAGCATTCTGTCCACCCATCATATCATTTGCAGTTGCACCTTGAGGTGGTGGAGCACCGGCAGCTGCTGCTGCATTAGCATTAGCATTAGGATCTGTTTGAGCAACACCTTCTTCAAATGTCATAGGACCAATATTATAATTCTCTATTATATACTGTTTGAATTCATCTGAAATAGGGAATGTGAGTGTTGTTTTTGATTTCTCAGATGTCATATTATTACCTTCGAACTGGTGATTTTATACGTGTGGCAAAAAACATCCCCTAATAGGATGTCTTTATATGCCTTTTATATTTGTTCTAGTTATACAGATTGAGATTTTTGGAGTCGAGAACGTTTACGTGCTTCCATTTGTTTCTGACGATATTCAGGATCTGCCCAGAGTTGTTTTGATTTTTCAGATAATCGTTTCTTTACTTCAGGATTATCAGAGAAATATTTTTTTATAGAAATTGATTGTTTATCTCTACTTTCTTCTTTTGACCAATATTCTTTTGAAGGAATTGAACACTTTTCTTTATTTTCAGGATTGTCCATCCACTCTTTCATAAATTCTGATTGTTGAATTCTATTATCTTCATTGCCCCAATATTTAGAAAGAGTTTCTGTAACCAAATTTCTAAAATCTTTATCTTCCCATTGTTTTTTTGTATTTTCAGATTGTCGATCTTTATTTTCTTGTTTCTTCCAATATTTTTGGGAAACAAACATTAATTTATCTCTTATAGATTTATCATCCCATAATTCATTTATTAATTTTCTCTGTTTTTCAATATTAACTGAAGAATTCAGTTTTTCAATAATTAGTTGTCTAAACTCCACTTCTGTCCATTTTTTCTTCATTGAATTTGATTTTTTAATTCTCGTTTCTTTACTAATATTAGTTGTTCCTTCTCCACCATCGGTAAGATTAGTAAGAGGACCGGTTCCTAAATCATATCGACCAATTGCCCAAATAGTCCATATCTCTAATTGAAAGGAATAATCTTCTGATAAATTTTTATCAATTTTAACAACTACAGGTTCTCTATTACACTCTTTAATAATTTTTCTAATCTTATTGAATTTGTGTGATTTATTATTTAAATCTTTAGAATTTTGAATTGTCATTAAAGATCTATAACCACGACCTTTACCAACATAAAATGGTTCGTAATCGAATGTATAGTCGCCATAGGTGAACGTTCCAGGTTTACGCGGATCTAGATATATGTAAACATAAAACTCATTCATTAGAATCCTCCGCCCATCCCTGAGCCGCCCATTCCACCAGCGCCTTCGTCTCCACCTTTATCACCCAATTGTTTCTTGAGTTTATCTTTGGTTTGATAGTTTTCAATATCATCCCAATCCAAGAAGGAGTAGTATTTCTGTTTGAGGTATTCTTCAGGTACACCTTGTTCCTTCATCATGTTAATAATATCCGTGGCTGAGCGAAGGTACTCCAATTCATGCTCATACATAGATGCCTTAGGAGGAGGAAACCCTATAATGGTATTATCTACATCGTCCTCATTATCAGGATATAATAGTTTATATATTTTATAAAATAAATCTGTTACACATTCACCCAACTCTTTTTGAAATCCAACTATGGTACGGGCAAACAAAACAGACTCAGCAGTAAGTAAATTACGGTTTGTTGCATTCTCTTCTAATCCTAAATATGCAGGAGGAACTGATAAGTTTGCAACAATATTATCACGTATGAATTTTATTGGTTCAATATCATCTTGAGGATTTGCACCCCATTGCATATTATCTATTTCAACAAACTTCTTACCATCCCTCATAGGAATATAGATATCTTCAAATGTTGATATGATGGACGGAATAGAATCAATAGATCCAAATTTATCAACACTAATTTTTCTCTTCTTCATTGAATCTTTCAATAGATCAACAAGATTCTTTGCATTATGAGGAAGACCAGTCTCAACAGATATCACTCGTTTATCAGTTGCAGATGTAAGTTGTTTGATTGTATTTGCGGTTTTTAATGCCATTAAAAGTTTGGCGTCAAATAAAATGCATTCGAATATTGACTCGCCGTATGGTTCATGAACATCTGTATGGATTCTGAAATGTGTCATATAATCAGGTGGTACATATCTAACCTTGATATCTTCACCTTCTTGAACTGAAGAAAGATAATTTAGGACAACATTTTTCAATTCCTTATTGTCAACAAGGATTCCTTTATTATCGTTTATCTTCTCTTTCAATTGATTGACGATATCCATACAAATAGAATCAATATCAGAATTAACGAGTGAATAACTTTTACCACTCATAGATGCCATATTGATCTTAGGGAATACTAAATAACCTAAACATGTTTTAAATCGTTCAGTTTGAAGGCGAATAACATATCTTGGGTCATGTAATGTAATAAATATATCTTTTAATGCAGCACCTTTTTCTTCTTTTCCATCATCATCAGTATGTGTAGGACCAAAGTATTTATCATCAACTTTATCTTTTAATCCACCAGGATCACCAACAGGACGAGGATTTGATTTTTGTGAGAAATCCTTAATTAATGTATCGACTGGAGTATATGTCGACTTCATTTGAAACGAATTTCCTCCACCTGCAGTAGGATTATATCCTGTATTCAAAGGATACTCTAATACAAGTTTTCCTTTACGACCTATCTCAATAGGAGGTGAAGTATCTTCTCGAATGATTTTGAATTTAATATCAAAATCTTGTTGCCATTCAGTTATAATTTTTTCACCACCAGTTTTAATTTCTTCAGTTATTTCACTCTCTTTAACGATTGTAAAAGCATTTTCGCCTTTAGGTGAATGAAGAATCTCTACAAAATAATCTCCCTTTTTAAGAGTTGTCCTGACAATCTTATCAATATGTTTTTCAATACCAGTTGTACTTTTTATCAGTTTCAATCTCTCAACAATATTATCACTTCCATATTTATCTAATTTTGATCCACCTTCTTCTTCATTCAAAGCAATTGAAATTGTTCTCTTTGTAATATCATCCGGTGATATAATACAATCGGTCAAAACATTTAAGGCTCTCGCACAATATGCGATATTCCTTACAACAGAATCAAATTCATCATAACGTTGAATTCGGCCACTTCTATCGAAAAACTCTGCCTGAACATCTCGGATGTCTTTCACCACTAATGATAAATCATTAGGATCAATGTTTCCTGCAAGATTCTTCAGTGTATCGATATATGCGTTCCGATCAACATTTGCACTGTATTTGTTTATCAATGCAAGGGATTTATCAATCTTTTGATCTATTTTAGAAGTCTTGGTTCCGATAAGACCTGTTTTTAAGTTTTTAAATATATCTACAACTGTTGGCATTTCGGATTACCTCTCTTGGGGTTTTTTACCCATAACGTTTTCATCTAACTCAGAATTCTGTTCCTGAATTACATTCTTTTGTTTTTCAACAAAATCAATAATTTCATCAGTATCCATCTTTCGAGAAAACCATATGATAAGATTATGAGTCAATGCGTCTTCAGTTCCATAGAATGATGAGAGTAAATCTACATGATTACTACCCATCAATTCCATTGTCATTTTAATAAAGTTTCTTTTAACCGATTCTAATTCTTCTCCGTTGATATTAAATCCAGATGCAGAAAATGCAAGAATTTGATCTTTATAAATAAACTCATATGCAATCGCACAATAATGTTCCTGTATTTCGACAAGACTTTTATATTTGTTCACAAACAAATAGAGGCGAAGAAAATAACAAACCATCGCACCTATAACAGAAATTGATAAAAATATAGAAGAACCTATGATAAGTGCTGGTAACCAATAATTCATTATTTATCCTTTTTTATTTTTAATTTTTTTCGTAATTTTCACATCGTGACAGAGATTAAAAAAATATAATATCCATGCTCCAGTAACACCACTAATACTAATAGATAAAATATGAATAATAAGAATCTCTAATCCACTCATGATTTTTTATCCTTATTCTTTTTAGTTATTTTTC
>Ga0208279_1001066_pt1 | contig 16489 bp, 20 predicted proteins | sample AntAceMetag02UKM_FD_184766 | JGI IMG/M metagenome (GOLD analysis project Ga0208279, IMG submission 184766) | Saline lake microbial communities from Ace Lake, Antarctica - Antarctic Ace Lake Metagenome 02UKM (SPAdes) (version 2) | ecosystem: Environmental > Aquatic > Non-marine Saline and... | reverse complement strand
GTTTTTGGCCCAAGTTTATTATCCAGAGCTCCCGGATTAAAACCAGCGTTCTTCAATGCTTTTTGTATCTGTATAACAGTAACTTGCTTTAAAGAAAAAAACTCCTCATGCAATAACTTCAACTTTTTCCAGGTTTTTTTATCCACATACCCAGTTGTTTTTAGACTCTGCTTCTTCTGAAATACCTTAACTGCAGCTCTTGTCCTGTACCCCATATTTCCGTCTATTGAACCAGGATTATAGCCAACTTCCTTTAAAATTTGCTGTAGCTCTTCTACGCGGTCATTGTAATTATAAAGATCTCCAAACAATTCTTTCTCCTCGGCTGCTTCTTTTTGAAAAATCTTTAGTAGCAAATTACACCCCGAACAAAAACAAATTACGCATATTAATAAAACTAATAAAAAGATACATTGTTTCATCTCTTTATTATCAATCAGTTAACTTATCTATTTCATGTTAATTCTTTTGTACCAGACATTCATACTCTCGATATTACCGGCTATATTAGTATTATTTATTAATGTTCCAGAATAAATGTAATTTCGTTTAGCAAATATCGTATTTATTCCATAGGAAAAGGCACGAGCAATAGTATATGAGGTAATTATACCTTCTTTGGCCATTTCATATTCCATATTTTCAAGAAGCCGGGAACCCAATCCATGACCGCGATGCACCGGTAAAGTAGCAAAATCTGTCATTTCCACAGCCTTAGCCTCTCTGTCTATTTCCGCTGACGATAACGCTGCAATTTCTCCCTTCCGGCGAATAAGATAATATCGGATATGCGTTTGCATAGTATCTAATAAATATCTAGGATTATGGATCGGAAAAGGATATGACTTAAAAATTTTTTCATAAACAGCACTTATTTGGCCAACATCACAAGGCCGCGCAACTTCTACCGAAATATCGCTATCCCTTTCAGAAAAAACCTTATTCTTAGAATTTGAAATAGAGCCCTTTAAAACCTCCTCTATTTCCCGTTGCCTAGGGTCAAAACTTCGATTTTTAGAAAAATATTTGGCTAGAAAAACCGCCTTGTTTTGCCCATTAAAAAACCATGGTATCATTGCCTCCTGTTCATACCCGGATAATTTGAACAAATCAATAGCTGATTCAGGAATCTTAGCAAATATCTTAGTATATTTATTCTCTTGGCACAGATTATCTAAAAAACTTATTACTTTTGAATAGTCTCCCTCCGCAAGTTTCATAAGATAAGCCCGCTTGCTTAAATTACCATGTTGTATGGTAGAGCCAAAAACTTTTTCAATTTTATCGTAAGCCATTGCTTGAAATCCTTCTCACCTGTTAACTCCTCCTATATTTCTCCTTCTTTTTACCCGCTCATTGCTTGAAGGCGTAAGAGAGATGGTCTTATCATAATCAGAAAATAACTTCCCTATTCCAACAGCGGCATTTTCTTTGGCTCCCTCTAATTTTAGTTGTAAAGTACATTGTTCGCAATTGCGATCACAAAAAATAGGTTCATAAGAATCAGGCTCTTTATATGTTGTAATAACACCTTCGTAATTGCGTAAAATAACTTTATTAGTTGACCAGGAAATAAGATATTGAGGCATTACAGGGATTTTTCCTCCTCCTCCGGGAGCATCGATCACATAGGTTGGGACTGCTAATCCACTCGTATGCCCAATCAAACTTTCTATAATCTCTATCCCCTTTCCCACTGGCGTACGGAAATGCGCTAAACCTTCAGATAAATCACATTGATATAAATAATACGGTCGCACACGATTCTGCAAAAGCTTATGTACAAGCACCTTCATGATTCGACAGCAATCATTTATCCCCGAAAGTAAAACAGTCTGGTTTCCCAGAGGAATTCCCGCGTCTGCTAATTTCTTTAGGGCTTCTCGTGAAGAATGTGTTATTTCACGGGGATGATTGAAATGTGTGTTTAGCCATATGGGGTGATACTTTTTCAGTATGGCTACTAAATTATCTGTAATTCGATAAGGCAGAACAACAGGCATTCGTGTGCCAATACGAATAATTTCAACATGCTTGATCTTTTTTAGCTCGGCAAGCAGCCACTCAAGATATTCATCGGAAAGCATTAAGGGATCACCGCCGGATAAAAGAACATCTCGTATTTGGGAATTATTTTTTATGTACTTAATTCCTTTTTTAAGAGTTGTTTTATTCGGAATACTATCCTTATCACCAACTTTTCGCTTACGCGTACAATGCCTGCAATAAATAGAACATATATTACTCACTAAGAACAGCACTCGATCTGGATAGCGATGTGTTATTCCAGGCACCGGACTATCTGAATCTTCATGCAAAGGATCACTCATATCTCCTCTGCTGCTTTTCAGCTCTTCGACAACAGGAAAAGCCTGTTTAAAAATTGGGTCTTGTTCATAATCTTCCGCATCAATCAACGAACAATAATAGGGTGTGATTGCCAAAGGAAACTGTTCTATTGTCTTCTGCAATTCACCCCTTACGTGTTCATCAAATATAATCCCTGTGATTTTTTCGAATGTCTCAATATCACGAATGGTATGTTTAATCTGCCATTGCCAACTATACCAATCAGAAACCGCAAAACATTTATCGAATGCATCTTTTATTTTCGACTTCTTTCTTGCCAATCGTGCCATAAATATTCTCCTTTTAAATTGTTTGTTTCAAAAAATTAACTGTTTCCATAATTATAAAAATAACCTCAAAATCATCCCGTGTAAACGCAGCCATCGGTCAGCCAAATGTACAAATGTAGATTTTTTTACGAATTTTGAAAATTCTTTAATTCTTTTGACATTTTCTTTTTTTGAATCTCGGAAAATAAGAAATTAAATGGACCAAAAAGAGAGACGAAATTCTTTTCTCAAGATAAGCCCCGCCAAAGGCGGATGAAGCCGCCCGACTGTGATTGCCGAACGAAGAAGAAAATCTAAACCAAAAGATATTCTTTGAATCTATTCAAACTCTTTCTCGATATACTTAAACCGATAAGATGTTTTGGATAGTTTTTCGAAAAACTTCTCTTCGCGGATGGATGCCGGCGAAGTATCAACCAGTTTGGAAAGGCCTTCCCAAAAACCAAACCAGCCTAAAGGCATCAGTATTATAGCGCTAATTTCAATAGCCAATTTACTCAAAAATTTAAAATAGGTGGCGAGGGTGAGAAAACTTAAAGCCGATATCCCAATGCAAACAAAAATAAAACCACGCAGGCGCCTATGCATCAGGTCTTTCTTCTTTTGGAGAAAGATAAGCCGAAAATGTTTCTTCAGCCGCTGAGAAACCATTTTCTCTGATTCTAAATTTCTTAAAGACTGGGGAACATAGATAGTTATAGTAAGATCGCCTTTGCGGGTTTCCTGATAACGTTTTTTCAGCTCATCTACGAAGTCTCCCGATACTGTCCGCTGATTCAGGGGACGAGGATCAAAGTCAGAAAAGACATCATCCCAGGTATCAATAACAATGGCTATTTCTTTTAAATCCCTTACTCTTTGTTCTATCTTCTTTGAATCATCCATCTATTTGCTGCTCTTTTCCTCTAGGGATACCTTTTCAACCTCTCCGTTCGGCCTTAACTGCATTACCTCTTTTATTTTAATCTTGAATATATTGGCCACCTTTAAAGAAATAAGCTCACTGCCTTTGCTGTGTTTTCCTTTGCGCACCCCTGAGACCAGACGTTGGGTGACAAAACGCACCTGCTGTTCATGAAGTTCATGCAAGAGTTTCTTATATTCCGAACCCTGATGCAAGACCTTTGCCTGGCCATAGAGTTGATAACCGATTATTTTATCCATATCAATAAAGGAAAGAGAAGCTTTAGGATTTAAACCTAGATTCTTTGAGGTGCGGCCGATAACATAATCCACTAAATATACTGAATCCGACTCCAGTTTTAAAAGTGGTTTGGCTGAAGTATGCGGCCTATTCTTCAAATCGGTAGTACCGATAAAAATAAATTCCTGAGATTTTAGAAAATCAAATACATCTTCAAGGGACAGCCTTTTCACTTTTTGCCCTTTCTTTTTCCTTTTTTAAACTCTTTCTTCACTTCTTTTACCGGTGGACGAGTTATTTTCTTCTGCATTTTATTCATAAACTCACCTTTCTTTATTCAAATTTAGCTGAAATTGTTTGAATATCTTTATCGATATTCTCGGCTATCTGATCAATATCATTGGTTAATTCCTGCCATAAACCTTCACCGGCAAAGTCAATTACCTGAAGCCCTCTTTTGGCCTGGTTTATATTATCTTGAATCTTTCCAATTGTTTTACGAACCTCTACCTTATCAATATTCTCTGATAGTTCGGCTTCTTCCTTAAGTTCCTCAACTCTGCTATTCCACTCCTTAAGCTGAAACCACATTTCCTCCAAATATAGCTCTTTTGTTTCGTTATCCATATATTGTAAATTTATAAAATGATAAAAAATATCCGGCTCTATCGAAAATATGAATGTTTATTTTTCCTTATCTCTCTTACTGCTCTCTATAAATATCGGACATTTAATATAGTCTTCAGTCTCACAAAGAGGGACAATCGATCCTCCCAGATTAATCTCTGAAAGATACTCCGAAACACATCTATTATCATCGAAATATGGACAGACTTTTTTAAAAACAGAATTGTCATTCATTAATTATTTCCTTACCTCAAAAGGTATTCTCTTAAGCTTTCCCAGGTTTTAAGGCCAACTTCTCCATCTGCAAACAACCCTTCTGACTTTTGAAAGTCTCTAATAGCTTTTTTGGTCTTTGGTCCTAGCTTATTATCCAGAACTCCAGGGTTAAATCCTGCACTTTTCAATGTCTTCTGTACTTGTGAGACAGTAACTTTTTTCAGCGCAAACAACTCCTCATGTAATAATTCCAACTTCTCCCAGGTTTTTTTACTTAGATAACCACTCATCTTTAAATCGTATTTTTTTTGAAATACTTTTATCGCACTTCGGGTCCGAAAACCTAACTTTCCATCAATTGAACCGGCATTATAACTCAGGTTCTTTAGCATCTCCTGAAGGTTTTCAACTTTAGGATTGAAACCGTAAACCTTGCCTAAGATCTCTTTTTCTTCAGCCATATCTTTATTTACAACCTTTAATAATAAATTGCACCCTCCACCAACCATACAATACCCCAGCAGAAAAACTACAAGAATTAACTTTTGATTCCTCATAAACTAAATTAACAACACTTACTCCTTTAATAGAAAATATAATTTTTAAGCTACTTATGCCTATAGGTAATTCTTCCTTTACCTAAATCGTAAGGCGATATCTCAACTGTAACTTTATCGCCGGGAAGCATTCGTATATAACATTTCCTCATTTTTCCACAGGAATAAGCAAGAACCGTATGGCCATTCTCCAATTCTACCCGAAACATAGTATTACCCAAGGCTTCACTAACCCTACCCTGCACTTCAATCGTTTCTTCTTTAGCCATAGTTTTTACCTTAAAAATCGATCCATTGTTCTTTAAATCAAAAATAAATAGCTGTTAACTTCTAATCGGTCAACAACCAAAAGCTCCTACCTTACAATATTAGGAATAAAAGCCGATAGCTTAAGAGGTTTTATGCTTTTGCATCTAAATATCTCTAAAATGTCAGGCAACACATCTACCGTAGCCTTGCGACTAGGAAAGAAAGATTTTTCTGAACCATCATGGAATAAAAGCACTTCCCTGGAATCGATCTTAGCATTAAAAATTTTGTGTTTAATTACCTTTTTCATACCCAACCAATCCATACTAGAAATAGACCAGCGTAAAGAATAATAACCTAATTCTCTGGGCACCTGATTCATTTTCCGGGCATGAAAATCCCAGGAAAGCCAAGTAGGCCGAAAAAGCTTGGGGATCCTTCCGGTAATTTTATGAATCATATATTCAGCCGCTTTTATTTCTTTTTCCATAAGGCTATATTTTAAAATCGGACTTACCGGATGAGTAAAAGTATGGTTACCAATATCATGTCCTTCATTAACTATCCTTTTTGCAATGTCTGGATACTGCTGAACTCTTTTCCCGACTACAAAAAAGGTAGCCTTAACATTAAAGCGCTTTAACTGATCTAATATTTTCGGTGTGAACTTTTTATCGGGCCCGTCATCAAAGGTCAAAAACACACGCTTAGCTGTCGACTTTTGATGCTTAGTTTTTCGGCGCAAAATCCTCTTCCCAGCCCACCTAACACTATATTCTTTTAATTCAATATTACTATTCATGAAACTTCTTCCCGTATTCCATGTAATAAAGCGGACTCTTACTTAGCCACTTCTCCCAAACTTTAACTCGCCTGCGATCAAAAAGCTTAAAACCGTATTTCTCAAAAAATGAAAATCTTGACTCTTGGCGTAATGCTTTAAAGCCAATACCTTTAGTTTTTTCTTTAAGTTTACCGTATAAAGCATCAAATAATTTACTGCCTATACCTTTTCCGCGAAAACCATATTTTATATTTAGGTGGATGTGTGCGGGGAATTCATTTCGATTTAACTTTTTAAGCTTTCCATTACTGGTAATCCAGAATAAAAAATTATATACTATTAACCGCCATGTCCTTCTATCCCAAATTTTGCGCCCACACAACGCCTTAATAATGCTGCAAGGTATAATCTTTAACAACATGAACCTGCAGTAACGCGACTCACTCAAACCTGCAGATATATATCCAACAACCTCACCATTGTAATCAGCTACCCAGATATGTTCCGGTTCATAATCGGTATAATAGCTCATAATTAAATCAGCTAACATTTTACGATCCGGGAAGAAAACTTCGCAAGGGTCGCCAAAGTAAGCAGTATCACAACTAAGCTTACGAAGCACCTCACGGTCATCAGGCTGATATTTACGAATAATTATATTTTGCTCCATTATTTTTTAGCCTTTTGCTCAATACCGCGCAAAAAGACGTTCCAAAGAGTATTAAACTTAGTAATCGGCGGCACCGAATAATTAGTAAGAGCATATTGGACTATAGCGGCTTGAATAAGCCCGAAAAAAGTTAAACCTACGGCATCTAAATTTATATCTTCCCGTAAAAAGCCTTCTCTTTTAGCATCTAAAAGAATTTCCCTGATCTTTGACTTATATTTCTCTATCACTCCTAAAATTTTACGGCGCAGAAAATCATCGTTGAAATGTATAGACTCAGCAGTAATACCAAAAAGCACTCCCTTCTTTTTTTCGGTGAAAACCATATGGGCTTTCATAATTTCTCGTAACCGCTCAAGGGGATTCTTATAGATCCGTACCGGTGCATCAATAGCCTCCATAAGATTATGCTCCAGATCATCTATTAAAGCCGCCAGAATTGCCCGTTTGTTTTTAAAGTGCCGATAGACGGCTGGCTCAGATATTTTGTTTTTTCGGGAAAGGTTTTTAATAGTTAGGGCCTGTACACCCTCCCTAATCACTAAATCTCTGGCAACATTTATTATCATCACTTTTCTCTCTTGAGAAGTCTTTCGCCTCATTAATAAACTCCTTATCTTTTGGGTAGTTTTGATTTAGCAAGTTAGTTAATACTAACTAACTTAAGTATAACCCATTCTAAAACATTTAGCTATTCTGTCAAGGTGTAAATTAAAGCATTAATAGATTTCTCTTCCCGCTTAGGGAAAAAGACTAGCCCCCTCCTTTGCTAAAGCTACGGTGGGTAAACTCCGCGCAAGAGCCCCACCTGTCCGCCGAAGCCTTAGCATAGGCGGAAGCACCAAGACAGACTTTGGGTAGATGGGACATTTTCACCCTTATGAAATGCTTTACCTTAGAGATAAAGAGATAGATTCTGTTTTGGTTTTAGGCATTGTGATTAAATGACTCAAGGGACACTTGTAGGATTCGAACTAGATCCCAAAATCATTTGCCTAACTCTTTGACATGACAAGACATAAAAAATGCCCTGAACTACATTGAATTCAGGGCATAATTTATTATCTCGAACTTGCATTCGAGGTTATTTACTGGCTCCCCGTATTGGACGACTTTCGTAACTGGTTATATTCTGAAGAAATTAAAATGGTAACAAAGCAAATACTTTTTATTGCTTAGATGATAGAAAATTCTTTTTTTGGATAATCTACGGTAAGAGTAAACTTTGCTAAAAAGCTTTTCACGCCCAATAAGACTACATCGAGGTTTGGCATGAAATCAATCAATATATCATTTATCCTAATATCATCTATCTCAAGCGACATAGTATGTGAATAAGCTATAGTTTCTCCATTGCCAGTATTAATTCTCTTTTCTGTCCCTTTTTGCAAGTCATGTCCAAGAATGGGAGCAAATGATGCAGGCAGTGCACACTCATCCGCACCCGTATCTATCAACCCATAAGTCCTCATTTCTTTTCCTGTATGGGGATTCTTAATAACTATTCTAAGCCAAGGACGTGGTATACCATCTCTGCTTAATTGAGTGAAAGGAACATTAGATAATGCCATTAATAAATTTGAACGAGATCTTTTAGTGGAATGAACATTATAACCGGGTTCATACACTTTTTGAAGATAGCTCTAGTGTAAGCTTCATATGGAGTTTCACCAGCAGCCACAACCTTAGAACTGTCGAAATCGTTGATTGCGACATACTTACCAGCATACTTTCTGTCTTTTACCAATACTTGAACCATACACACACCCTTTTATTATGATATACCATAATTAGTATTTTTTTGCCAATACACAAAAACCCTAGAAATTACCTTGATAAGCTACTGGATAGCTAAAGCTAAAGACTGGCTTGCTTGAGATTAACATCATGTATACATTATATCATGAATACACTCTGTCAAGCATTTTTTCGTGATGGCAAATTACCCTTTGTAGCTAAAAAATGCTTGTTTCTCCCCGTATTGAACGAATTTTGCAACTGGTTGCACGTTAGAGAATTTGAACTATCAAACAAATATCTTGAAGTTCTTGAAAATCGGGGGACAAAATCGGGGGACACAATACTTATTTATTCCAGCCCATAAACAGAAAAAGACAATCCCCTTTGAACAAATAGAAAAATCCCGTCCAAATTAATGGACGGGATTATGAAAAAGCTCCCCGGGTAGGGCTCGAACCTACGACCTATTGGTTACACACTGACTCACATTACTGTGAGAGTCGGACTATACCTTTACCATATCCTTTACGAACTTAGGCAGCAAGTGTCTAGTCTCTGCACCTTCCCTTTTGGGGCTTGGCTCAGGATTGCCCTTACTTTTAAGGGTTTCCCTGAATTTACTCGCTTTTTCCCGTTTGCGCTATTCATCATTACCATGCGTCATTCGGTTTACACCTTGTGATTTCTCGCAAGAGCTGCTAACATGGGCATGAATTTCTCGATGACAATTGGCACAGAGCAAGATACACTTATCCAATTCTTCTTTTACCCTCTTCCAACTACGAGTATAGCCTTTAGAGGAAATACTAAAATTTTTTTCAGAAGAAATGGTATGATGGAACTCTAAAGCTTCCATGCATTGATTGTATCCACACCGCTCACATTTATCGCCTTTATATTCAAATGCCATCTCTCTTATCTTCTTCCTTCTTTTAGAAACTGCGGCTATCAAATATTGTCGACGATCTGCATATCGGCGTTTATCTCTCCTTACCAATCTCACCTCATTCATTTACCCTCGGCACAGCCAACCGCTCTACCAATTGAGCTACCGGGGAATCATTCTATCTTTTAAAGAGCTTCTATCTTTTGTTCCTAAATCTAAAATTTTATAAATTATAACTTATTTAGCATCAAACGTCAAGTAACAGCTTTACGCTCTAAAAAAGCCTTTCCTAAGGTTGCTGAATCAACATATTCTATTTGAGCACCTAAAGGTATTCCTATGGCAATTCTATAAATCTTTACCTTATAATCAGCTAATTTTTGAATAAGAAATTGAGCAGTTAATTCGCCATCGTTATCAGGATCTGTAGAGATTATAATCTCTTTTATCCCCCCTTGTTCTATGCGACTAATCAATTTTTTTAGATTTAGATTTTCACCACCTATCCCTTCCATCGGTGAAATTGACCCTAATAAACAATAATAAAGACCATTATAGCGAGAGGTTTTCTCAATAGCCATAATATCTTTGGGTTCCTCAACTACACAGATAACATCCTTCTCTCTCTTAGCGTTTGAACAAATAGAGCAAATATCCTTAGTAGAAAAATTATTACACATCTTACATGGTTTTATATAATTATGAATCTCCTCCATCTTGCCAGCTAATTCCTTTACTTGATCTGGTTGCATTTTTAATATATGAAATACCATTCTCTCAGCGCTTCTCCGGCCTACTCCTGGAAAGCACGAAAGGCTTTTTACCAATTCATTAAAAATCTTAGAAAAACTACTCATCGTTATGAAATTTACCACCAAAAGTATCTAAGAGCTCATTAAGAAAAGTATCATCCTCAACACTTTCATCCTTAGTTTTTTCTCTCTTAGATGTATCTTCTGTTTTATCTATTTTCTCTACCTTATTATCATTAGAACCACTAAAAGCAACTGGAGAATGACCATCAGGCAAATCTTGTAAAGCAAATTTTATCCCGATTGCTATATTTATAAATTTAGAAATAGCATCTTCAATAAACTTTAAATTCTTGTCACTCTCAACGCATTCCTTATGAAAATGATCTCGAGAAGAAAAAGCAATAGTGATTAGAGACCCTCGAGAAGATACTGGTTGAGCAAAAGAAAGATGTGAAGCAAGAGCAGCTCTTTTCTTTTGCATAGAAAAGATTATTTCCTCCCATCTATTCTTCAACTGCCCTAATACAGTATCATCACTTGGAGAATCATCCTCAGTATCACCACTAAACTCATTTTTGACATCTTGTTTACTTTCTTGCTGATCAACGTCATCTTCTTCAATATCAAAATCACTCATATCTATGTTAACTTTTAGCTTTTCATTATCTATTGTCTTAGGCTTAGCAATTGGATCACTCTTACTAGAATTATCTACACTAATTGGTTGGGCATACTTTATCAAAGCTAACTCTAAAGGTATTCTAACTGTATTAAGCCGCTGAGATAAATCCTTAGCTTCAATAAGCAAATCAATTATCTTTAAAACATCCGAAGCTGAAACTTTTTCAGAAAGTTTAGCAATAAATTCTTTGCTTTGAGGTGAAACATCACTCAGTTCTTCAAAATTTTTCAAACTAATCTTGGCTAAAAGAAGATTCCTTATGTGTTCAATAAAAGCATTTAAAAAGATACCTAAATCTTTACCATCTTTTATCGTCTTATCAACAAAACTTAAACAAGCTGCTAAATCTTTCTCAATCAATGACTTAAGAACCTGATTAAGGCTTTCCTCATCAATTATTCCTAAAAATGAAAAAATATCTTCTAAAGAACCTTTATCTAAAATAATTGGAGTGAGTTGATCAAGCAAAGATTCAGCATCACGCATACTGCCACCAGCAGCTCGTCCAATAGTGTATAGTAAATTATCTTTTACTTTAATTTTTTCTTCAGTAATTATTCTTTTTAGCTTACCAACAATCTTCTCTAAAGATATCAAATTAAATTGAAATTTCTGACAACGTGAAAGAATAGTTGGTATAATCTTATGAGGATGAGTGGTAGCAAAAATAAATTTTACATGAGCTGGTGGTTCTTCAAGAGTTTTAAGCAAAGCGTTAAAAGCTTCTTGAGTCAACATGTGTACCTCATCAATAATATAAATCTTATAACGAGAATTAGCTGCTGATAATTTTACATTTTCTCTTAATACTCTTATATCCTCAATTCCTCTATTAGATGCACCATCTATTTCAATTATATCCAACGACTGGCCCTTAGCAATCTCAATGCAACTAAGACACTTTCCACAAGGAATAAGTGTAGGACCCTCAAAACAGTTAAGAGATTTAGCTAAAATTCTTGCTAAAGAAGTTTTACCAACTCCTCGAGGGCCACTAAAAAGATAAGCATGGTGAACTCTTTGGCTACGGATAGCATTCTCTAAAGATAAAACCACGTGTTCTTGCCCTACTACTTCACTAAAATTTTTAGGACGATATTTTAAAGCAAAAGCTAAATAACTCATATTCTTTTAATTATTAAAGTAATTATAAATGTTAAATACCCTAAGAACATAACTAACCCCTTGCTACGACTTATTCTATACCCTGTGCGCATAAATGCAAAAAGAAGTAAAGTAAAACCAATTAAAGCTGGAATCTCGAAGTTCAACATTAAAGGATTCAAATTAATCGGTCTAATAATTGCAACTAACCCTAAAACAAAAAGAATATTGCATATATTACTTCCGACAACATTGCCAACACTAATGCTTGGAACTCGTTTAATCGAAGCAGTAAGTGAGGTAGCTAATTCCGGTAAAGATGTACCAATAGCAAATATAGTAATACCTATAATCCAAGGACTTAGACCAAACACCTTTGCCAAACCTACTCCACCTCTTACCATTATGTCAGCTCCGCAAACCACACCAATTAAAGAAAACAAAATAATTAAAAAAACTGGTGAATTAGAGGTAAATTTATTTAAAAACTTATTTACCTTAAAATTTTTAACTTCATTAGAATCACATGCTTCCTTAGCACCAAAATATGAAACAAAACAAAAAGCTATAAATACTAAAATAAAAATTATACCGTCAAGCCGACTAATTAAAAGATCAAGACTTAATGAACAAAATAAAATTATTGAAAGCAACAAAAAGGGTACTTCTCTTTTAAAAATACTCTTATCTATTTTTAAGGGCTTAAGAATCGCACATAACCCCAAAACTAAACCAATGTTAGCTATATTACTACCAAGGATATTACCTAAGGCTAAACTTTTTTGATCTCTTATGGCTGCCATTATCCCTACTCCAGCTTCAGGCGCACTAGTACCAATAGCAATTAATACCGCACCAATAAATATTGGAGTTAGCCTAAATAAAAGAGATAGTTTTATTGAAGATTGAATTAACCAATTTGAACTTACAATTAATACAATAAGACCAACAATAAACAGTAACACACTAAAGGTTATTCCCATTTCTTTTAATACTCCTGTTGTCTCTTTGTATAAGCTTAAACAAGGAACAAAATAAATAAAAACTGGCGGAGAGGCAGGGATTTGAACCCTGGGTACGGGTTTTCACCCATACAGCGGTTTAGCAAACCGCCGCACTAAACCGGGCTATGCGACCTCTCCGAGAATTTTATGAAATAAAATTATCGGACTCCGAACCCCGTATTACAGGATGAGAAGTCTTTCTTCGCTTTTTTTTAAAGAACATTTGTAAAATATGAGCACACTCTTCTTCCAAAACTTTTCTCTTAATTTTTATCTTATGATTAAGCCCTAAGCTATTGATGTCTATTTTTGAACCAAAAGCTCCAGTTTTAGAATCGTTAGCTCCACAAAATACTTTATCAATACGACTAAGAACTAAAGCTCCAGCACACATCAGGCACGGCTCTATTGTAACATAAAGTTTACAACCTTTAAGCCATTTTGATTTTAAATAACTTGCAGCCTGAGTGATAGCAATCATTTCAGCATGAGCAGTAGGGTCTTTTAAACATTCTATCTGATTATGAGCTTTAGCAATAATTTTATCCTCATAAACAATAATAGCCCCAACTGGAACCTCATCTTCTCTAAAGGCGAGCTCTGCTTGCTGCAAAGCTTTACCCATATAAATCTTATCTTTTATCATTTACTTTCTTTAATTATATAGGTAAAACGAACAAAACAAAGTTTAAATTCTTCCTCTAAAGCACTAAATTTTAACATGTTCTAAGGTTTTTTACAAGCAAAATGCCTCTTAAAGCAACGGAGAGGGGGAGATTCGAACTCCCGAATCCTTACGGATTACGTGTACTCCAAACACGCGCACTCGACCGAGCTATGCGACCTCTCCAAATTAGTTCATAGTTGTTAACTGATAGCTCATAGTTTATGAGCTACGAGCTACGAGCCATGAGCTAGATTTTATGACAACCAAAACACTCTGCCGATAAATCTCCCACTACTATTAAATGTTTTTCTACATCAGCTAAGCTAATCTCTTCCCATACTCGTATAAATTTTTTCACTTTTTTCTACCTTTTTTCTTATTATAAAAGTTCTTTATAGCAGCATGAACTTCTTCCTCAGTTTCAACAACTGTAAATAAATTTAAATCTTTTTTTCCTATAGTCCCTTCCTCTATTAATCGTGTGTGCAACCAGTCTAACAATCCTGACCAAAAAGATTTATTAACCAAAATAATTGGGGCTGGTTCAATCCTTAAAGCTTGGACTAAAGAAAGATTCTCAAACAACTCATCAAGAGTACCAAAACCACCAGGGAAAACAACAAAAGCACGTGAATTCTTAGTAAACATTACTTTTCTTACAAAAAAGTACTTAAATTCCATTAAGTAATTTATATAAGGATTAGGCATCTGCTTTTGAGGAATAAGAATATTTAACCCTACTGACACTCCTCCAGCATCCTTTGCCCCTTTATTGGCAGCTTCCATTATTCCGCCTCCAGCACCAGTGATAACCGTATAACCCCTCTTGGTTAGAGTATAAGCTGTCTTATAAGCTAATTTATAGTGCTTATGGGTCTTAGGAGTAGCTTTTGAACCAAAGATAGATACTCCCTGCTTAACTTGAGATAAACCTTCAAAGCCTTCAACGAACTCACTCATAATCCTAAAAATACGCCAAGTATCAGTAGAAATAAAATCATCCTTAAATGTCGTCTTTGACTGTTCATCTGTAAAAGGTTTACTCTTAATAGTAACTCTTTTTCCCATTTATCCTCCTTTTCTGTTATTTCTGTTTGGGTCAGGCGTTTAAGTCCAGCCTAAACATAAGTCCTGAATATGTTGTATGGTTATTATACTTAAGTTTGTAATAAAGGCAACCTTATTACTTACGTTTAATCTACGCAGACGTCTGCAAACTGTCGTTATCCTTGCACACCGGGTGTGCATGGATGGTCTGTAGGTATAAAAGGGAGTTGACCCCCTTTATTAAGTACCACCGCGGGGGTGGTACTTTTGCTTCACAAACGCGCAAGTCTCATAAAAAAACCCCGTACCAATTAAGGTACGGGGCTAATTTGTTAATCTAAGTTGGGTTAGAAGCCTACGTTGATGCCGCCTCTTATAGAGTAAGCAGTGTTGTCATTAGAATTGTCAAATGCATCGCCTGGCATAAACCAACCGGCATTAAGGCTGAGTTGAACATCTTCAGTGTAATCATAAAGAGCACAAACATCAACCTCATTACCAAAATCTTTCTCATCTTTCATAGTGTAAGTACCAGAATCAACACTTAGACTACCTAGTTGTTCATTTAATCTGGCATAAGTGTAAACTAAAGCTAAGGTTATATCCTCTTTAGGCATACAAGAAGCTGACGCGGAAATGAATTGAGCATTGCTGTTAGTTAACAAGATGTTAAGGATTTCACCAGGAGTTTGATCCTCATATATCGGATCCCAAGCTTTATACTCATTGTCATCACTACCATCAGCATCTTCACCAGTTAAGTAGGTGTAAGATACACCAATTTTAGTATTGTAGTCATTTAAAAATCTATACTCACCAATTGCTTGAGCTGCCCAAGCATTTCTGTGAAAAGTATCAGTCCCATCGTAATAATCACCGGACTGATGAGCAGCTTCCATTCCTAAAGTCAAATTGTCATTTGGGTCAAATTGAACTCTAGCACCGACGGTTAAGGTATTATCTTCATCTTCTGCAGTTTGGAAATCATCTCTTCCGTCTACATTTACAACGTAAAGTTCAGTTACGCCGTTGTAAGAACTCCAATCATAAGCTGCATTGATTCCCATCATGGTTTCATCATCATCTGCAACAAGATCATTCTCGTCAACCTTAACATAGAACAAGTCAATAGTCCAAGGTACAAAATCTAAAACACCTCTGACAGCATCAAAAGATTTTCTTAAAGATAAATCTGCGATAGATGTAGGAACCTCACCAGAAGCAACTTGATTAGTGTCGGGGTCACCGATAATCAGAGCATTACCAAAACGAAGATTCTGACGACCAACAATTAAAGTTAGAGGATCATAAAGAAACTCCTGTAACTTTATGTAACCAAGATCTAGCGTTAATTCAGTACTGCCATCATCATTCCCTGCATCTTCCTCTCCCCAGATTCTTTCACTAAGTAAGCTTACTACTGCACTTACGCCTTCGGTTAAATCAGCATCAACTTTCAACCTTATCTGAGAAAAGATACCACTTAGGGAATCATCATTCCCTGTACCTGAAGCACCAAGATCAAGGCTTCTGGTAATTGCTTGAGTGTTTATGTCTCCACTAACTTTAATGTTTTCTACAGCAGCAAAAATTGTCCCAGCAAATGCAAAGGACAATATTGCCATAGCTATAATTAATTTTCTACTCATTGTAACTCCTCCTTTTCTAATTTTGTAAAAATCTTATACTACAGTAAAAGGATCTATTCCTCAAGGTTT
>Ga0208279_1001060_pt1 | contig 16591 bp, 11 predicted proteins | sample AntAceMetag02UKM_FD_184766 | JGI IMG/M metagenome (GOLD analysis project Ga0208279, IMG submission 184766) | Saline lake microbial communities from Ace Lake, Antarctica - Antarctic Ace Lake Metagenome 02UKM (SPAdes) (version 2) | ecosystem: Environmental > Aquatic > Non-marine Saline and... | reverse complement strand
CACCAGGGTATTTTCTATGGGCTGGGTCCCAAGGAGAAAAAAGAAATATGCCATGGAAAGAACAATGAGCGGCAGGTTAGCCGTTTTTGCCATTAAGAATACAATGGGTATGATAATGAAATGCATGAAGATATAACAGAAACGAAGATCAAATTTTTCTGCCAGCCGGCCGCCGAAAAGCTGACCGAGAATTCCTGCCATGAGTATTATGGAGGTTGAAAGCGTTGCCACAAGGTTCGTGGTGAGCGGTAGTCCTGTGATTGATGTACAAAACGAAAATATTTCATTGTTCTTCAGCTCGAAGTAGGCAGGGACAGTGAGGGTCGATCCCCGGTAACACACGCCTGCAAGCATCATGATGCAAAGTAAAATTATAAACGGTGTAAGCACGGAGGTGATTCTATTTTGCGGTTTTTGATCGGTTTTGGTTATTGGTAAAGGTTTATATCCGGCAATCAGAAAAAGGCCGGAAAGATTCATTAGACCAAGTAAAACAAAGACTGTCTGTAAACCAAAATAAGAATTAAAAAAACCTGCAAAGACAGCCGCGGTTGCAATCCCCAGACTGCCAAACACACCGTTTACGGCCAGCTTTCTGCTGATCTTTTTTGTTTCTTTTGAGATCAGACCCAGCCCTGCAGGATGATAAATCCCGGAAAAAATACCCAGACCCATAATTGAAAGAGCCAGGCCGTTTATAGAATCTGTATAAAGTCCGGCAGCAAAGCAGCTTAGGGCTGATCCCAGAAAAAAGAGGGCTAAAAGCGGTTTTGCACCCCATTTATCAGCTGCCAAACCCCAGGGAAGGGCGGTCAGGCCGTACATCAAATACATCCAGAAAGAGATTTCAATGGTCTGCCCAATAGATATGCCAAGGTGTGCGGACAGGGGTATGACCAGTGCGGGAAATATCAGCATGTTAAAGTGACTTAAAAAATGGCTAAAACAGGTGAGAGTCAGGATTTTCTGTTCTTCTGTTTTTGTTGAGATTTTATTTGTCATATAAACTTCTTTCATCATTTTCTTTGCTCGTTCCAAAGAAAACGATGCAAAAGAAAAGGCGCCCGTTTGACTGGACCCGTAACACGGGATTCTCTTAATTTATGATTTTTTTTGTGGTCGGCGTCACAAACTCATCCCGATTTGTCGGGACTCAAACATGCGCTGCCTTATATCCTCAAAAAAACATAAATTTTAGGCACGGTCAAAATGGGTTTTAATATCATAAGCCCCCAAGGGGGCTATTAAAAGATAACTTTTTAATACTTAACGAAATTTTAACAAGGCAAAGAGTAAATTACTTTATCTTCGCAATCGTAATCCCTATCCCGCCCTGATCAGAAGGTGCATTTTTAAATCCGGCTATAGATACGTGCTCTTTCAGATATTCATGGATTGCTTTCATCAATGTGCCGGTACCCCGTCCATGGGTTATTTCTAGACGTTCTGATCCTGTTAAAAGTGCATTGTCTATGGCCTTGTCAACCACAGGCAGGGCATCCGGTACCCGCATGCCGATTACATTTACATTGCTGCTCCGGGATGAAACGGGTATTGTTACAGAAGGGGGCTTCTTTGTAATATTTGCTTTCGAAGGGTTTTCGGATGCTTTTTTTTCTGTAAGTTCCAGTTCATTAAACCCTGTCTTAACCGTGATGTTCCCCAGGCTGATCTCTGCTTTTCGGGTTTTATTGTTAGTCTTTATTACCGTACCGTTTTTCTGCAAATGAGATACTCTGACAAGCTGTCCGGCCTCAAGTTGGTCAGGACTTTTTGAGGCCTTGTTTTTTTGGGGGAAATTACTGTGAAGTTTATCTTTAACATTCTGAAATTTTTTCTGGTCATTGTCTGCAAGGTGCTGTGTGTCATCCGGTCTTACAAGTCTTCTTTTTTTCTGATCTTTTATTATCTTCATCAGTTCGTCTTCGCTTTCCCTTAAGAGTTTTCTTGAGCTTGTTTCAAATTTTTTAAGGATCTGGTCTTTTCTTTTCTTTATTTTTTCAAACAGGTCTTCGGTTGCCCGGAGGTGTTTTTTTGCAAGAGTTGTTATTTTTTCAATCCCTTTTTCTTCTTCTACCATCTCGCTCTGGGTCTTTTCCAGACCGTGTATCAGTTTTGCCACCTGTTGGTCTGACATGTCAACCTGTGTAACTGCCTTATCCAGAATGTCCTGAGGAACACCTATGTTCTTGGCAATGGCAAGCGCATTGCTTATGCCCGGTACCCCGTAAACCAGTTTATAGCTTGGCTTTAAGGTTGCCGGGTCAAATCCGACTGATACGTTTTTCACATTATCATTACTGTAGGCATAGGTCTTAAGGATATTCAGGTGTGTTGTTACGATGGTGAAGCTTTCCCGCTCCTTAAGTGAGTCAAGGATTGCTACAGCCAGTGCGCCGCCTTCTGTGGGATCTGTTCCGGATCCGAGTTCATCAAACAGAACCAGTGAACTGTTCCCGGCATTTAACAGGATATCTTTGGCCTGGGTCATATGTGCGGTAAAGGTACTGAGGCTTGCTTCAATATTCTGTTCGTCCCCGATGTCCGCAAAAATATTTTTAAAGATGGATATTCGGCTTCCCTTATCTGCCGGAAGATGGATGCCAGCCTGTGACATAAGCACGAAAAGTCCCAGCGTTTTCATGCTGACTGTTTTACCGCCGGCATTTGCGCCGGTGATAATGAGTGTCCTGGTCTCTTTCTCCTTGATGATATCAATGGGGACAATGCCTTTTCGGTTAAATTCCCATTTTCCGGTTATTACCGGATTTTCTGCTTCCGTATTTTGTATTTCGTCTTCAATGAAGTTTGAAATCAAAATAGGATGCCTGCAGTTTATAAGATTGATCTCTCCGTCTGTATTCAACGTGGGCTTTATGCCGTTTAATGCTTTGCTTAAAAGTGCGCGCGCATGGATCAGGTCAATATGTTCAAGGATATCAAGATCAATAAGTATCTCTTCTCTGTATTCATTAACCAAACTTGTGAGCTCGGTGAGGATTCTTATTTCCTCGTAATATTCTTCTTTGTGCAGGATCTGAAGTTCATTGTTTAAGTTGACAACAGTCAGCGGTTCTACAAAGAAGGTTGCCTTGCTTTGTGACTGGTCATGGACCACACCCGGGATCATGTTTTTGCTGTCAGTCCTTACCGGGATGACATAACGGCTGTTTCTAATGGTGATGAAATCATCCTGCACAGCATGCTGCAGGTCATTGTTCTGTATGAGCTGTTCCAGAATATTTAAAACGCTCAGACGGAGTTTAGAAAGGCGGTTTCTGATTTCAGCCAGTTTTGAACTGGCGCTGTCAAGGATCTTGCCCTGGGACGAGATGCATCTTCTGATCCTGGTGGTAAGGTCTGAAAGAATAATGATCTTATGGCTTATCTTGGAAATCTCAGGGCAGGCCTCATCGTAACCGGCAAAGAAGTTTTTTATTATTTTTGCGGTATCCAGGGTCTGTTCTGTTTTTAGCAGGTCTTCAGCTTCCAGGCAGGTGCCTGGTACTTTTGACTTTTTAACCGCATCTCTTATGTCATAAATGCTGTTTAGTATCAGCGGTCCTGAGAGCTCGATGGTTTTTCTCATCTCAGTGGTTTCATCAAGAAGCCTTTCCACACTTTTTACATCATGGGATGGAATGAGTTCACTGCATCTTTTCTTCCCACCGGATGATGCGGCAAAGGTGTTAAGAAATTCGCATATCCGGTCAAATTCCAGAACTTTTAGTGTATGTTTGTGCATGGATTAAACCGGCTCTCTTTCATTGATTGTTTTTTTGAGTTGATTCAGCGCTTTTAAATCGCTCTCAAAGGGAATGTCGTCCGGAAGGTTGTTAAGTTCGAACCATTTTAGTTCTGCGACATCATCAAGGGGCTTAATCTTATCTGACAGAAGCTGAACCGTAAAGCACATATTAATGAGCGCGGGTCCGTTTTTACCGTAAGTGTCAGCATACATGCAGATAAGGCCGGTTACTTCGCATTCAACGTTTGTTTCTTCTTTTACTTCTCTTTTTAAACCGTCCATGGGGTTTTCACCATAATTTAGGAATCCGCCTATGATGTTCCAGCCGTGTTTAAACGGCTCTATGCCTCTTTTTGCCAGAAGTATCCGGTTGTTTTTATCAACTGGAACAGCTCCCGCGCATGGACTTGAGTTATGATACATAATAAATCCGCATTCCATACATTTCTGGCGGAAGGGGTCTTCCTGGCTCAAGTTTCCTTTACAAAATGGACAGTAATTGTAGGGAGGGGTACGGTAAAGATTTTCCATAATTTTAAAACTTTCTACTGTTTGTTGTTATTAAGAATAATATTTTAAATAACAGCCTGTGTCAAAAGGTAAATAGGAGAAGTGCCTAAAATACGTAGAGTATTTGGTTTGTAAATAAATCTGTGGGTAACATCTTAAAATTAATTTAAAAATACAAAGTTAAAATTATGGGTTATCATTACAAATGCGTCTACTTTTCTTAGCTTAAATTTAATTAAGCTGGATTTTACCACAAAGTACGCAAAGAACAGCGTTTTGTTTATTAGCTTTTAACCCTTGCTTTTCTCTGCGTCTTGAGTGAAACGGGCGGTGAAAAATATTTTTTACCCATATATTTTGTTGAATAACCATAAGTTAAGGAATTACAGGGTAACAGCATTTTGCTTAAGCGTCTTGACAGGGCCTTATCCTATATATTATACTATTTCGTTCGGTTATACAGGTTTTACTAATTACGCATTTCATTATAAAATATAATAATATAAAAGCTTGAAAGGAAACGATTATGAAAATACTTAAAATTGACCATCTCGGAATCGCAGTAAACAGCATGGATGAAGGCAGCAAATTCTGGACAGACGTTATGGGCATCGGCTGTACAAAAACTGAAACAGTAGAAGAGCAGAAAGTAACCACCGGTTTTTTTCCAGTGGGAGACAGTGAAGTCGAACTCCTGGAATCAACTTCACCGGACGGCCCGGTAGCCAAGTTTATTGAAAAGAAAGGCACGGGCTTACAGCATCTTGCATTTTTAGTGGAAGATATTGAAGCAGCGTTAGAAGAGCTTAAAGCAAAAGATGTAAAACTTATTGATCAGGTTCCAAGAATCGGTGCAGGCGGTAAAAAGATCGCTTTTCTGCATCCTAAAGCAACTGGCGGCGTGCTGGTGGAACTTTGTCAGGAATGCGAATAACGGCTAACAGTAAAAAACAGTTAATAGCCATTAATCATTAACAGTTACTAACAGTAGTTACATAAGGAGTGTATTATGGTAAAACATCCAAATAAAGAAAAATGGGAAGCTCTGGCAGAGAAGGAGTTAAGGGGGAAACCGCTTGATTCTCTGACCTGGAAGTCACCTGAAGGAATTGATATTAAGCCGCTTTACACAGCCGAGGATCTGGAAGAGATAGAATTTAATAATACTCTTCCGGGTATGGATCCGTTCGTTCGCGGTGTCAGAGGCACCATGTACACCGGCCGGCCATGGACGATTCGTCAGTATGCTGGTTTTTCAACCGCAAAAGAATCAAATGCCTTTTATAAAAGAAATTTGGCTGCAGGACAGAAGGGTCTTTCAATTGCTTTTGACCTTGCGACTCACCGTGGATATGACTCAGATCATCCAAGGGTTGCCGGTGATGTGGGTAAGGCAGGTGTTGCAGTAGATTCTATTGATGATATGCAGGTGCTGTTTGACGGTATTCCTCTTGATAAGATGTCTGTTTCAATGACCATGAACGGTTCAGTTCTTCCAATCCTGGCCGGATATATTGTGGCTGCAGAAGAGCAGGGCGTTTCTCAGGATAAACTGGCCGGAACCATCCAGAATGATATCTTAAAAGAGTACTTAACCAGAAATACTTATATCTATCCGCCTACACCTTCCATGCGGATCGTTTCAGATATCATCGGTTACTGCTCAGAGCATATGCCTAAATATAATACCGTTAGTATCAGCGGTTATCATATGATGGAAGCAGGCGCTAACTCAGTACTCCAGACTGCTTTTACTCTGGCTGATGGTCTTGAATATGTAAAATCAGCTCTTGCATCAGGCATGGATATTGACGCCTTTGCAGGACGTCTTTCATTCTTCTTCGGTATCGGCATGAACTTTTTCATGGATATTGCCATGCTCAGGGCTGCACGTTTTCTATGGGCTGACCTGATCCGTCAGTTTAATCCCAAGAGCGAAAAATCTCTGATGCTCAGGACTCACTGCCAGACCTCCGGCTGGAGTCTGACTCAGCAGGATCCTTATAATAATGTTATCCGTACCACCATGGAATGCCTGTCTGCAGTGCTTGGCGGGACCCAGTCGCTCCATACCAATTCATATGACGAAGCCATTGGACTGCCCACTGACTTTTCAGCGCGTATCGCAAGGAATACTCAGATCATTGTTCAGGAAGAATCAAACATCTGCAAGGTTGTGGATCCCCTTGGCGGTTCATACTATGTTGAGTCTTTGACCAATGCAATTGTTCAGGAAGCAAGAAAGATCCTTAAGGAAGTTGATGAACTTGGCGGTATGGCAAAAGCCATTGAGTCCGGAATGCCGAAGATGCGCATTGAGGAATCTGCCGCACGCAAACAGGCCCGTATCGATCAGGGTAAGGATGTTATTGTGGGTGTGAATAAATATCAGCTTGAAGAAGAGGCTGATATTGATGTGCTTGCCATTTCAGGCGCTGTCCGTGATGAGCAGGTCGCACGTCTTAAAGAGCTTCGTGCAAAAAGAAATGACGCAGAAGTGAAGAGCGCTCTTGAAGCGGTTACAAATTGCGCCGCAGCTGACGGCAATTTGCTTGAGGTATGTATTCCTGCAATGCGCGCACGTGCTACCGTGGGTGAGATCTCTGATGCGATTGAAAAAGTATTCGGTCGTTATGTGGCAACGACTCAGTGTGTTTCCGGAGCTTTTGCAGCAGAATACGGTGATAATGAGATAATCTCTTCTGTTAGAAAAAGAACAGATGATTTTGCTGAAAAAGAAGGCCGCAGACCAAGGATTCTGGTTACCAAGATGGGACAGGACGGTCATGACCGCGGTTTTAAGGTTATTGCAACAGCATATGCAGATCTTGGTTTTGATGTTGATATCAGCCCCATGTTCCAGACACCTGCAGAAGCAGCTAAGATGGCCATTGAAAATGATGTTCATGTAGTTGGTGTTTCTTCTCTTGCTGCAGGGCATAAGTATATTGTTCCTGAGATCATTAAAGAGCTTAAAGAACAGGGCGGAAAAGATGTCCTGGTTGTGGTCGGCGGTGTTATTCCTCCTGCGGATTATGATTTTCTCTATGAAGCAGGTGCGGTTGGGATCTTTGGGCCGGGTACGGTGATTACCGATTCTGCCAACAAGGTTTTAGATGTACTTGAAGAGAGGAAGTAAGTTTGAAAGACCCTCAATATTATATTCAGGGTGTTCTTGATAAGGACAGGCGGGCGCTTTCAAAGACAATTACACTTATTGAAAGTTCCCGCTCTGACCATAAAGGGCTGTCAAGGCAGGTCATTGATGGTTTGATTCCGCATGCCGGAAAAGCGGTTCGTCTCGGGATAACCGGGGTGCCGGGTGCGGGTAAGAGCACCTTTATTGAGAGTCTGGGTATGTTTTTAATTGAGCAGGGTCTTAAAGTTGCTGTGCTCGCGGTTGATCCCAGCAGCAGTCGGAGTCACGGCAGTATCATGGCTGACAAGACCCGTATGGAGAGGCTTTCAATTGAGCCGAATGCCTTTATCCGGCCGTCTCCTTCAGGAGGTACTCTGGGCGGAGTCGCCAGCAAGACCCGGGAGACAATGATCGCCTGTGAAGCCTCGGGGTTTGATGTATTGATCGTTGAGACTGTGGGTGTGGGCCAGTCAGAAACTACTGTTGCTTCAATGGTTGATTTTTTCCTGGTTTTAATGATTTCTGGCGCGGGTGATGAAATTCAGGGAATCAAGAAGGGAGTTTTAGAGCTTGCTGACGGGGTTGCAGTTAATAAGGCGGACGGTGACAATATTGATAAGGCAAAGCGGGCCAGAAAAGAGTATGAGTCTGCTCTGCACCTTTTAAGGCCGGAGACCAAGACCTGGTCTGCTCCGGTTCTGACTTGCAGCGCTTTAAAGATGACAGGTATTGACAAGATCTGGGAAACGGTTCTTGATCACAGAAATAAATTTACAGAGACAGGCGAGCTGGAAGGAAAACGAAAAAAACAGTCTGTTGCTTGGATGCAGGCGCTTTTGGAAGACGGCATTAAAGAATGGTTCTATAAAAAATATGATGTTAAGAAGAGCTTAAAGAAGCTCAGGCGCGAAGTTGAAAAGGGGTCTGTTTCACCTACTTCGGCAGCTGGTGATCTTTTAAATATACTTGAGGATTAGTCCTTAATATACTATTATTATGGAATGAAGGGAGTTTTTCTATGAGCGATAAAAAAATGATGGAAGCTGCAGTGTCGGCAGTCATGAATTATATTAAAGAAGAAGAGTTTGAACAGCAGAAAAATGCCGAAGAAAAAGAGCTTTGGGGAATAAGCGGACGTCAGACACAGATGCATACCCGTGAACAGATGCAGGCAAAATCTTTTTACGGCTGGAAAAAGCGTTAAGCTTAGTTTCTTAGCAATTAATATTAAATTAAAAAAAGCAGGGCTGTTTATTAATAAAACAGCCCTGCTTTTTTTATGTGGTTTCAAGTGCTATAAAACATAACCTTGGAATGATTGGTTAGCGATATATATTTTTTCTGTGGTCAACCTTTACGATGAATACAGTAAGAATTTTTTCTCCATTTTTGATATCTCACGTATTCGACCAAACAATAATCAATATTACTCCAAGTACCTTGAATAATTTAGCACTATCAAAATGTCAATTGTTGCGATAATAATTTGCATTAATGCTGTCACAGAAATAACATTAATAACAAATATGGTGAAAATAACCTCTTTTATATACACTACAATTATTCAGTCTCACCCCAGAGCTTCCACCATTTTTTACGTTGCTGCCTAGACTCCTGTCCTTTTTCTGAGCCTTTATCCAATTCTTTTTGAACCTGTGATGACTTTTTCTCTCTTTGTTTCTCCAAGCCCTTCATTTTCTCATCTTTTACTTTCTTGGTCTTTTTTTCTTTCTTTTCCCGATTATCATCAGAATAAGCCTTCATTTCTTTTTTCTGAGCTTTCATATCATCTTTTACTGTTTTCTTTTTTGAAGCCCAGTCCGGTTTTTCAGCAATAGCAGTTCCGACAAATGCAAAACTAATAACAGTTAAAATCATTAAAAATTTCTTCATTTTAAATTCTCCTCTATATTAATTTTAATAAATCAAGACACGAGTAGCATCTATTTAATAAAGGTGTATCTACTTTGTATTCTATTCAACATTACTTCAGATAACATTAATATTTTAACGCCCCTGAAAAGTCAACAGTTGCGATAATAATGTTTAAATATTCAACTCGCTAAATTGTTAACATAATCATAAGTAATATTGAATATATTTTCACATAAAAAACGATTATGCGATTAAATCGGTTTTACCAGATGAACGGGATCAGCCGGTACTTCACCCGTTTCGTGTATTCCTCGTATCCTTCCAGCCCGGCCTTCAGAACCCATTCTTCGTTTCTGGTCCGTAGCACCAGTATGAATGGAATGAGCGCCATCGGAATGAGCGCATAGTAAGACCCGAGCACGATGGGCAAGGCAGGGTAGATAATCAGGACGGAAAGGTACATCGGATGGCGGACAACACTGTACAGACCGGTGTCGATAACTTTCTGCTTCTCCTGGATTTCAACTACACTCGATGCATAACTGTTCTGTTTCATAACGAAAAAGCAAAGGACAAAACCGGATGCCATAAAAAAGAGACCGGTAAAAACCAGCCAGAGAGGAACACCGGACCAGTGAAACCGGAAATCCAGCCCGGAAATGAGAAAAGAACCGCCGAAAGAAAGGATGGACAAGACGATGTAACTCTTCTGCTGCTTCTCTTTTTCCTTCCCCCGCATCCTTTTTTCCAGAAGTTCCGGGTCGTTCAGCACCAAGTAAGCCCCGATAAAGAGTCCGATTACCGCCAATGTGCCGAGGAGCAGCCAAGCATTCCAGTAGTGGAAACCGCCGGCGGGAATAAAAAAGGCAGCACTCAGTATGATTAAGGCCATGGTAAACCGGATTGCAGCTTTGACTGTCAATCTCCTGCGGGGAAAAGGTTTTACTACATCGGTTGTCATAAACGTCTCCCAGAAAAAGGAATTAACCCCTGTACTCACTACCATTTTATTGCATCGAAAAACCGCTTTGTCCTTACCTTTTAATGTAAAGCATAAGAATCCTGAATGTCTTGTATGAGAGAATAGCATGCAACATCAGTCATTGCTAATCCAACATTACTTCAGATAACTAATTATCTTCCTGAATTGTTAACATAATCATAAGTAATATTGAATAAATTTATTTGGAGGGCTTTTTATTAAAATAATTCAGTTAACCAGAAGTTATATGAACTCTGTCAAAATTTAACATAATGGCACGTACCTGTGACTTTGAAGTTTATCAAAGGTACTAATGGTTATGTGCAAAAGGCAGAGCCGAAACCCTGCCTTTTTATTTTAATTAATGAATTGCCACTGCAAATCGACCAAAGTAGCCTCAGGTTATACGTATTGTAACAATATCAGCTCCACCATTGGGCTTAATTTTCACATACATCCGTAAGTGAAGACCAGCCATAGTCGGCTCCCACATCCTGGGCACATATCAAACCGCTCGCACACTCAGAGTCTCCATCACAGTCGCCTAATCCCTCTGAGCATGGACCGTATTCAGCACAGTAATCAGGATGACCATTGGGTAGCTCACACACATCCACAAGTGAAGACCAGCCATAGTTTGCTCCCACGTCCTGGGCACATATCAAACCGCTTGCACACTCGGAGTCGGAATCACAGTCGCCTTCTCCCTCAGAGCAGGGACCGTATTCAGCACAGTAATCATCACCAGGATAGTCGTCAAAGTCTTCACACACATCCACCAATGGATTCCAACCATAGTTGGCTCCCACGTCCTGGGCACATACCAATCCGCTTGCACACTCGGAGTCTCCATCGCAGTCCCCTTCTCCCTCTGAGCAGGGATTGTTTTCAGTACAGTAATCATCCCCAGGATAGTCGTTAAAACCTTCACACACATCCACCAATGGATTCCAGCCATAGTTGGCACCCACGTCCTGGGCACATATCAACCCGCTTGCACACTGCGAGTCTCCGTCGCAGTCTCCTTCTCCCTCTGAGCAGGGATTGTTTTCAGTACAGTAATCATCACCAGGATAGTCACAAGACTTTTCACATTCAGGCTGACCGCACCCACCGCAGCCTGGAGTATCATCACACACATCTCCTATATTATCACCATCTGCATCAATCTGGTAAGAGTTGCAGATATTGGGACAGTTATCACAGACATCGCCTATACTGTCAGTGTCTGCATTAAGCTGTTCTGCATTGAAGTCATCCACACAGTTGTCAGCATCATCCTCAATTCCATCACCATCACTATCTGTACAGGTATCGCCGGTTGTAAAACGATACGGATCTGCCCATTCTGACCCGCTCTCAAGGTTATCAAAAAACATTGCGCGCCAGTAGTAGGTAGTCCCTTCCCCGAGAAGGGATTCCGGCATTGTCAGGAATATACGTTGAGGGCTGGGGACAGTGACATCCAGTACGAGTAATGAGAAATCAAGCAGTCTGCTGATCTGCCATCGGGTCTGCAAATGGGTGTTGCCACTGTCAGGATCAAAAAAATCACCTGCCTGAAGCTGGGTTGTCAATGACACGTTGTCAGCCTTGTTAACGGGAGATACCAGGGTCGGTTTATCCGGTGGATTATTGCCCAGAACAAAAGTTTGAAATGTCCAGATACATTCATGAGCCATGGGCGTTCCCGCAAGATCGGTAACATTTATTGTGATACGGACGGTGTATGTATGGCTGTAGTCCAGGTGTACGGCCGGCGAAAATCGTGCTGTTGTCCCTTCATACGACACGAGCCCGGGGATATCGGTTGTACCATCATTGACGAAAAATGTGGCCGTTGTGATAGTTGCGGGATCCATTCCCGTAGAAAATTCTGCGTAGATGGAGGCATCGACGGCCACACCGGTGGCATCGGCAGCCGGGGTTGTGGATGTTACTACAGGTGGTGTAACGCCGTAGGAAAGATCTGCATCGAGTTTCGACACAAACAGATCGTAATATCCGTGCCAGGTCTGATCGTATGCACCGGAGGTAACGGGAAAATTATCAGAGTCTGTCGATCCAACTACATAGACGTTATTGACACCATCCAAGGCCACGGCCACAGCTCCATCGTAAGCTATTTCCCCAAGAAATGTGGATATTGACAATTCCGTCAGGTCGGAATTCAATTTGGAAACAAAGGCATCGGAACCCGTCCCACCCAGATTAAAGATTCTGTCATAAGCTCCAGTGGTGGTGGGAAAATCTTGAGATGTTGTCTCACCCACAAGGTAAACATTTCCCGATGGATCAAAGGTGATTTCATGCGCCTCATCGTTACCTGCCCCTCCCAGGTAGGTGGATGCACTCAGATTAGTAAGGTCACTGCTGAACATTGAAATAAAGACATCATCTCCATAACCGGATGAGTCAGCATAGACCCCGGGTGTGGTGGGAAAGTTCTCAGAGTCAGTATATCCGGCAATATAAATCATACCTGAAGGGGCAACCTTAATATCGTTGGCTTTTTCATCGCCGGCTCCCCCGATGTAAGTTGCCGCTTCCAGTTCACGCAGGTCGCTGTTTAAACGGGCAATAAACACATCCTTCCCGCCATTTGACAATTCATCATACGCACCAGCAGTGACGGGAAAATCTGACGATTCCGTCCAGCCGCTGACCCATACATCGTTGGAAGCATCCACTGTAATGGCAAACCCGTGATCATTCGCCCCTCCACCAACAAAGGTGGATTCCTCAAGGAGCAACACATTGTTGAATCTTGCAACAAAGACATCGGCACCGCCGTTGTACTCCCCGCTATAAGCTCCTGTGGTGGTGGGAAAGTCTGACGAGGATGTATAACCCGAGATATAGACCCTGTCGTAACCGTCGATACTTTTAATGGCTATCGAATAGGCAGTATCGTGTCCACTCCCACCGATAAGGGTGGATGACTCAAGAGCTGAAAAATTATTATTTAACCTGCATACAAATGCATCATACCGACCACTATGCGTCTCACCGGTAGGGAAATCATCAGAGTCGGTGGTGCCGGTTATAAAAACATTGCTTTCGGAAGAATTAAGAGCAATGGACAAACCGTACTCATTGGCGCCGCTGCCGCCAATATAAGTGGCAGCCAAAAGGCTGGTAAAGTCACTGCTGAGTTTTACCACAAAGACATCGTATCCCCAGTCATCTGGTGGTGGACCCGTCCAACCAATTCCTGTTCCCCAGTATCCTCCGTAGGTGGTAGTAGTTGGGAAATCTGAAGATTCCGTGTAGCCCGTTATGTAAATATTATTGAAGGAATCGAGCACAGCGGCATAGGCCCAATCGGTCAATCCACCGCCGATAAAAGTGGAGGCGAGCAATGGGTCGATGATAAGGGGATGGTTTTGATCATATTCAGCGACCCGAAAGCCATAGGTGTTATCTTTAATATCATAACCAACCTTTACCACTCGCTGCGTTCCGTCAATGACCTGATAGGCCAGGGGGGCACTGAATCTGACCGGTCCGAGATCGGTTTGAACCTCAAGGTCACCTTTTTGTGCTACCCTTAGCGAATCTGCGCCGTCTATCTTGACTCGGATATCGCCCACTGTTCCGCCCGGCAAAACTGTAAAAATCTTTTCAACGTTTTTGCCGCGGGCTTTGAGGGAAAGTGTAATCCCATCGTAGATCCGGCCCAGAGAGAGACGGTTGTAAGTGGGGATATGCGATCGCCATTTTTTGGGATCTTTCCCTTTAAAATAACTGATTTGCGTATCTGCCCGGTCCACACCTTCAGGTTTGAGCGGGCGGCTGCCCACCAGCGATTCTTTCAATACCCAGACATCGATCTTTTTATCGCCTGTTATTTTTTCACTGGTATTCCCCTTTGAAATCCTGGGCAAGGAGTAAACCATCTCACCCTTTCCCGTCACAAATAGTGTGCCGCCAAAGGTCCTGGCATAAAAGCTCACATCCTTGTTTATCTGGCCTTGATTGGCGATAAAGGGGAGTTGCATGCCAAAGGCCTTTTCCATGATTTCCGTCTTGCCCTGAACCTTATCTCCGGCCAAAGTGCTTGCATAAGCATTACACCAGATCATCAGGACTAACAATGTAAGGATAAGAAAAAAATAACCTTTTTTCTTTTTCATGATTTTCACTCCTTTTTTAAAAATTTTGCTCGTGTTGAAACTTCTGATAATGACCCCGGTTTTCCTGTTCACTCCCAGAATAGATGCTATCTTACCTTGCTTCCACTGATTTTTTTTTCAAACAAGTGGTGATCACCTTTTTTTCATAATTTTGAATCGCATCCTGTAAATCCAGAACCTCATCGTCTGGACCAGGTTCCTCCTCAGAAATGGTTTCTTTTCCATCACTTGCTGTAGCCAATGAGCCGAATACATCAAGCCGATTAAGGGCAACATATCTATGGATAATATTCTGCAACTCCCTTACATTGCCCGGCCAGTCATGATTTTCCAATGCAGTCATTATCTGTGACGGGATATGGGGAAATGTCTTTCCGCTACTAAACTTTTTTAAAAAGTGGTAAATTAAAAGTGAAATATCTTCTTTCCTTTTTCGAAGGGGAGGAAGATATATTGGAATAACATTAATTCTGTAGAAAAAAGCAGACCCCATAAGTCCATTTTTTACAAGAACTTCCAAATTTTTATTAGTAACGGCAATGATACGGACATCCGTTTTGACAGGCATACTGCTGCCAAGGGGAATATGCCCGTCTCCATCAATTGCCCTGAGTAATTTGGCCTGCATATTTAAATTGATTTCTCCAATTTCGTTCAGGAATAATGACCCTTTATCTGCTACCTCCAAAAATCCTGACTTATCGATATTTGCCCCGGTAAAGGCCCCTTTTTTATATCCAAAAAACTTACCTTCTATAAGGTTATCCGGAATCCCCCCACAATTCACAGGCAAAAAGAATTGATCCTTTCTTTTTCCCAGATTATGAATAGCGCCGGCGACAAGTTCTTTACCGGTACCTGACTCTCCATATATAAGAACACTTGCATCGAATGAAGTCACTTCCAGAATAAGACTTTAGATTTCCTGCATTTTTTTACTTTGTCCGAGAATATTATCCAGACCATAGCGGTTAATGTTTCTAGATTTTAATAATTTATTTTCCAGTTGAAGTTTTTTATGGCTTTCCGCAAGTGTTTGCTCGGAAATTTTTCGATCATTGATATCTATTGCAATTACCTGCTGGCCTGAAATTTTCCCCTCTGAATCCGACATAGGACTAGCAAGGTAATAGTACCATCTGTTATTTTTAGGACTTTTATGTTCAAAATTTATTATTTCACCGGAAAGGACCTTGTTTCCACGGTACCAGGGGCAATTGTCACTAAAACCATGAAGCAGTTCATAACAATTGGCACCTGTGGCGTCATGCCCGATATGCTTTATTAATTCCTTATTCATGAATTCAATTTTATAATCTTTGGAAGCAGAATAAGCATCATGAAAGCGTTCTAGTATGTCTGTGTCGACCTCTAAATATTCGTACTGTATAATGATTTCTCTCAGGTCTAAATATGCTGTAATTGACCCAACTTGAAATTCAATTTCAAGTATAGAGTCTACGACGTTGTCCTTTTCGTCCTTTATATTGGTTAAGAGTCCACTTATATTATCACCATTATAAACGAAATAAGATACTGTACCATCATCTGGTTCACTTATAACATGTGGATCTTCATTTTCAATAAGCATAGTGAAGGAAGAGTTATATTGGCCCTCTAAAATTATAGCTATTTGGTTTGTTTGGTGAGAGGTGTCCTTGAAAGGAGGAGGCATTAGGATTTCGTATACTACTCTTGCACTACCTAATCCATCACCTATTTTTATTCCGCTATCATACGAAGACTCTTCAAGAGAGACTGATCCCTCTTCTATCTTGCTATAAGCCATTCCTGGTTTCACTATTATGATGTTGCCGGCTAAAGCCACTGGGGCTAATAAGACGGTGAGAAATATAAGGCTGATAATAGTGGCAAGTATCTTTGTTGTTTTCTTCAGAACGCCCCCTCTTTTAAATAATTAAAAAAACATGTCTGTCTTCACAGCGACTTGCCTGTTTTTTCTTAACATATGTGCTTTTTAGATCAATAATCAGCTCAATTAAGCACACAATATTATATGTTTGTTATTTGAGATATAACATAAGAACATTGAATGTCAATTAATTAAACATAGAAAAAGATATTTAAAATGTTATTGTATGTTTTTAATATAAATTAAATTATAAAATGGGGAGGCGTAATCAAGGATTGATAAATCAATAATAAAATCAACATTACTTCAGGTAACATTAATATTTCAG
>Ga0208279_1001052_pt1 | contig 16670 bp, 12 predicted proteins | sample AntAceMetag02UKM_FD_184766 | JGI IMG/M metagenome (GOLD analysis project Ga0208279, IMG submission 184766) | Saline lake microbial communities from Ace Lake, Antarctica - Antarctic Ace Lake Metagenome 02UKM (SPAdes) (version 2) | ecosystem: Environmental > Aquatic > Non-marine Saline and... | reverse complement strand
AACAGTTGATCGGCTTCCTGTATCCCAATGAAGTTCTTAATGTCTTTGAAGCCGTTGATCTTAAAACATACTATGGGTTCCGTGACTATACGATCCTGAACCTGCTCTATGACTCAGGGGCAAGGGCTAGTGAGATGGCAGCCCTTGTCCTTGACTTCTTTGATCCGGAAAATGACACACTGGCTATCCTGGGAAAGGGCAATCAGTACCGGCAAATCGAGCTTTTGCCAAAAACGGTCCAACTTTTAAAAGCTTATGTCAAAAAATATCGTAAAAAACCAAACCCGCTATATCAGCGATATCTGTTCGTCAATCAGCGGGGGACGTCATTTACACGGCACGGCATCAATCGTATTTGTAAAAAATATCTTCATCTGTCGTTGAGTCCCAAACGTCTCAGGGATATCAACCCGGCTCACAGCTTCCGGCACTCTTGTGCGGTTCGTATGCTCCTGGCCGGTAAGCCACTCAGTGAAATCAAAAACCGCCTGGGCCATGAAAATATCCAATCCACCATGACGTATTTACACATGGAGCTCACACACAAACGAGATGTGCAGAAAAAATTTATCGAATACAGTGCTAAAATTATAAAACAAGATCCAAAAATAGAAGACTTAATCGATTGGGAAAACAAGCAGGATACACTGGCCTGGCTGGACACGCTTTAAATTGGGATACAGCCGGGTTCAAGAACATCTAAAGGTCTCTTTAGACCATATTTATTATGTTGACAGTTTTATTACTAATTTGTAATATCTTTTATAACCTATTGTTTTTGATAATAATCCATGTTTGTCAGGATCAAGCCAAATAATGCTCTTTATTCAGTAGGTTAAGGTGACTCACAACATAAGGCAAGTAAGCACAGGTTTTGACGAGTCCGATTTTCGTGATATAGTCTCAATGTATCTGGCCTTGGATGAATCAATTGACACCATCTTGTGATAGTACTAAAATCACACAAATTTTATTCACCACAAAGGAGGCAGTATTATGGCAAAAGGCAGCCCTGTTTTTGAAGATGTTAGGCCTACACATTGGATGCAAATACCCGTAGTTGAATGTCCTGAATGTGGAAGCACCTATCAAGCTCTTCGGAATTGGTACAAAGCCAAAAATTGTAAATGCGGAAAATTATTTTGGAGGTCTGCAAAAGACGAGTTGCTTGATAAACTTGGTAGCCAATCGAGAGTTGAACAATTTTTAAAAAAATTAGAAGAGCTTGGATTTATTTACCCGATGGGTGGAGCGGATGGAGGAGATCTCACCCCAGCTGCTAGGTTGGTCCTCGCAGAACCAATTGCATTTTCAGATGCAATTGCCGATGGAACTGAAGATAAAGAGTTTGATCGTTTAAGAAGCAAATATAATAAATGGTAATAAAGAGTCGAATATAAATTTATATTTTGATAGTCTGTTTATAATTTATCGTTAACAAAAAGCATCTTCCGGGAAAGCTCCGAAAGGCTTATTTCCTTTTGAGAAATATTATGCACTTTTAAAGTAGATTAGCTGTCTCAAAGGAAGTTTAAACTTGGTCTTTTGGGGTCGGCAGTCAGTTCTATATATTATCGGCTATTAAGTCGCCCTTCGTTTGCTGTACTAAAACCTGTGATACCTCCAACATACTTTTAACGGGCGATAGGCGACAGGGGTCGGGCCACGGTTACAAACTATAATATCAATAAAAGAAGTATAAAATAGGCCCTAAAATTTTCTTAACCCACTCTTTTTGGCCCCAAAAACAACCTGATAAACTAGATAGTATTTCAAGAAAATTTCTTAGACTTCTTATTTTGCACTAATATTGCATCAGTTTCTGGGCGAGGCGGTGAAGATCCGGATTGGCCAGGGCGGAGACTTTTTTCTTTACGGCACGGGAATAATACTCTCTCTCGGTTTTATTTAGCGGTTCACTTTTTATTTTCTTTTTAAATAATTCCTTTTGTTTTGGAGAAAACAGCTGAGACAAGGCATACTCAAGAGATAAATCTTCATATTTTTCTTTCAGTTGTTTTGTTTTTTCAGCATCTTTTTTAAAATAATTATTAAATATTTCGAATAATCGATCAGGGATAAACCGTTTTTTACCGACATAAAAAACATCACCATGAGCTATATTATTTCTGAACTTTTGCAGGCGCACTGCGTCTTGATCAGATAGTTGATTTTTTAGCTGGTTCGACCAGCCAAATGACAAATGATAGTATTGATACAAAGCCAGTGACAATAATAACAAATCTTGAAAACTTTCCTGATCCTCCCTCGTTGTTAAATTCTTCAGGACCTGGTCCTTATCAAAAGAATACTCCTGGGCCGCATTAGCCAACAATACAGGGAATGCTTCCCATAACCGTGCGTCTTTGCTTTTAACAACCTCAGCAAGTGTTTTGTTCGCATTAAAATCCTCCTTTGGTTCCATAAGTGAAAAACCAAGACGATCTAAATTTTCAAATAATTTATTATTCACCATATAGTTTTTCCTTTTCAAGGAGGTCTAAAAAATGATCAAGGTGCACACTTATACGATCTTCCGAAATATCATAACCGGTTTAATATCCAACAAGGTTAATGCCGTTCCTCCGCAAGCAATGAGATGGATTTTACGTCTTAAAAATCCGTTCCATTGTGCTAAAACATCTAACAATGTCTGTTTATTGATTCTATAATCCATTTGTTCCATAATTTAGTACAATAAATTGTGTAAATATATACAACTAATTGTATTAATACATACAATAGTAAGCGTTTAATGTCAAGAAATAAAAAAACAGCGATTGCACAAACAACCACTGTTGCTTTGTATATAATTTAGAGAATTGTTACAAAATGTATATTCCGATGATCGCAAACAATGATTCCAAAGGAAGCCGAACAATCATTCCGGATGATGGCGAACAGTAACCCTTTTATTTTGCACCCAGAAGCGTATGTTTAAAGCCTGTGAATTCACAACCCAAAAACGGCTATTCTTTTGAGCTATTTTTATGAACTATCAGGCAGTTAGCGTGTGTTAACCCCATTCGCGATCTGTTCCATGAAACGATATGCGACAAAGCGATGAACTTAGGGCGGCAGGTTGGCGCTGAGATTCCGGATAAATTCCTCGAATGTGACAAAGACGTAGCGTTTGAGCTGATCCTCATTCAGCCCTGGAAAAGCAGATGATGGACGTTGTTCTGCTACCCACAAAACACCTTCGGAACTTGGAGATTCAAAATAAAGTTTAAGGTTTTTGATAAATGTTTGGAGCCAGGCCGGGTACTTTTGGGAGAGGCCTTCAAAACCGGCCATAATGTCCGGTTTTATCCGGCTGCATCCGGTTATGATATCAAAAATATAATAAAGGTCCTTGGCCCTTTTTTTACGGTCTCTACGGCGCGTAAAGACTAAGCCCTTATGAAATATGTATGCCGAGGGAGTTGGAACCTTGACTTTCAAAGCAGACATGTCTCCCACAGAAACAGTATCATCAATTGTCACTTCAATAACGTTTTCAATTACAATGGATATGAATCTGAGAGCTTCGGCATGGAGACCATTTTGAACTTTCAAAACAACGTCAGAGCTCGAACCTTTTTGCTCGGTTAGGAATTCGATTTCGACATCTAACCCGTCAATATTTCCCTCGTAATGAATAAGAGGGGGTATATCTCTGCTTTTGAAAATTGCTTCAAAGCCAGCCTCTACCAGTAATTGATCGACCGTCTTTGAACCGATTACCGGAACCTGAGTCTGCACCATAAAATCGATGTCCCGGGTGCGTATGGGCTCATGCGCTTTATCTCCCAGGAGATAGCGGTAATAAATGAACGGCACCCAGCCCCCGCCGATCACAATCACCGAAAGGTAATCTTTGAGTATCCGGAGGGTTTTGAGAAATCCGGAGATAAACAGGTCATTCATGACGAACCCGATTTTGCAAATATGTGCTTAAGTTTCTTATTAAATAAATGCTCTGCCTGCTCCAGCCCCCTGATGGGGTATCCATGCAGATCCAGGTAAAGCTGAACGTCTGATACAACCCGGAGCTTTTTTACTGTCCGACGGTCGTAAAAAACGGAATGCTTGTAATAAGGGCGCATCAAGACAAGATTTGCCCCTTGTTCGGCTTTGTTGAGCTTCAGCTGTTTTTTAAAATAAGCGAGGGCCGTTTCATTAGCGACATAAACATGAACTTCTTGAAAGACGGCATACGGGGCAACCAGACTGGCGCCGGCCTGGACACTGAGGGCGTAATCAATGCTATCGGGAATTTCTAAACTGCGAAGTCTCTCCAAAATCTCAGCAGAATTTTCGGCCATATAAAAATAACCGAATTTTCTATTTTTTCTAAGGTTATAATTTCTGACCCAATCATCCAGAATGCCTTCCGGATCTCGGAGTTTCAATTTAGAATTTACCCGCGTAATATAATGTCGACCTTCGAGTTCCCTGGCCATACGCGAAATGTATCCCGGATTGAGATGGGTCGCTTCAGCTAATTCCCGAACCCCCCACAGATGTTCGCCCCCTTTTAGAATAGCCCGGAGGATGAGGCTCGCTTTATCTGAAAACGGGTTTCTACTCTTTCTTTTCTCAGGGAATTTATTTGGGAAACCAATTTTTTCGATGTAGAAGCTCTTATATTTTATAAAGACATTCCCGGACAGGTCAATGAAACAGATACCTTTATCCTGGCACATGCTCCGCCGCTGGGGACTCAAATAGCGTGCAACCAGAACAGGCACGGTATCATTATGATCACCGGCTGCCGCCTTGAGTTGGACAACCTTATTTGTAAACACAGGGAGGCTGTTCTGGGCCACTGCTTCAATTATCAACCGGAAACTCAGGCCCTCATATTCAACGCGAGCGACAAGATCAGAGGAACCGGGCATGGCTGACAACGATTCCAAGTTTATGTCGACTTCCAGGCCTTTTAAGGGAAGAAGCTGCTTTAGGGAACTTTTCAGTTCTTTTATGATTTGTTGTTCAGATTTCATGTTGTCTAATTAGCCTTGTTGTCCGATTGGGCAACAGTATAAATATAGACAACAGAAAAGTCAAGAATAATTTGCCAAGACGTTTTAAAAAGAGGAAAAATCATTCACGGATTTCATTTGAGCTCTTTTTATAAATTATCAGATAGTTAGCGTGTGTTAACCCCTTTCGACAGATACAAATGATTCGGTTCTGTTAAATTTAGTAATCATTCTTAATATCCTAAAATCCTTGACAAAACATTTTATAGGAGTAAAATTGCCCGGAATGTTCGAATTTTTCCTTTAATTATTTAGGATAAGAGAGAACAGATATGTTGCAAACAATGAACCCCATTTCTCAAATAGAGAGGTGGGGTTTTGTGTTTTAAAAATCGTTATCTTAAATTAAGAGTAAAATAGGCATGGACAACAAACAAAAAGCAAACAAACTCTCTGCAAATATCCTCAATTACTTTGCGGCATTTACTGAAACAAGGTTTAATTTCAGGACACTGATAAACTACCGATGGACAGACAATGAGCTGACCCTCGACTTAGGAATATTTAAGGAATTTCAGGATGAACTTTTACAAAGGATAAAGAGCGGAGACAGCACCTCTCTTACAGTAAGAAATGATGAGCACATTCTTTCGCTTTCAGGCGATGATGTTTTATTGGAAATCAATAAAGCTCTTTCGGATAAATTTGGCCTGGAATATCTTAAATCATGTGTTGAGCAAGAAATTCAAAAGGTGGCTGAGCGGGATGTCGTCTTGATTGCAACCGAAAAAGGATTGCAGGCCGCTGACAACACCGACCTTTCAGAACAAGAGATTGAAAAGCAGAACTCACAGACATTCCTTGCCGGCTGCCGGAAATACAATCTTTCCCTCAGAAAACAGATCGAAACTATCCTTATTGAACTACAGAGAAAACAGATTGACCGTTTAAAAGATGAACTCGGCATTGAACATGTTCCGCCTTCAACCCTCAATCCTGCCAATTACCTGAAAAAACATTTTGATACGCTTCAGTCTATTGCGAGGGATACCCTGTCCCAAGAGGAATATATCAGCAGTGTTAAACAGCATTTCAAGAAAAGTATTGATGACATCGTCCTATATGATCTGTTTATCAGCATACAAAAATATGCCAGATACAACACCGTCGGAACAATCTATCTGTTTTTTCACGAGTTGAACAGGCGAACCGATAATGACGCTATTGAAGGATATCCGATATTTTTTATTGAGCTTAATCTATCTCCCGGAACTGAGAACGTGGAGGTTTCATTTCCAAGGGACCTTTTGCTGATTAACACACCTGCCGTTAATTATTTCAAATTTCCATCAATTCTAACCTCCTCAAGATCTTCAACCCTCAAAAATGCAGCATCCAACCTTGGCGGAATGGAGGTTTTTTTGCAGGCTCAGTACGGTTGGAATGAACCATTTGTGCTGGAGCCTCATTTTAAACCAATAAAAGCCTACCAAGATATTTACCCGGATATTAGATGCCGTGTTGGATTTCAGGTTGTCAGGAACGAAAATAAGAAACTTCTCGATTATTCAGAAATAATGACACGGCTTGAATCAGGCGAAAAGAACAAGTTCGTCAATTTCATTTCGGATTATATTGACGGAAACGTGGAAAACACCCAGAACGTGATTGACAGGGAATTTATCGAAAAATACCCGATTAAAAGCGCCAACAGATACATTTCTGATAATCCATTAAATCTAAATATTTCTCAAAAGAGAATTCTCCTTGCTCTGAATAAGCCAAAGAATAAGATTATTGTTGTTGATGGGCCGCCCGGAACCGGCAAATCCCACACGATTGCAGCAATAACTTACTGGGCCAATCAGGAGGGAAAATCCGTTGTCATTACCTCTCACAAAAAGCAGGCCATTGACGTGATCGACCGGATGCTTACGGACAAGTTCCGCGACTTGCACCCTAATGCCAAACCATCAATCATCAGGCTGGCTAAAAACGGCAGATCAATAAACACTCTTGAGAACTCTCTTCAAAATGCGGTGATAAACGCTGCGGGTGACCGGGCAAATGACTACAATGAGCAGGCTGTTGAACAAGATGAAAAAGAGTTAAAAAAATCTGTCTCCGAAAAAATAGAAAAGCAGATTTCTTCATCCGGCGAGTACAGGGAAAAGATTCACGATCTGTTTGAATTTGAGCAGATACAGAGCAGTCTTATTAGTTCCGGCGAGTTTTCAGATGACGATTTTGCTCTTCCTACATGCGATGCTTCGGTTGTAATTGATTTTAAAAAGATACAAAAATTCGCCGAAGATGCGATCGTTGATAATTTCAACGATATCGGCCTGGCAGCATTTCGGTTTCTTCTAAAACACCGGAAAGATATTCCAAGGTTTCTTAATGCCTGTGAAGCAATCAACCTTCATTCCAGCGAAGAGCTTAATTTTGAGACAACTCTAACTGAAGTCCCGAAGTCTTTTGTCAATCTAATAGAAGCGTCCGTAAAATTCTTTAAAATGGATATACCCATTTCAGCGCTTCAGTCCGGCGATATCCCCGGCGCATTCTTCAAAAAATTGTTCGGAAAGGCTCCTGACAAGAAAGTTTTGGAGCAACTGATCAAGTCTTTAAAGAGCTTGAAGCACGCAAATATTATTGAAGAAATTGTACGTTTGAAAAATGTGCCGGCAAACGAATTCACTCTGGGTATGGCTTCTGAGGGAATTTCAGCGCTTCAAACAGCCATTTCTCTGAAAAAGCACAGGGACATCATTGACGAATACCGCGAAGTGGTCGGAAACAAAGAAAAAAGTATTTCCGAGGTTTACAATACTCTTGATGGAGTGAAAGATGCTATTCAAAAGATGGACGCGGAGCTTTTTAATTGCATCAATTCCCTTTTCAATCGTTATGGAATGATGCTTGCCAAACTCAAAATTTCAAGCGAAAAATTAGGCGCTTTATCACGGCTCAACAATCTTACGGTCGCTGAAGCCGATATATGGAAATGGATTCAACTCCACTATGCGCTTTCCAAAAAAACGGTTGTTGATTCATTTAACAAAAATGACCTTGATGTTTTTAATAGACTCAGACAGAAACAGGTTGAATACAAAAACGATCTTCGGATGAAAAATCTCAACAACTTTTTGGGAGATGTCGCCAGGATCAAGGCTTCTTTTGCCGGTGGGAAAAGGCTGACAAGCACACAGGCCAGGGTACTCCTGAAAAACATATCAGGAATTATTGCCGAACCCGATATGATATCCAGACACTTTCCGATGGACGAAGACCTGTTTGATCTTCTTGTCATTGACGAAGCGTCGCAGGTCTCTATTGCCGAGTCAATCTCTCTTGTCCTGCGGGCAAAGCAGGTCGTTGTTTTTGGGGATGAATACCAGTACGGCGCTGTCGGCGCAATTAACGTGAACTCAAAATATTCTGCCGCATATTTCAGGGACATCATAAATGCGTATCAGGATGATTACAGTGCATCTGCGACGGAGCAGGAGGTAAAAGAGCTGATTGAAGAGGTCTCCAAAGAGGTAGATGAAGATGAACAGGAAGCTGAACAGGCATTGCGCCCCATGGAGGATAACGCAGGTGCAGTCTTGTGGCTCAAAACCTTCAATATCCGCACATCAACCCTCAGTTTTGCCAGGGCCATTGCAAATTACACCACTTCTCTTCGTGAGCATTACCGGAGTTTTCCTGAAATCATAGATTATTCTAATGAATTCTTCTACAAACCCGCCCTGCTCGATCTCAGCATCAACCGGATACGTACTAAGCCGATAGGCGAAGTCTTGCAGTTTATTCCCGTGGAAACCAGAGGAAATTCCGGCAGAAATGTAAACTATGATGAAATAGATGCCGTCATTCACGATCTGGACAGCCGTATCAAAAACGGCTTCAAGGGAAGCGTGGGCATTATTACCTCTTTCCGTGAGCAGCAGGCAAGAATGGAGCGGGTGTTGAATGAAAAGCTCAATATGCCGGAACTGAAAAGGAACCATGATCTGGCCATTTGGTTTGTGGGAGACGTGCAGGGCGAAGAACGCGATATTGTGTATTACTCTTTTGTGGAAGACAGCAAATACGGCAACGCCGAGTTAAGAAACATTTATCCGGTCATCGACGGTGCAGCGGACAATATCAGAAAGTTAAAGATGCAGAGGCTCAATGTGGGTTTCAGCCGTGCTAAGGACACAATGGTTTTTGTGCACAGCATGCCGGTTAACAAGTATGGCAAAACCAGGCTGGGCAATGCCATTCGTCATTATGACAAGCTTCTTGAAGAAAATAAGAAGAATGATTTTTTCATCGAAGACACCTCTATTTTTGAATCGCCGCCGGAAAAAGATCTCTATAACCTTCTGATCAGCACGAACTTTGTAAAAACGCAAAGAGAGCATGTGAAAATCATTCCCCAGTTTAAGATCGGAGAATACATCAGAGCCGAATACGCAAAGCAGATACCCAAATACAGGGTGGATTTTCTCATGACCTTTTCAAAAGGCGGCAAAGAGCAAGCTTTGATCCTGGAATATGACGGCGTGGAATACCATACAAAAAACCCAGATATCGTAACAAAGCATAATTTTAGCCAAGAGTATCTTGATTATGACATCAGCCGCCAGATAGAGCTTGAAAGCTATGGCTACCGGTTTTTGAGGCTGAATAAGTTCAACCTGCAACCGGAGCAGAAAGGCGAAACAAAAACGGATGTTTTGGATAGATTTTTAAGAAAGGCGTTCGATGCTGATGAATGAGGTTATTGAAGTATGAGAAAGGAAACGGGAACCCAGGTTGTAAAATCAGACAACAAGTCAATTTCCGGCGATCTTATCAGTGATATCCGTTCGATCATTAAAACTGCCAGGCACAATGTCGCAGTTACGGTTAATGCGGGATTGACCCTTCTTTATTGGCAGATCGGTAATCGGATTCGGCAGGATATTTTGAAGGAAAAACGGGCAGATTACGGTGAGAAAATTATCTCGACGCTGTCGATACAATTGGTCAAAGAATTTGGAAATGGTTTTTCCCGTCCCAATCTCTTTCGAATGGTTCGCTTTGCTGAAGTCTTCCCTGATGGGAAGATTGTCTCGACACTGTCGAGACAATTGAGTTGGAGTCATTTTGTTGAAATAATCCCTTTCAAAGATGATCTTCAACGTGATTTTTACGCCGAGATGTGCCGGATAGAACGCTGGAGTGTTCGGACATTGCGGAAAAAAATTGATGGAATGCTTTATGAACGTACCGCTATATCAAAGAAGCCTGAAAAACTAATCGAGAAAGATCTTGCCGCCTTGAGGGAAGAGGATAGGTTAACACCGGATCTGGTATTCCGCGATCCATATTTCCTCGATTTTCTGGGACTAAAAGATACTTACAGCGAAAAAGATCTTGAAACAGCCATCCTTCGGGAAATGGAGAGCTTTATCCTGGAGCTTGGAGCCGGATTTTCGTTTGTTGCCCGCCAAAAGAGGATCACAGTTGATAATGAGGATTATTATCTTGATCTGCTCTTTTTTCACCGCAAAATCAAACGGCTCATTGCCATTGAATTAAAACTCGGCAAATTCAAGGCAGCCCACAAAGCCCAGATGGAACTCTATCTGCGCTGGCTGGAAAAGTATGAAAAGGAACCCGGCGAACAAACACCCCTGGGCCTAATTCTCTGCGCTGGAAAAACAAGCGAGCAGATAGAGCTGTTGCAATTGGATAAAAGCGGCATCAAGGTAGCCGAATACATGACCGAACTGCCGAAACGCGAATTGCTGGAGCAAAAGCTTCACAAAGCGGTTGAATTGGCGCAAAAACGGCTGGAGGCAAAACCCACATAATGCAAATATGTTGTATCGACCTGCATATCAGCGGCGTGGGCAACCAACAGGAACTTCGTCGGGTTGATTAAATTAGATATTCTTGAACAGACAGGAAAAGGCAACCAGACGAAATATAATAATGAAGAACGAATTCGGATTGCTGATATCGATGAACCGGAACTTAATACACCTGCTGGAAAGAGATCTAAAGAAAAACTTGAACGGAAAAGGAAAAGAAGTACGTTGTCATGCCCAGGCGCGTGATTCCTACGGGCGAATCGTGGCAAAAGTAAACATTCTGTAACAAAAACCTGGAAGAAAGGAGATGAAAAATGGCTGAAAGTCGATCTCACAAAATCACAGCAAATCGTATCGCTAAAAAGATGAATACTGAATATAACGCTGGGAAGGGTGTCGATATCAAGTCCACAAATGCAACCGTAGAGGTAGAAACTCCAGAAACCGTGGAAGATGCCCTGGGACAGTTGCGAGGTCACCGTGGTCCAGCCTATATCGCTGGTACGAACAAAGAAGCTGTCAATAAAGCTATGGAGACAACACAAGGGACTACGGTTGGCGTTATGGATAGCCAGGGAAACATCGTAAAGCCGTCGACACGTAAACGATAGATTCCATATAGAATCTGGGGCAGCATACATATTATTGCCTATTTTTCTTCAGGAAATAGGCATACTATCCCTTGAATTTTCCGAGGGTACATTTGACACTTAGGAGCTATTTACATGGAAATAACTGTGCACAATCCTGACAGATATATGGGAGATCTACGACAAATATTGGCTCAGGGTAGAAAACGTATTGGCCTCCTTATTGGTGCAGGAGCACCAGCAAGTATCCAATACGACAGAAAAATTCAAAGGATTAGTTCTAAGGGGGAGCCGCTCATTCCAACGATAAACGGTCTTACCAAAAAAGTGTTAGACAGTCTTGATGCGAAAGATCGCAAAGTTATAGCCGATATTTCAGTCGAACTCGGTAATGATCCCAATATCGAAATGATACTTTCCCGTGTTCGATCCTTTGCTGGAATCGTCGGATCAAGTTCAATTCATGGGTGCGATGGAGATGCATTCGATAAGTTAGCTGGGAGGATTTGTGGGGCAATTGGTGCTGTTGTAAACCCTTCACTTCCTGAAGAGAGAAACCCGTATACAGAATTGGCAGCTTGGATAGGCGGAACCGACAGGTGGCATCCTATTGAAATTTTTACACCAAATTATGATTTGTTGATGGAAGAAGCTTTTGAAAGATTGGAAAATCCATTTTTCGATGGATTTTCAGGTTCATTCCAACCTTTTTTCGATCCTTCCAGTATTTCCAATGACGATTTGCCGCCTCGATGGACTAGACTTTGGAAACTTCATGGATCTCTTGGGTGGGCTGAAAACGGTGCAGGGGGAATTATTAGTGGTCAAGGAAGGACTGCAACTAATTTAATTTATCCTGATCATTTAAAATATGATCGGATACAAAAGCTCCCATTTACAGCATTATTCGATCGTTTACGAAAATTTTTAACTACCCCAGATACTTTGTTGTTAACTTGTGGGTTCTCATATTTTGATGCACATATTTCAGCTGTTATTGACGAATCGCTTGCGGCGAATCCTGCTGGAAGCGTATTTGCCTTTCAATATGGCAACTTAAGTGAAGAAAAGTCTTCGTGTGTTTTGGCATCAAAGAGGCCAAATATGAGCGTATACTCGAAGGATGGTGCAATGATCAACTGCATTGATGCTCCATGGAGACTTGGTGAATTGCCGAATCCTGACTGGGAAGTTATTAGAGGTAGTTTCTGGGGCCAACGGAAAGCTGATGACGGAAATGGTTTCTTATTAGGCGACTTTATGGCCTTTGCTCGCTTTTTTTCGCTAACTCATGCAGAACAGGTTGTGGTTCCGGAAGAAAAGGAAACAGAGGAATAGATATGAAATCACCTCAAACCCTGCTTGGGCATGTTGTTGCAGTTTCAGGGGCTTCTGTCAGTGTACATCTGGTAGAATCGGTAGCGTCTGGTTTAGCTATTATTGACGGAAGTACCTATCGAGTCGGACAAGTCGGTAGTTTTATCAGAATTCCATTAGGGTATCAGGATTTATTTGGAGTTGTATCACAAGTTGGTGTAAGCGCTGCCCCGGAATCCCTACAAGTATCACTTGAAGCAAGCGCAAGATGGATGAAAGTGCAGCTTGTTGGAGAGGCTATTGGTACTTCATTTGAGCGAGGAATTAGTCAACATCCAAATGTTAATGACGAGGTACACCTTGTTACCGAACAAGATCTTATCCGTATTTATGGCGAAACTGGAATAGACCAAGTCCATGTCGGTAGACTTTCCAGTGCAGAGAACATTTACGTTAGAATAGATATTGATAAGTTATTAACGAGGCATTGTGCTGTTTTAGGCTCAACGGGTTCTGGTAAATCGACTACTGTCGCAAGCTTACTCCGAGCGATAGCAGCTTCAAGCAGTGATAAGCTCTTGTTTCCAAGTGCAAGAATACTTCTTTTAGATATCCATGGCGAATATTCTGATGCCCTTTCGGATATATCAACAGTTTTTAGAATTAATCCTAATAAAGGTCAAAACGAACTTTTTATACCCTATTGGGCTGTTGATCCATCTGACCTAATCAGTTTCCTTACGGGTGGGATTGTTGATGATAAGGCCATGCACTTATACGATAAAATCACTGAACTTAAACAAAAAGCTTTGAGTAAAAAGAAATATCCCGGCGTTGATGAAAAATCATTAACTGTAGACACACCAATCCCTTATAGCCTTAATCGCCTCTGGCTCGAATTAATAGATGCCGAACTACGGACCCTTGAAGGTCCAGACCGTGACCAACCTGCGCTTGTCTCTGAGGGAGATGCTCGAACTCTGACACCGCCTAAATACAAACCACATGCAATGGGTTCTAAAGGGCCTTTTATAAATACAACCGCGCCAGGAATAAAACGTCAATTAGTCAATCTCAGATCAAGGCTACTTGACAAACAGTATGACTTCCTATTGCATCCAGGTGAATGGGAACCAGATTTGAATGGAATCTCACAAAAAGACCTGCCGCATATACTTGAATCATGGCTTGGTCACCAATTCCCAATAACAATTCTAGATTTGTCAGGAGTTCCCAGCCAAGTATTAATACGCCTTATTGGGTCTATACTAAAAATCGTATATGAAGCCCTTTTTTGGAGCCGAGATAAAAGTGAAGGGGCTGTAGCTAGACCTCTATTTGTTGTTATTGAGGAGGCTCATAGGTATTTGTATGGTGAAGCTAAGAATTTGGCACGTGAAACTGCTCAAAGAATTGTCAAGGAGGGTCGTAAGTATGGCATTGGTGCTATGATAGTAAGCCAACGCCCCTCAGAAGTAGACGATACGATTTTATCACAGTGTGGGACTTTTATAGCACTTCGCTTGTCTAACCCAGTAGACCGAAATAGTGTTCAAGGAACATTGCCTGATAATTTGGCTACGCTAATGGATATGTTGCCTGTATTAAGGACTGGGGAGGCGATAATTACTGGAGAAGCGGCAAGACTACCTATGAGGTGCCGGGTAACTTTCCCCGGGGATGATTACTGTCCAAACAGTAGAGACCCTGTGGTAGCAAAACAATGGTCATTGCCCAGAAGGCCTGAAAGCTATGAAAGGGTAGCAGCTTCATGGAGAGCACAATCTCCAAGAGCTAAAGTAATCGATACAAAAATAACTCGTCATCCAGTTAATGACGACCCAGATAAACAGGAGGAATGATTAAATGCAACGTGATTATGTATCATCCTCAAGCATTGTTTCTGTTGGTTATGATCCAGCAACCGAGACCTTGGAAATTGAATTTAATAGTGGCGCTGTTTATCAATATTACAATGTGAGCCAGAGCGTCTATGAAGAATTAATGAGAGCTCCATCAAAGGGAAAGTTTCTCGCCTACCAAATCAAAAACTTTTTCCCATACTCTAGGGTATAATAGCAAATAAATAATTTAATTCCAATGGCGTGACTAAATATGGCATGAACTCTGACCGGTTTTTGGCTACGATCAAACGCATCAGTTTATGCCTTTCTTTGGCCCTTCAGCTTGCTGCAAAGTTCTTTATTAGACGAAGACTTATGATCGCTCAGAATCAAGGAGTATTTCATGGTAAAGACTGACCTTACAGACGAAGAGAAGAAACTGATCATTGAGGCGTTGAACAGCAACACTGAACCGCCTGAGGAACTGATGACAAAAATCTTTCCGGGACTTGCCGAAAAATTCGATGTGGCCAAGCTGGACAGGGCTAAGATCGTTTCCCTTGAATATGCGGGGAAAAGAAGCGAGGCCGCTATCCTGAATCAGGCATCTCCGACGGATGCCGGATCACCGCTCCAGGTTGAAAGATGTTTTCAAGGTGGCAGTCTGACAGGTCAGACACAGCTTGATCTGTTTGAACAGGCAAAGGACGGGACGGATGATAACTGGGAGAATCTGATTGTGCAGGGAGATAACCTGCAATTTCTGAAGACCTGCTACCGGAATGCGGACCCGCTGATAAAGGACAGAGTCAAAGGGAAAGTGAAACTGATTTATATTGATCCGCCGTTTGCGACGAAAAGTGATTTTAAGGGTTCAAAAGATGAAAAAAGTTATTCCGATAAGGTTGACTCGGCGGAGTTTATTGAGGGATTGAGAGATCGGTTGATTTATATGCGGGAGACTTTGGCGGATGATGGAAGTGTTTATGTACATTGTGATTGGCGATTAAATTCATTTATTCGGTTAATTTTAGACGACATATTTTCTCATGGTTATAGGAATGAAATATTCTGGCGACGTCAGCCTGTAAGAGGAGCAAAAGCAACATCAAAACAATATGCAAGGAATAACGATGTACTTTTATTTTATGTTAAAACAGGTAACTATATATGGAATAACGCATATAAATCATATAGCAAAGAATTTATAAGGGGGAAATTTCGTAAAGATAAAAACGGCCGATTATTCCGGGATTCCGATTTGGGAGATTACTCAAAGCAGTCAATAGCCAACTTCGAAAAACAAGGAAGAATATATATTACGAAATCAGGAAAAAAGCGGCTTATAAGATATCTGGATGAAGAAAAGGGTGAAGCTGTCAGCACTATATGGGATGACATCCCAGAAGTGAACTCCATGGCGGAAGAACGCTTCGACTACCCCACCCAAAAACCTGAGGCCTTGCTCGAACGTATAATCCTTGCCTCGTCCAACCCTGGCGACCTCGTCATGGACATCTTCGCCGGCTCCGGCACCACCGCGTCAGTTGCTGAAAAACTCGGCCGCCGTTGGATCGTGTGCGACTTCGGAAAACATGCGATCTACACCATGCAAAAGAGGATACTCAGGATTGGCGAGTCGAAAGCGATAGGTAAGGGTGTAAAGAAAAACCAAAAATACGGCAAGCCACCCAAACCGTTTTGCGTGGTTTCCACAGGGGCCTATGATTTTTCCCGAATTATGAAGCTCAGGGACAACAAGGACGCCTATATTGATTTTGTGTTAGGGCTTTTTCAGAGCAGCCGGGATGAAAAAGATTTATCAGGCAAATACAGGCTTGCCAATATTTTTGGTGAAAAAGACGGCGATCCGGTTGAGGTTTACCCTGTGTGGAATGACGAGTATTTGAAAAACATCAGGGTTGATGAGAATTATCTCAAAGGAATCATTTTGCAGTCCCGCGGCAAGTTAAAGGGCAATTATTATATTACATGACTTTCGGCCATTCAGATTAATAGTTGACTTTAGTTAGGATATAGTGTATATTGTTGCGTATGCTGAACGAAGCCATGTGCAACCATAAGATGAAGATTGTTGTC
>Ga0208279_1001049_pt1 | contig 16715 bp, 19 predicted proteins | sample AntAceMetag02UKM_FD_184766 | JGI IMG/M metagenome (GOLD analysis project Ga0208279, IMG submission 184766) | Saline lake microbial communities from Ace Lake, Antarctica - Antarctic Ace Lake Metagenome 02UKM (SPAdes) (version 2) | ecosystem: Environmental > Aquatic > Non-marine Saline and... | reverse complement strand
CCACAGGCAGATGCAGCGTCTGCAGTTGGTCGACCAGGGCTTTCTCATAGCCTCCGGTCGACTCCATGACGATCAGGTCCGGCTTGAGTTGCTTGAGACGCTTGCCGCACGTTTGGATGCCTTTGGCATCGTTGTCAAAATGCTGGACGTTCTGCTCGCTGTCGATGGCCATATCGAAGCTGTGCTTGGCGATATCGATGCCGACGTAGGTGGCCATAGGTTTCCCTTCCTTGCGAATACGGGCTCATTGGTTACAATGTCCCCTGCGACTGTTCGGGCTCTGAACTATGGGTGCGACGTCGGATCACGCTACGCACGGGCTCTTGGCCCTAGGGTGTGACGATCTCGACGTCGCCGCCGGTGTGTGGGTGGCCACCCACACACCGGCCCGAACACTATGCGTCGGACAACTTCCCAACACAGTAGCATCGGACAATCAAGATACAAGGATGGGCTTTAGCCCATGCTGTCCGCTAGTGCAGGGACATGCGCACCGATGGGACGACCACGCAGCGATAGACGCGGATGTCGTCGATCAAGCCGGAGAAGAGTGTGGTCGGGTCAGCGTCCGTCCCGACGCCGATGAGGAACCCGCCCTGTGAGGCCTCGAGGCGCACCTGCGTATCCCGGGCCACTTCTCGCTGGTCCACGTAGAGAATCCTCGTGGTGCCGTCCCAGACGAGCCCCACATGGTGCCAGTGACCGTCTGTGATCACGACCTCTGAGCACAAGGCGGTGCCGGGTCGTCCCGGACCTTTCAACTCGGTCATGAGCGTCCCCTCGCGTTCGGCGCTCGCCTCCAGCCAGTTGGCCCCTTCTTCCTGGGCGAGGATCACCTGACCCGGTGCACCGCCCTTGATCCAGGCGAAGACGCTCACTGGCATATCGGCCGGGTCGATGACAAACGGGGTCCGCACGAAGTCGCCTGCACCGTCGAACTCGAGCGCGCCGCCGATCCGGCCTCCATCAGGGCGCCAGAGCAGGTTTCCATACACGTCGGCCGGGTACATGTCGCTGTCGTCGGCCGCCGTATTCCCGGCCGACTCGTCGAACCGCCAATGCGCGATGATACCCAGCGGACGCAACCAGCACCGCGTCAGAACCGCCAGGTCGAGGGCGTCGATGACCTGATCGGCATACACATCGGCGTCTGCGTTCCATTCAGCATCGCCCGGCCGACTGCCCCAGGCCTGGGCGAATGCGGTCAGATCGGTCAGGTCGACCTGACTGTCATGGTCGATATCCACCCATCCGGCGACGTCGGTCGTCAGCGCCTTGACACAGAAATTGGCCGAGCTGTCCACCTCGTAGAAGTCGCGCCAGGTCGCACCGTTGCGATAGTAGCTCTGTCCGGGCCGCGACGTCGACTCGACCAGCACGCCCGAAGCCATGCTCAACAGCATCTTGCCCATCTGGGCGGCTGCTGAGAACGGCTGCTCGTCGGGTCCATCCAACAGCAACTCTACCTCGGACGTCCGGTCGTAGGCGTACCCGCCTTTCGAAAGCTCCACGAAGATGTAGAAATCATCCCCGCCGGTCAGCACGACCGGGCAGGGCAGGTCGATCGTGTGGAACCCGCGATAGGCAATGGTTCCGCTCGCGCCGGTCAGTTCGCCCTGCAATTGACCGGCTTCGAATCGGTCGTACACCTTGACGGTATAGGCGACGTTCTCGGCCGTTGTGTAGAAGCTGACGGATTCCAGTTTCTCGAGCCCACCGGCGACGAACGCGTTGAACACCGCGTCGCTCTCGGTATACGTGTCGCGCCAGCCATGGTAGTCGTGGTAATAGAAGTGGTCGTATCGGTTGGTCTCGACTTTCTTGAACGCGACGGCGCCCATGTCATCCTTCTGACCGCAGTGCTTGTCGTAATAAGAGATCCAGAAATAGCCCTGGTCGTTCCATCCACTGCCCCAACTGTTCTTGATCAGCCAGGCGCCGGGCTGCGGCGCCTGCGTCTTCTTGTTGTCGTCCCAGCCCACAATCGCCACCGAATGGTTGGGCAGCGCCGGATTGCTGTAGGGCTGGTAGTGCGCGCCGCCGTAAAGCGATGTGAAGAACTGGCCGCTGTAGCACATGCAGGTCGCGACAACGCCCGTCTCCACGACCGCTTTCTTGATGACGTCCAGATTCTCCAGGTCCTCACCGGCTACGTACCATTCGATGTCGCGCGGGTAGAGGTAAAGATACTCCGGGTCGTGCCGCGCCGGCGCCTGGCTGTACCAGTTGTCGTCTCGCTCGCCGTTGTTGTTCGCCAGTGGCGTATAGACCGCGCCGTCGCCCCGTGACAGATAGGCGGCCGAGACCAGGTAATCCCCACCCTCGTGGATCGTCAGCCCGACAGCGGCGCCGCCCTGATCGTCGTTGTTGAACGAGTTGAACCCGTTCCACCAGTCCAGATGGTACTCCGACAGATTGGGCGGTTCGGCGATCCCCAACTCGGACCACACGCCCGTGGTCAACAGGTTGCCCTCCATCGCGGCCAGCGTCCCGTGCGTCCAGCAGGTGCCACCCCGCTGGTTCTTGACGGAGGTGACATAGCCGGCGTCCCGCAGATCGAAGGTCTCCGGCAGATCCGGGGTCGGGGCCTGCCCCCAGGCGACCGCCGTCAGAGCCCAGAGCACTAGCAACGCGGACAATTCCAATCGGGTTCTTTCTTCTGTGCGCATCATCGCAACTCCTTGGCTATCTTCCTTCTCCGCTGGCTGGGATATTGAGCGCCACCTTCATCAGCCACCATGATACAAAAAACCGATCCCGGAATCCAGCATCATTTAGGATGGGCAACTCAATTGCCCGTGCCGCTCTGGCCGGATGCAATGCCGTCAAATTACGTAGTCACCACAATTGTCTGTGGTTCTTTCGACGTCATACTTTCCTAGTGGTAGGCGCCTTGGACGTTCGTGCGGCCCGTACGAGCATCCTCCGAAAGTCCACACCATGCCCACGTCCAAAGCCTTCATTGCACCGTAGGGACGCAGAAATGGAGGTACCATCATGTACACCAGAGGAGCGCTCGTCGCTGTGGGGATTGTTGGAGTGCTCACGCTCCTGTTGTTTGCCGTTTTCAGTTCTGTCGCGAGCGAGGCGCAGTCAGCCGATCCGACACTTGACGGCGCCTGGGCCATGGTCGTGGCCACTCCAAGCGGGATCATCCGGAGCAACTGCATATAATAGGGACGGACCCTATTTTATTGCGGCCATAACTAGGGTCCGTCCCTAGTTATCATGGTCAAGTGCAATCGGCGAGCGCTGATCGAATACCTCGACGGGACGACGGGCGATGCCACGCTATCCGTCACCGGGGAGTTGACTGACGGAACGTTGTTCGAGGGGGCCGACACCATCAGGGTAATTCAGAAAGGCAAGGGCGGCAAGAAGTAATGGGCGATTTCACCGCCTTGCGGGAATGGGCAAAGTCTGTCCCTGGTTACCGGAGCGATGGCAAAAAGAAGACCGAGATTATCTCTAAGGACTGTGGGCAAGGGGGTCTACAGCCCTTCTCCACCCACCTCCTCCCCCACCGCAAATTACGTATTTACCACAATTGACCGAATCCTGCATTCCTGTCGGTGTAACCGGCGATTACGTGAGACCGGAGCCAACATATTCAACAATGCCCTCAGGGCGGAAAGGAAGTCGCAGATGAAACGTTTGATGCTTGTCGTGATTGCAATTCTGTTCGTCTTCGCAACGGGAGTGTCGTACGCCCAGGGGCCGGCCCCCACACCCGCGAAGGTCCAGAGGGTGCTCGCTTCTGCCATTGGAACCTGGACCGTCAGCGAAGGGACGGACGAGCCCATGGGGACAATCGCGTTTCGATGGGCTCCGGGAAAGCACTATGTCATTATGGATGGTCAGTTCGGGACGGGCGCCGAAAGCTTCACCAGTTCGGCGACCATGAGTTGGGACCGAGCTACGACCGACGGGATCATCCTACACGTCGTCTCTCTGCTCGGCCATTCCACGGAGCATATCAAGATCGTTTCGGAAACCGTCTCGCAAGGGGAATCGACCGGCGTCACGTTGGACCAGAAGGATTCGGCCAAGACCCGAACCATGCGACAAGGCCCGGATCGATTCACGATCCACTACACCGACGTGATCGTCGGAGGCCAAAAGCAGCCCGACAACAAGATCGTTTTCAGCCGAGTCAAGCCCACCAGCGACGAGGCGGAGCTGCTCCGGCTGGAAGACGAGTTGGCTGCTGCGGTGCTCAAGCGAGACATGGCCGTCCTTAACCGTCTTGAGGCCGACGACTTCACAATCGGCACGACGCATGGCACGCTGGTCACCAAGGAGCAGACACACAGCTTCATCCAATCTGACGCGTTCAACCTCACCTCCCTGACGTGCGAGGACCTGAAGGTCAAGGTCTACGGCGACATGGCCGTGATTACCGGAGTGCTCAAATGGTCGGATGCAGACAGCGATGGCGGCCGAAACCTCATCACGGATATCTGGCTCAAGCGCAACGGCCGCTGGCAGATGGTCGCCTCTCATGAATCCGAGATCGAAAAGACCGTCGCCATCGCCAAGCTCAGTCCCGAGCTCAAGAAGCTGGAGGCGTTCGTCGGGGACTGGGTCTACGAGGGCGAGCAGGTCGACCCCCCTGTCGCCGGGCTTCCCTACGGGCCGGCCGGGAAATACTCCGGCACGATCACGACGCGTCCCATTCTGGGCGGTCGTTTTCTGGAGTCCAAGCTTGAGGACAAGAACCCCGGAGGCGTAACACGTACGCTCCGCGTGATCGGCTATGATCCGAAGGCAAAGCAGTACGTGGTGAACGCGTTCTTAAGCGACGGGAGCAGGCAAACCACCGTCCAGACACCTTCGCCCGACGGGCGCACCTGGACGATCGAGGCGAATATGACCAGCAAAGAGGGAAAGACGCTCCTGATTCGCAGTACGATCGAGTTCTCTGCCGATGGAACCAAGCGTACGGACACGACGGAAGTCTCGCCTGACGAGGGCAAGACGTGGAAATACTGGTGTCGCGATACCTCACGCAAGGTCAGCAAGCCGTAGGGCAAGAGGCCAAGAACAGCAACGTAGGGCGAGCGTCCTCGCTCGCCTTTGGGTTGTCCGTGGTGGTACGGTTTTGGGCGAGTCAACGGCTCCAAGAACAGGCGTACCACCTAGGGACGGACCGTAGCAGTAGCGACTGTCTTGAGAATCAAGCGATTTGTGGTTTCCAGATTTCATTTTTCTTGAGCATGGCGTTGTGTATGGTGATTCTGATCTGGGCAATCAGCGCCGCCGTGGGCCTGGCAGCCGGAGAGGAAGAGGCCCCGCAGTTTGTGGTGCTCGTCAACGAGGACGTAAAGCCCGAGGCCATGGAGACGTACATGAAGACGAAGATCGGCAAGGCCCAGCTCTGTCGTCAGTACCAGTGGGAGATCCCCCATCTGACCTTCGTGCAAGATTTCCGGGTGACTACGTGTTACGTCTTCAACGCCTTCGCCCAGATCGATGAGATGCCGATGAAGATCGAGACGCAGGAAGGAACGTTCGTCCCAGAGGCCAGCTACATGCCGGAATGAACTTCCTGACTTGAGACGGTAACACGTGATTGAATCGTACTTCGGGGCTGTGAGCAAGGAGGCTCGCGGCCCTTCTTTATTTCGGCCGTGGAGGACCGAGCGTTCCACAAATTACGTAGTCACCACAATTGTCAGCGGCTCCCTTGGCGTCATACTCTGTCGGAAGGTAGGCACCTTGGACGTTCGTGCGGGTCGTGCGCACATCCTCTGAGAATCCACAACCGGGCGGTGCGACCCTAACGGCATCTCTTGTCCATCCGAGCGGTTGGACTGAAGACAGAGGTCGAGGAAGGAGGACATTGCGTATGCACTGGCCGTGAGGCAGTCAGCCAAATCCACGGAGACAACAAGGGGGAATCTATTCAGACACGGATGGGAAGGAGAATTGCCATGAGGGCAAAGAGATGGGGCAGGTTTTTGATTGTGGTTGTTGTGTTGATCGCTTGGAGTAGCGCATTCCAATCCGCTTCCGCCGATCCGCAGGCGAACAAGGAGGTTTCTCGCCGCGTCAATCAGGAAGCTTGGAGCCAGGGACAGTTGGCTGTGGTGGACGAAGTCGTGGGCCCAGACTACGTCTATCATGAGCCGGCCTTGGGCGACATTCGCGGCCCCGAGGGGCTGAAACAGACAATCCTGGGCTACCGAACGGCGTATCCCGATCTGCAGTTCACGATTGATGACCTCATCGCCCAGGGCGACCTCGTGGCCTTGCGCTGGACGGCGGCTGGGACGCACGAAGACGAATTGATGGGTATCCCCGCAACGGGACTGGAGACCACGACAACCGGGATCAACATCATGCGCTTCAATGCCGATGGCATGGTCGTCGAAGAATGGAGCACTTGGGACGTGATCGGTCTGATGCAGCAGCTCGGCGCCGTGCCAGCCGACCGTGATGAGTATATCTGGGGTGAACCCTCGTCCGTCACGGGCGATGGCGGCAATCCGCAAGCCAACACCGTAAAGGTCATCAGCTACACGGAAGAGGTCTGGAATCGTAAACGCGTGGACCAGTTGGAAGTGACCCACAGTTCGGATGTCGTCGTCCACAACCCCATGCTGCCCGGTCAGCCAGTGGACATTGACCGATACCGCGACGCGACGGAGGGCTTCATCGTCAACATGCCTGACCTGAATGTTGAGTTTCACCGATTTGTGGCCGAAGGAGACATGGTCGCGGCTCACTATACCACCACCGGTACCCACCTACCCTCAGGCAAGAAGATAACACTGCCCGGCGTCACGTGGTATCGCTTGGCCGACGGCAAAGTCGTCGAGACCTGGTGGATGTACGATGCGTACGGCATGATGCAGCAGATCATGGCGCCGCCGGAGTGGACGCCGGAAGGGATGTGGGCCATCGGGGTCCCGTCACCAATGGGCGACATGAACTTCATTCAAACCATCTATCCGCTCGATAAGGCCGGCGGCCGCTATGGTGGTATCCTCTGGCAAGTCAATCCCAATCCGACCTTCTTCGGCACATTCCCCGACTTCAATGGGGGCTCTCAGTTCTGGGCCACCGAGATCGTGCGTACCGCGCCGAACACCTACACCACTGGGATGATTGTGTACGACACCAAGCCGGCGGAGGGTCTGCTCGACCAGGTCGGCAGCATTGGCGTTGGCACAGCCACCTGGACGATCACCGGACCCGACACGAACGAGGGGCAGACGGTGGTGTCCATCTACATGGCTGAGCAGGACGCCGACAAAGACGGTCTACCAGACGCCGGGCAGGTCCCGGTCGCCTGCACTCCCTTCCCGTTCACCTCCAAACGGATCAAGATCATGCCCGCCTGCGTCCCGCCGCCGACGGAATAGACAGGCCAGGGACATTCGGAAGAACCCAAGGTGTTCGGCACCTCTTTCCCAATCAGGTGCCGGACACCATTCGGTCTACAGGGCTTCAGCCGTAAGGTAGGTCATGCCCACCGCTTACATCGAGAGGGTGTGCGGTGCACACCCTGCAAGGCTAACCTTGAACGGCTGCTCTTCTTCTCATGCGGAACAAACAGACGAGGCCGGTACCGACCAGCCAGGCGGCGCCCGGGACCGGAACCGTGGGACACTCGCTGTATTGCAGGTAATCCAAAGCCAACGTTCCAGTCAGAGCGGGATCGCCCGCAAAGATCAACTGGATCGAATCGAAGGCCGTGCTGTTTGTCACACCGAAAAACTGGCGGTTCGTCATGTCGCCGTCCTGGGCGCCGTTGGCGTTGTCGCCCCAGAGGACTTCATCGTACGAATTGCCCAGATTGTCTGCGAATGACATAGAGCCGAAGTTCATGTCGTTGACGCCGATGCCGAAGGCATTGATCGGTCGGGCAAAATCAAATGTCACCGTAGCCGAAGTGCCCTCCTGAAAACTCATCGCATAGGTTCCGTCAGTAACTACCCGGGCGAAGCTGGTCTGCGCCAGCGTGCCGGTGCTGATAGATGCCGCAAAGGCGCCGGGCCCTGCGACTGGGAATACAATGGCCGATGCGGCAGCAAAAGAATCTTCAAACGATTCTGTCGTAAGGGGCCCGGATGCCGCCTGAAACGCTGCCCGGTCGGCGACGGGGTCATTCAAGTAGTAAGCGGGCGCCGCCTGAGCCATGCCAACCATGCCAACCAGCAGCAGACAACTTATCCAGGCAATACAATTCGGTCTCTTCATCAGATTCTCCTTTGATACCAAGGCACATCACTGTTTGTCCGGACCTCTCCAACCACATAATGGTGCAGTTCCAACTCGACACCGTACCGATGCCGACGCCTGGAGCCAGAAGGAGATAGTCCGGAAACGACGAGAAACAAGCTCACCCCAAACAAAAATGTCTCGAAGGTGCCGGCCACGCTCCCTACCAAGAGATGACACACACCCTCCTTTTCCGACACAGCCCATATTATACTGTTTTCATGTCACCATGTCCAGCCAAATGTCACAAGCAGCAGGAAAACACATGGAACAACCGCCCCTCAGTGTCACGGCGTCAGAAAGCGCGGGCCATAATCCGCCCTACAAACCGGTTAATCGTGACATCCGTTCACGAAAACCGATGCGCAACTCAATACTAGGTCCGTCCCCAGGTTGTGACCGGTTCTGTCGAGGTGAAGAAAAAGAACACTCTAATGAACTTGTCAAAGAACCAGCGGTGTCAGGCTGGCGGCCGATGGACGCCCGGCTCGACGTTGGCGGTGCGCTCCTGCATGACCCAGGCGTAGGCCTCGGGGTCGCGCTGGGCGGCGCGGGGGTCGAACTTGATCTGCTGTCTCATCAGCGCCATGCGTTTCGGACGCGGGAACGTCGTGCGAACGGTCTTCCAGAATTGTCCGACGGTGACGAAATCGCGGCTCACCTCGTCCTTCGGTGCTCGCTCCAACGCGACGCTGTGTAGCTCGCGCACCAGGAAGACAACCTTGCTGATCCTCGGTCGAGCCGGATCGTGGCGGATCTTGTGACGGCGAACCGCTTCGGTCAACGTCGTGACATCGTACCGGCCCAGCGCCGCGAACCAGTCGCTCAGGATGGGCCCATTGACCTCCCAACGCGGCCAGCGCGTCTGCACCTGTTCCCGGAACCATCGCAGAAACTCACGCTTGTTCATCGGTCAAGAACTCCTTCTGCGCCTGGGCCAGCGCCGTCGCCACCCTTTCGCGATCCATCTCAGCAAACGTCTTGGAAACAGGTCCCGAAGAAAGAACAGGGGGACCCTTTCCCTTCTTTCCATTCTTCCCATTGTTGTTAGTGGTTGCCGGCTGGTCGTTCGCCTGTCGTCGGCTGGTTGCCGGCGGCTCAGTGTTGATGTCGAAAACCGCGTCACTCAAGAGCATCGCGACGGTTCCTCTGTGGGTCCCGTGGAAGTCGGCCAGGCCGTAGCGTTTCAGTCGAGCTTTCGCGGCTCGGTACTGTCCCCGCGTCAGGCCGTAGGCCTGGAAATCCCCGACCAATGCCTGCCCCGCTTTCAGACCGTAGACGCTGAAAACGTTCGTCCGCTTGGCCCGCAACGCGATCACGGTCAGCAGGACGAACGCGTTGGGATCCTTCAGCAGTTCGTACGTCGCGTCACTGCGCCGTAGCATGATATAGCCGTGGCTCATGAGCCTGCCCCTTGCTCGGGATGAACGCTTTGTGCTGCGATGGCGGTCAGAGCGGCGGCGCGTCGTCGGGCCCGGGTAGTCGCATCGGTGGCGATGGGCGCTTCGGACAGCGCCGCTTCGATCGTGCGCTGTTGGTCCTTGCTCACGAAGAACACCAGGGGCACCGCGAACGCCTCGGTGCTCTTGGCGGTTACTCGCGACGGGGGCTTTCGTGCGACGAGCCGTTCGAGTTGGCCCCGCGTCTGGGGGACGAGCTTGGCGAGTTGTCGCGTCGTCATCCGGCGGTTGAGCCTCCTGAGCAACGCGAGTTTCTTATCCAGCATGTCGCGCCCGCCGAGCCGGTTCAGCGTGGTCAGAAGGAGGTCGGTCTGCTCGTCGTCGATGTCCCAGACCACTACCTGGGCCGTCTGGTGACTGAGCTTGTCCAGCGCCTGGCAACGGTGATGCCCGTTGATAATCTGGAAGCAGCCTGCTCGGTTGGGGTGGAGCCGCACCACCAGCGGTTCATAGCGGCCCGTCCGTTTGATGTGCCGCATGAGCTTGCCGAAAGCCGCCCGGCTCATCCGGTTCGGATTGTCGGGATGGGGAACCAGCTTGCTCAACGGGATGTGTCGCACCTTCGATTTCGTCGCATTCATGGCATCGTGACCTCCAGTGTGGGGTGGAACCAGATGTAATACGCCGGGCGGTGGGTCAGCTTGCCCAGGATATAGCGTGTGCGTTCGATGCCGGGCGGCATGGTTCGGCGGGTCCCGTGACTCTTGAGGAACTGTTGAAGGCGTGTTTCGAGGAAGTCGGCTGCGGGCCAGCGGAGCGCATCGAGACTCTCTTGCACGCCCCTCGGATCGACGAGCTGATCGCCCTCGATTCCCACGGTGCTGAGCGCTTCGATCAGTTCGACGTGTGCGACAGGCGTCCTGGGTGCGAATGCGCGCATCCCCGCTCGTTCGAGAAACGGATTGACCTTGGGCATCACGCCCAGCGCCTCGACGATGGGCGTCTCCATCAGGCCCATGGTCTCGCGCACGAGTCGAGTCGCCAGCCCGATCCCGCGAAAGCGTGGATCGATGACCAGCCGGGCGATGCATCGGACGTTCCGATTGAGCAGAGCCAGTTCGGTCTGGCGATCCAGGCCCGCAAAGACTCCGTTGGTCGCGACCGTGCGCAGCTCGATGCGCGGGTTGGGCATCGTGTAGACGATCACGCCAGCCGGCTTCTGACCCAGTGCTCCTATCGCTCGTTTGGGTCGAAGTGTGAAGACCGCCTTGACCACGGGAGGACGCTCCTGGCGATAGTGATGCGTCGCCAGTTGCTCATAGTCGGCGCGACCACCTGGGACGATCTCGAGCTTACGGTGCAGGGAACAGCGCGTCATAGCCCACCTCCCTCCTTGTAGATCACCTCGGCCGGTCCGGTGAAGTCCTTGATCACCAGCGCATCGGGCGCCAAGTCGATCAGGATATCCTCATGGCTGGACGCCAGGATGAATGTTGTGTTGGTCTGCTTGGCGAACTTGTGAATGTTGAACGCGACCGTTGATGCCGTGATGCGGTCCAGTTCGGAGCAGAACTCATCGGCGAAGACGAACCGCTTCTCTGACGCCAACGCCTGGGCCAGGCGAAAGCGATACTTCTGTCCTTCGCTCAGATGGCACGGTCGATTCAAAACGGAGAACACTTCGCTCAGGCCCACCAGGCTCAGCGTCTTCAGTGACGTCACGACCTCGCTGGCAAAGCAGTCGATCACCGTTCTGTCGCGTGGCAAGCGGATGCGGGACAGGTTGATCCGCTCGGACGGGGGCACCGCCCGTTCCAGTTCGCCCAGCAGGACGCTCTTTCCTGAACCGGATGGGCCGGTCAGGTACACGATGTCACCCGGCGCGATCCGCAGGCGACACTGATGGAGACGCGCCCTGTCGCTGAGTCGCTCGGTGGTCAGACCGAACATGCGGCAGACCTGCACCGCCTTGTCACTCAAGGGGCCATCCCAGGGAAAACGCTTTGAAACATCGTACACATTCATGGCAATCCTCCGAGGAAAGCAAATACTAAAAAGCAAAATGGAAAATTGAGGAAGTCATCGCTGCCTCGCGGCGATTCCACAGTTCTGATTCTTGATCTTTGATATTTGATGTTTCTTGTGTTGTTTCGCCTTGAGGATGGTGGCGCGAACGCGGTAGTAGCTCAAGTTCCGGCTCTTGCTGATCTGACCACAGGTGAGCCCCCGCACGAAATGGTCCCGGACGATGTGCAGTTCCAGGATCGTGAACTCGCTCTTGCTGCGCAGGCACAGGGGATAGGTCTCGTCGGCCAGGCGCCGAGCGATCTTGCGAATCCTCCGGGCGACGGTCGTCGGGCTCGAGCCCGTCAGGCGGGCCAGTTGCCTGAAGCTGTGACCACTGTCCAAGTACATCGTCATCAGCGCCCTGTCCTGCCCGAGCAACAGGCCCAGCCTCAGACGCAACTTGTCGCGAAGGTCCCGGCCCGGCGTCTCGCTCGGTAACGACGGCCCGACGGTGTGTCTCGCTGCGTAGCTCATCTTCCTCTCCTGTCTCAAGTTGTCATGAACCACTCAAAGTGTGTTGATTATGCATGCAACACAAATGGAATTTATCACAAAAGTCAACATCTGTCAACTGTGAGTTGTGTAAAAAATGAACTTTTGTGCATTTTTTCTGTGGGGGCGTGTGGGATTCGAGCTGTGCTCATCTGTAAGTGCCTTCGAATTCACGAGTTGTTGCCCCTTCGGTTTCGCTCACGTCAGGTGCTGAACGAACGGGAAGGATCTGGCCTGAGAATGGGATGTTGTGGTATTATCAGGGTCGTGGCGTAAGGGATGGTCGTTTCTGAAGCTATGTCGAGGAGTCTGACCATGAGCGAGCGAAGACAGATGAGCAGGTGGACGGAGGCGAAGGTTTCGAAGGGTAACCAGGGCCGGCCTCGGGAGGCGTTCACCTTGATCGAGTTGCTGGTGGTCATCGCGATCATTGCCATCCTGATGGCGATTCTGATGCCCGCCCTGAAGCGCGCCAGAGAGCAGGGCCAGCGTGCGGTCTGCCTGAATCATCTCAAGACGCTGGCACTCGGCTGGATGATGTATGCCGACGACAACGACGACCGGCTCGTCAACGGCGAGGCCTATTGGAACCCTGCGGGCGACCCGGCTGCTCCCGTGCCTACGGGGGGTCCTCATCAAGGGGAGCCCTTCTGGGTGGGCAACGACTGCGCGTCGGGCTTCGCGCAGGGGGAGCAACGACCGCTTGACGTCCAATTGGCGGCCATCCGGGCCGGGGCGCTGTTTCCCTACTGCAAAGCCGAGAAGGTGTACCGCTGCCCGACCGGCGTGCGGGGAGAGATGCGCACGTACTCCACCGGCTACGGGATGAACGGCTGCTTCGACGCGACGGGAACCTACTCGGGCAACCGGGGCGTGCGCGTGGGCCGCACGGTATTGATGGTCAAAAAGAAATCGGAGATCACCGTCCCGTCTCCGGCCTACCGACTCGTCTTTCTCGATGAAGGCCAGATCAGCCCGGACAGCTACGCGATACACTACACCACGGCCCGATGGTGGGACCCGCCCTTCGTTCGACATGGGGACGGCACGAACGTCGCGTTCGCCGATGGCCATAGCGAGTACTGGAAGTACCAAGCGAAAGAAACGCTCGAGGCCGGCAAGCAGGTGAACCCAGTATACAACCTCACCCCGACGACCGAGCAGGGTCTGGATGATCTGGAGAGGATGCAGATCGCCATCTGGGGCCGGTTGGGCTACTGAGCGGGCCATCACTCGTTGGAGAGGCTTGCAGCGAACGTCGAGAAGCGGTCCGTGATCGCGTGATTCGATTTATGGCAGTGACGACAGGCAACGGAGTCGCTTGGCACAGGGAGTATATCTGATGGATGATGTGGGTGATCGGTTTCAGGCCGAGACGAAGTACTTTCCCGATAAGATGAGCGGGGGGGCATTGGACTGGAGCGCCAAGCCGGAGTTGTACAAGACGTATCCCGATAGCGAGAGGTTGGCGTTGCCCGTGTTCGAGCCCGATCGACCCATGACGCTGGATAAGGTCTTGGAGCAACGCACGAGCGTACGCGAGTTCCAGGCGAAGCCTTTGAGTCTGGGTCGGCTCAGTTATCTGCTCTGGGCCTCGACGGGGATCGGTCGGGTCGAAGAGGGCCACGAGTTCCGCACGGCGCCGTCGGCCGGAGCGCTGTATCCGATCGAGACGTACGTCGTCGCCAACGACGTGCGCAAGTTGGAGCCTGGCTTGTACCACTACGCGATTCGCGACCACGAACTCGAGCAACTAAAGACTGGCGACCTTCGTCGACCGATCGCGACGGCGGCGCTGGGCCAGACGATGTGTGCGGCCGCGCCGGTCGTCTTCGTCTGGACGGCGATCGTCGAGCGGTCCAAGTGGAAGTACCGCCAGAGGGCGTATCGCTACATCTACCTAGACGCGGGCCATATCGCCGAGAATCTGGCCCTGGCGGCGGTCAGCCTGGGTCTGGGGACCTGCCAGATCGGCGCCCTGTTCGACGACCAGGTCAACAAGATCCTCGACATCGACGGCCAGGAGGAAACCGCCATCTACATATCGGTCGTCGGCGTCCCAGGTTAGGGACCGTGTCCAGTCTCTATTTGAGGTCGACCTGGACGTCCACCCGCGTGCCCCGGGTTAGTGTACCCAGGACGGGCGAGTACCTGGTCAGTTCACGGAGTTGTTTGAGGTTCTTCCGGTCGGTATAGACCTCCCTGGTTTTGTCGCTCATGGCCAGCGATCGTGTCAGCCGCCGGCCATGAGCGCGCGACCATGTGTGAGTAGGAAGCGAATGAAAGGTACTTTCAACGAAGTTCCGCTAAAGCCCACCACATTATATTATCTGGGCTGTCGGGTTCGGACCGCCAGGCAGCCCAGCATCAGATTCCGTTAACGAAGAGCCGAAGAGGTTTCAACAGCCTGATACGGCGTTCGTTTGGTGGAGTTCTAAAAAAGTTGCGACAAGATCCCGGAACGGCAAGATGATTGACAGGACCACAAAAATGGGATAACGGGGATCGAGATGCAGCCTGGTCTGCTTCAAGTTTTACGTGGGTCGGAGGATGTCAGAAGTGCGTGATTTGGACGAGTTGTTTGCGGCGTTGGATCGGTCTCGGTTTCGCAGTCGGTTCACCTTACAAGGCAAGGAAGCGGCGTATCTCCAAGAGCGGGGTCCAGAGACGATCCTGGTCCATGCGCGGCAATTCGTGTCGGATCGGCTGGCCGAGGCGGAGCCTGCCAACGATGGCAAGCAGACCCCGATGAGGAATCATCCCGTCTTCATCGCCCAGCACGCGACCGCCACCTGCTGCCGGGGCTGTCTGGAGAAATGGCACCGCATCGAGAAGGACCGGGCGCTGTCGCCGGCGGAGATCGATTACGTTGTGAGTGTTATCGAACGCTGGTTAAGACAGCAGCCGGTTTGACCGATATGTCCAATAGTAGGACCAAGCTGCGTAGCCGTCCGAAAAAGACTTTGTTTTCCCATCATTAACAGGCTATACTGGCCGGGCGACGGGAGAAACGAATGCCAGAGGACAGAAGATGGTGGAACGGATTCCGAAGATCGTAGTGATTGGCAGCACTCATGTGGACATGGCCTTCAAGTGCAGCCAGATTCCTTCGGCCGGGCAGGCACACAGCGGTTCGGCCCTTTCTTACGCCGTGGCTGGTCCCGGGCCCAGTGAAGCCGTCCAAGCGGCGCTGTGTCGCTGTGAGGTGCACCTGATCAGCAAAGTCGGCGGCGACCCCTTCGGACCCTTGGCCAAGAAGAGTCTGATCGACTACAACGTGCATGTCGATCGCGTCTATACGGCCGAGGCCAAGAACACCGGTGTCGTCATCACATTCGTCAACGCCGAAGGCGAGAATGCCTGCTGTCACTATGCGGGCGCCAACAGCGCGTTGCAACCGGCTGATATCGAAGCGGCAGAAGAACTCATTGCCGGTGCAGACATCTGCCTGATTCACGGTTGCCTTCCTCAGGAGGCGATTGTCACGGCGCTGAAGTGCGCCGGCCTGCACGGCACGAAGGTCATCTTCAACCCGGCGCGGCCAATGGAGCGAGACAATCACCACAGCACCAATCTGCCGGACGAGTATTTTTCCGCCGATATCCTGATCCCCAACCTTTTCGAAGCGGCCGACATTACCGACCAGTCGGCAGTGACGATCCGCACCGCCAAGTTGATCGGCTCGGATCTGGTCGCGCGCGGGGCGCGTTGCGCGGTGATCACGATGGGCCGGCGCGGGTGTATGGTTGTCGATCGCAGCGGCGCCGACCATATCCCGGCCTTTGAGGTGGACCTGGTCGACCACACGGGCAGCGGCGATGCGTTTGCCGGCGCCCTGGCGGCCTACTGCGCGGTTAAGGATGATATTCGCGAGGGTGTCAAATTCGCCTCGGCCGCCGGCGCCCTGGCAGTCACCAAGTTCGGCGCCATCGAGGCCCTGCCGACCAAGGCCGAGATCATCCAACTCCTCCAGCGCGAGGATATCGACCTGCTGCCCAACACGTAGCATCGCGCCGCACCACACGAGCACAGACAACTAAAGGGCGGGGCAACGTTTCGTTGCCCCGCCCTCTTTTTGCATACCACTGTAATCATCCAGGCATCTACGACAGCCAGCCAACCGGCTCTTGCGCTGTCGCTTCAGCCACAGCCTTAGAACGCCTTGTGCAGCGGTGCTGTCCGTCCGGACAGGTAGGCGACCTCGCCGTCAGTCAGCGTGACGCTGTAGATCACCGCGTCATCGACCTTGCCCGGGAACGAGCTGGTCTGCGTGATCCGACTGCCCACATGAACGCGGTCAGACGAGGGCGACAGATCGATGGCGTTGGACTTCGCTGTGTCGGTGTCCATCGGGATGCCATCGCCATAGTACTTGATGGCGGTCCCATCGTATGACATCGCGTAGTGGTGCCACTCCAGGGCGTCATCATCGGAGAAGATCGTCTCTTCCCAGCCCCAGACGTGAGCCCCGACGCCGCCGGGACCGCCCAGACTGCCGATGTTGAAGTGGCTGCCGTTGCCGCCCTCGCC
>Ga0208279_1001048_pt1 | contig 16739 bp, 18 predicted proteins | sample AntAceMetag02UKM_FD_184766 | JGI IMG/M metagenome (GOLD analysis project Ga0208279, IMG submission 184766) | Saline lake microbial communities from Ace Lake, Antarctica - Antarctic Ace Lake Metagenome 02UKM (SPAdes) (version 2) | ecosystem: Environmental > Aquatic > Non-marine Saline and... | reverse complement strand
CGCATTGGTTCCTCGATCAAGGCGCCCGACTACTGCTTTCGGATCGGTGGCACGCGGAAGTTCTTTCTGGAGGCCAAGAAACCCGCCGTCAATATCAAGGGCGACCCGAGTCCGGCCTATCAACTGCGCCGCTACGCTTGGTCGGCGAAGCTGCCTCTGTCGATCCTGACCGACTTCGAGGAGTTCGCGGTCTACGATTGTCGCGTCCGGCCCAATAAGAACGACAAGCCCTCCACGGCCCGCACCCTGTACTTCACTTACGACGAGTATGCCGAGCGTTGGGACGAGATCGCCTCGATCTTCGCGCGGGACGCCATCCTCAAGGGCTCGTTCGACAAGTACGCCCAATCGACCAAACGCAAGCGGGGGACCGCCGAGGTGGACGCCGCCTTCCTGGCCGAGATCGAGACGTGGCGCGACAATCTCGCCCGTAATATCGCGCTGCGCAACACGACCTTGAGCAATCGCGAGTTGAACTTCGCCGTCCAGCGGACGATCGATCGGATCATTTTTCTGCGCATCTGCGAGGACCGGGGGATCGAGCCTTACGCGCAGTTGCAGGGTCTGGTCAATGGTCGTGACGTCTATCCGCGTCTGGTCGCGCTGTTCCGCCGGGCGGACGACCGCTACAATTCGGGTCTGTTCCACTTCATGCGCGAGAAGGACCGGACCGAAGGGCCCGACGAACTGACACCTGATCTGGCGATCGACGACAAGTTGCTCAAGGATATCCTTCGCTCGCTGTACTATCCCGACAGCCCCTACGAGTTCTCCGTTTTGCCGCCCGAGATTCTGGGGCACGTCTATGAGCAGTTTCTGGGCAAGGTCATTACCTTGACGAGTGGCCATCGCGCCAAGGTCGAAGACAAGCCCGAGGTCAAGAAGGCCGGAGGCGTTTACTATACGCCTTCCTATATCGTCGATTACATCGTCGAGCACACCGTTGGCAAGTTGCTCGAAGGCGCTTCGGTCAAGTTCTTCAAGACCAGGCCACCCCGGTTAGATCGGTCGTTGCGCATCCTCGATCCCGCCTGTGGGTCGGGCTCCTTCCTGCTCGGCGCCTATCAAATTCTGCTCGACTGGTATCGCAAGTATTACGAAGAGAATGAGCCTGATAAATGGGCGGCTGCGAAGTTTTCCACCATCTATCAGGCGGGCGCTCAGGGGTGGAAGCTCACGACCGCCGAGCGCAAGCGCATTCTGCTCGATCATATCTATGGTGTCGATATCGACACGCAGGCCGTCGAGGTCACCAAGCTCTCACTGCTCTTGCAGGTCCTCGAAGGCGAGAAGAACCTCCGCCTGTTCCACAACGAGCGGGCGCTACCCGACCTGTCCGACAACATCAAGTGCGGCAACTCCCTCATCGGTCCCGATTTCTACGAAGACCGGCCGTTTGCCACATTCGACGCCGAGGAGCGACTTCGCATCAATGCCTTCGAGTGGCACGCCGAGTTTCCCCACATCTTCAAAGACGGTGGCTTCGACGCCGTCATCGGAAACCCACCCTACATTCGCATTCAGACACTCAAGGACACTCGACCCGCGTCAATTCCATACTTCAGTGAGCACTACCGCGCCGCCACAAAGGGCAACTACGACATCTATGTGGTCTTCGTCGAACAGGCTCTAAACTTGCTCTGCGACAAGGGGAGAATGGGCTACATCCTCCCGCACAAGTTCTTCAATGCCCAGTACGGCCAACCCCTACGCAAGGTCATAGCCGACGGCAAACATCTGTCCCATGTCGTCCACTTCGGCGACCAACAAATCTTTGAGGGGGCAACGACGTACACATGTTTGCTGCTTCTCGATGAGACGGCAGTAGAATCATGCGCCGTGGCCAAAGTCTCTAATCTAGTGGACTGGAAGAATGCACAGACGTGCTGCACGGGCAGCATATCTCATGCTGAAGTGACATCTTCGGAATGGAATTTCGTCGTTGGGCCTGGGGCGGCGCTTTTCCGTAAGTTGCAGGCGTCTAACACCAAGTTGGGAGATGTAGTTGATGTGTTTGTCGGTCTGCAAACTAGCGCCGACGACGTATTCATCATGGATCTCGTGGCCGACTTTGGGGATGTCCTTTGTCTGCGAAGCAAGGCTCTTGCTTCGGAGGTTACTCTTGAGAAAGCCCTCGTCTTTCCGATCATAAGCGGCACCGATGTGAATCGCTATGCTTCCCTATCGGAGAGACAGTATGTGCTATTCCCGTATGAGGTCGATGAGAGTGGAGTCAGGCTCATCGACTACTCTGCAATCAAGAGTACTTACCCTCTCACCGGTGCGTACCTCGCAGACAATAGGAAACGATTGGAGGACCGCGAGAAAGGCAGGATGAGGGGGCCGCAGTGGTACGGATATATCTACCTGAAGAACATGGCACGCCAGAGGCTTCTCAAACTCTGTGTTCCGAGACTCGTAGAGCACCTGTATGCATCCATTGATACAACCGCCAATCATTTTCTTGACAACGTTGATGTTGGGGGACTCACAGTCAAAGACCACTACGCCGATCTTGACATCAGGTATCTGCTTGGGCTCCTCAATTCGAAGTTACTTCGCTGGCTGTTTCCTTTTGTGAGCGCTCCATTTCGTGGCGGTTGGCTTTCTGCCAATAAGCAATTCCTATGCCAATTGCCGATCAGGATTATTGATGTTGACAGCAGTGCTGAAAGGTCTCGGCACGAGAAAGTGCTGGAGTTGGTTGACGGCATGCTCCAGTTGCACGCGGCGTTGGGCTCGGCGAAGACGCCGGATGAGAAGAACGCGTTGCAGCGTCAGATCGACGCGACGGACAAGCAGATCGATCAGCTCGTGTACGAGTTGTACGGCCTGACGGACGCGGAGATCCGGATCGTCGAGGAGGTGACGAAGTAGGGCGAGCGTTCCATTCGGCTTCGCTCAGGACGGGCTTTGCTCGCCTAAGTGTGGAGTCGTGCGAGGACGCACGACCTACGGTCTTGCTATTGTTGTATTCATCGCGCCGAAGGTTGATTGTAGTAGGGTGAGCGTCCCCGCTCGCCTAGAAGTGGAGTCGTGCGAGGACGCACGACCTACGGTGGGTGTCTTCGCTTTTGTATAGGCGCTGCAGGCCCGGACCGGCAACGAACTCGATAGTGTCAAGGAGGCGATACGATGAAGTGTCTTTCGATCAGACAGCCGTGGACCCACCTGATTGTCAAGGGTACCAAGGATGTGGAGAGCCGTTGTTGGGAAACCACCTACCGGGGTCCGCTCTTGATCCACGCCGGGCTTACGATGCACACCAATGCCCCAGCGTATCTTCGCCGATGGCACGGCCTGGAGGTAGACCGTTCGTTGCTTCAGTTCGGCGTGATCCTCGGCGCTGTCGATCTGGTCGACTGTCGCAAGAAGAAGACCAGTCGGTGGCATCGGCGTGGGGATTTTGGCTGGTACCTGGCGAATCCCCGGCGGCTGCGCACGCCAATCCCCTACAAGGGACAGCTCAAGCTCTTCGAAGTCCCCGACCGATTGCTGCCCAAATCCTGGCGCCGCTGACTAGGAGGACCCCGACGGACATCGCAGAGGCAGGCGCAGGCTTTGTGTCCGGCGTGGACGGCGAGAAACGTTCGATTCCCGCTGGGCAGAGCCCGATTGGAGATAGACGGGCGCGTCGATGAGAGGTATACTGGTCAGTGAGGTGCCGACCCCTTGATAGGAGTATGCAGGCTATGACCGCTCAAGAGCAATATGTCGTTGACGCCGACGGGAAGAAGACGGCCGTTATTCTCTCGCTGGAGCGCTATCGCGAGTTGATGGATGATGTCCACGACCTGGCCGTCGTTGCCGAGCGCCGGGACGAGCAGCCGATCGACCTTTCCGAGATGAAGCGCAGACTAGAGAAGAATGGCCTCGTATAAAATCGTCTTCAAGCCATCCGTCGAGAAGGACCTGCGCTCGCTGCCGCAATCGGTGGTGGTCCGCGTTCTCGACCATGCCGAGCGGTTACGAGAGGACCCTTTCCCCCGAGGGTCGCGCAAGCTGGCTGGAGCGGAGCGTTTGCATCGGGTCCGTATCGGCGATTATCGCATGATTTACACGGTCGATCAGGACAGTCGGCGGATCATCATTCACTACGTGCGTCACCGGCGTGACGCCTACCGTCAATTGTGAGGCCGGCAGGGGGGGGGCTTTCCGGGCCGGTTCGTTGTCTGTGTCTGTTCCAGGTTGCATTTCTTATGGGTGGGCGTGGCGTGCCCCTTCAACGGTGTTCAGGGCCTGCCCTGAGCGAAGTCGAATGGGGCAAGCTCTACGCGACGGTTTCATTTGGCGGGGCGGAGCGGAAGCGGATGGACAGTTTGTCCCCAGGTTGTACAATCATTTCTGTGAGTGCTCATCGGATTTTGTTTTGGTGATAGTGGGATTGCGATATGGGTAGGCTGCAAACGATTGTTGTTTCACTGATGGTTTCGTCGTTGTTGGCGTTGCCGGGCTGGGCGGCCTCGGGAGACGGCGCGGGCGAGGCGCGGCACTTTGTGCTGGTCTCCAAGACGCATTTCGATATTGGCTATTCGGCGCTGGCCCGCGACGTGGAGCATGAATATCGCACGACCATGATCGATCGCGCCCTGGCGACGATCGAGGCGCATGGACCCGGCGCCGCCGGCGGGCCGGGCTACGTCTGGACCGTCCCGGGTTGGCCCATGCGCACCATCCTCTGGGAAGGCCAGCACCCCGAACGTCGCAAGCGGATCGAAGCGGCCCTGCGGCGGGGCAACCTCGTGCTGCACGCGCTGCCCTACACGCTGCACAGCGCCACTGGCGACGTCGAGACGCTGGCCCGCGGCTTCGGATACGCCAGCTCGGTCGCCCGGCAGTACGGCCTGGACTTCCCCATCTCGGCCAAGATGACCGATGTGCCGGGCCACGACTGGATCGTCCCGACCCTGCTGGCCCGCGCGGGCGTCAAGTTCTTCCACTTTGGGTCCAACCCGACCAACGTCCAGGTCCAGGCCCCGCGCCTCTTCTGGTGGGAGGGCCCCGACGGCTCGCGCGTCCTGACGATGTTCTCCAGTGGCTACGACTCGGGCCTCCTGCCCCCGGCCGACTGGCCCCACCAGACCTGGCTGGCCATGGTCATGTCGGGCGACAACCAGGGCCCGCACACCGCCGATCAGGTCGCCGGCTGGATCAGGCAGATCCGCAGTAAGTTCCCCGACGCTCGGATCACGATGGGCAGTATGGACGACTTCGCCCGGTCCCTGCTGGCCGAGCAGCCCGAGCTGCCCGTCGTGCGGGGCACCATCTCGGACAGTTGGATACATGGCCCGATGTCCTCGCCCAAAGCCGCCATCGAACTGATGAACATCCGACCCCAGATCCGCGCCGCCGAGGCGCTGCGCACGCTCAACATCGCCCGGGGAATCAAGTTCATCCACACGCCTGAACTGATCGCCGATGCCTACGCCAACTCGCTCCGCTGGACCGAGCACACGTGGGGTTTGGCCAATCAGCACTTTGTGCCCAGCCTGCACGGCGCGGATTTCTATCGCAACTACGCCGCCGGGCTGAGTCCCAACTACCGGCACATGGAAGTCTCTTGGAAGGAGCACGACCGATTCGCCCTGGGCATTCGCGACGAGGTCGTCCCGACCCTCCGCGACGACCTGAACACGCTGGCCGAGAATGTCAACGTCGAGGGCCTGCGCGTCGTCGTCTTCAACCCCTCGCCCTGGAAACGCGAGGGCGTGGTGGACTTCGCCTTCCCCTTCATGGACAGCGTTAAGGGTCGCAACGCGGTTCGGGACGTGCAGAGCGGCGCCGTCACACGGGTCAAGACCTGGGGCGCCGATTCGCATCGCAACGGGCGCTTCGTCGCGCGGGACATTCCGCCTATGGGATACAGGACCTTTATCTTCGTGACGGAGAAGGACCTGCCCCCGCGTCGTGTCACCAGTGACATCGCCAGCAAGACGATCGAGAACGACCACTTCAAGGTCACGCTCGATCCGGCGCGGGGTTGCATCGCGAGCATTATCGACAAGCGGACTGGGCGCGAGAGGGTGGATACGTCGGCTGCTCACGGTTTTGGCCAGTACCTCTACCAGCAGTTCGATCGCCAGGAATGCGATGCGTATGTTAATACGTACGTCTTGCCTCGCTATCATGGCTCGCACCGCCGGATCACGGGCAAGCACAACTTCGTGCCGGCGTCGGCCCGGCATGTCGAGTTTTCGCCCGACAAGATGGAACTGGAGATCGAGCGGCAGGGTGGCGCCGTCGTCGCGCGGCTCATCCCGCCCATGCCCGAGAGCGCCCCGGCCCATACCGCGTCACTGTCCGTGACGCTCTACGACGAGCTTCCCTATCTGGACCTGCAGTTGCACGTGCTCGACCATCCCGCGACAGAGAACCCGGAGGCGGGTTGGCTGTGTCTGCCTCTGAAGGTGGAACAGCCCCAGTTCCGCATCAAGGGGCCGGGCTCGGTCTTCGACCCGGCGACAGAGGTGCTCAAGGGCAGTAACTTCGCCTACTTCTGGACCCAAGGAGGGCTCGCCCTGTTCGATCCCAAGGGCGACGGGATGGGGATCGCTCTACCCGACTGCCCGGCTATCAGCCTGGGCCAGCCAGGGATCTACCGCTTCACAAGCCAGTGGGACAAACCGGCCTCGCATATCTACGTCAACCTGTTCAACAACAAGTGGAACACCAACTTCCGCTCCTTCTGGCAAGGCAACCTGACCGCTCGCGCCCGACTCTGGTCAATCGATCGCTACGAAACCGAGAAGGACCTCACCACCCCCATCACCGATACGCTAGCGCCGATGCTGGCAGGCATGTGCAATTACGGCAAGGGAGAACTACCCCCGTCAGCACCGGGCGTCACCCTCTCCCGCAAAGGCGTCCTATTGACGGCTTTCGGCCCCAACCCCGACGGACCAGGCACCCTCCTGCGCCTCTGGGAAGACGCTGGCCAAGCAGGCCCCCTAACCGTCACCCTCCCTAAGCCCATGAACGCCAGCGCCGTCCAACCCACAGACCTACGCGGCCGACCCCAGGGCGAGCCCATCCCCGTAGTGGACAACCAATTCACAATCGACCTCGGTCCCTTCCAACCCGCCTCCTTCCTAATCCAGACCAAGCCCTGACAGCCGACCGATACGACAACCATCACCTGTGCTTGTCATCCCGACCGAAGGCCTGCCGGAAGCAGGTCGCAGCGGAAAGATCTCCCTATGGTATTTGTCAACCATAGCCCTGCAGGGTGGGGCAAGGTCCACCCTACAGACTGGGCACTGCGCGAGCGTGCTCGACCCGATGTATCGTACGAGGGGGGCGTAATTCACGGTTGCACTTTGGGAATTGTGCTGACTTCTGCCCCGCAATCTGCTAGCCTAGAGGAGTGTATGGAACTCCGAGACCGAACGAGCTAGCGAGGGAATCATGGCGACAAAACGCCCCACACGCGAGGACATAATCAAGGCTTGGAAAGAGGCCGACGCGAAGAGCGACAAGCCAGTTGGACAGAAGGATGTCGCACGAGAGATGGGTATCAGCGTTCATTGGATCAGGAAGGCATTCCCAGGTGGCGGCATCACGGAGATGAAGCAACGTTATGGCATCCGGCTGTCACCGCAGGAAGTACACCGGAGTCTCGAAGAACTCCTGGCGATACTTGATGAGGCGGTGCTCAATCATAAGGGCATCCCCAATTGGTTGGCACTAACTCACGAAACTGGAATCGCGGAGAGCACGTGGAAGAAAAGGCTTGGGGGGCATAGGGGCTGCACGAAGGAAGAGGTCTACAGAAGATATGGAGAGTGGTTGCAGACGAAGAACCCCAAGTCCCCCAATGTAGAGATTGTCAAGCAGTTCCTCCATCGACAAGAGAAGACAGGCGGAGTTGATGCCCCGTCGTCAAGACGCACCCAGACCCCAGCCTATCAGAAGGGTGATGGCAGGGTCTACGGTCGACCTCTTCACTTCGCCAATCTTGCGTACGAGCCAACCAATGAGCAAGGAGTAGTCTTCCTGTTTGGGATGGTGAGCAAAGCCCTTGGTTTTGACTCTATCGAATATGTGGGAACGGACTTCCCCGACTGTGAGGGTAAGTGGCGAATCAAGGGCAAGCGACAACTACAACACGTGAGGATCGAGTTTGAGTTCAGGAGCAGTAACTACGACCATCCCACGGATGGTTGCGACGTCGTTGTCTGTTGGGAGCACAACTGGAAGGAGTGTCCGCTGCCAGTGATCGAGTTGAAGAAAGAGATCAAGGAACTTCGAGACAGGGCTGAGTTTAGGTCGTGAGTCCGGGCACCATCTCACCTTTGCCTCGGTAATGAGTTTCGTAGGATGGGCAGGTCTCCTGCCCATGCGGTTCCTTTGGTGGGGCGATGAGGGGCAGCCGCGGATTGGTCTGTCACATGGACGGCATGGGCAACCGAGTTGCCCATCCTACCTGCTACCTCATGGGGCAGGCTGGTTTGCTTAGCGTTGCTGATGATACGTGTCTTGGGAGTCCTTCACCTAGCGCGACTCCAATAGCGATGACCTGGGAAGGACATGAGTTCCTGGAATTGGCGCGCGAACCATCGCGGTGGGAGAGGGCGGTTGAGAAGGTGCGAAGAGCCGGGGCGGCCATGACGATCGATGTCCTCAAGACCGTTTTGGTGAATCTCATGACGCAGACCTTGTGACGACTCGGGTTCGGCTGGGCGGAGAAGGGTAGACTGGGAAGCGACGGCATACGGGACGGTGTGGAGTCGCAAGCGAACAACTTAGAGAGAGGAGATTGCCCTTATGACGACGCAGCAACTAGTGGAACGAGTCGATCAATTGATCCAGATGGGTAACGATGTGTGGTCTACCCGCAGAAGTTCTGAGTATAGTAGAGATTATGTAGACAGTGGGCTGATGAAGGGTTTTAGATCTGTGTCACTCTCTTTCATTCAGCAGGTCTATGGGGACAAGCATCCTCATTTTGCGGAATTCGCCGCTGATACAGAGTATTGCTACACAGACGATATTGAAAGAGGTCTGGGAATACTGAAGGCAATTCGATCAGAAATCGAAGGGGGTTGGCTGTTCACAGTCAAAGGCTTGATAACGGCGGAAGTCTTCGCCGACTTCATTGAGATGGCTGAGCACCTGTTGGAGTCCGGGTACAAAGACCCTGCGGCGGTAATGGCGGGAAGTGTATTGGAGGAGCACTTGCGTCAGTTGTGCAACAAGAATGGAATCGCGGTCACTCGGACAAAGAACGAGAAGGACGTCCCGTTGAAGGCAGATATGCTTAACAGCGAGCTCGCGAAAGCAGATGTATACACGAAGCTCGATCAGAAGCAAGTTACTGCATGGCTGGGTCTAAGAAACAAAGCCGCCCATGGGGAGTACGATGAATACAACGAAGATCAAGTGCGGAATATGATCTCCGGGGTTGTCGAATTCATGGCAAGAGTAGCGGTGTAGCAGAAAGGGAGATCAGCTATGGCGGCAAAGGCTGTTTACCATCGCGGGACCTATGCGGAGCTCCTGAACAAAAGGAAGCCAAAGGTGAAGGGGTGGCTGCTGACTCGAGAAGAGTACGCCAAGGCAGCCGATGACAGTGTACGTACGCAGGTCATAGTTAGCGATGAGCTCCTGAATGATCTGGTCAAGTGTCTCTTGGAACTCAAGTATGTGGGCAGGTGTACAGTTCTACGGGAATTACTCAAGCATTTACATGAAAACGACATGGCCAGACTTGCGTATCTCGCGGGCTTGATCGACAAGGCGACTATGCAAGACCTACATTGCATCCATAACATCCGAAATTGTTGGGCTCACATCAAGAGGCCGAAGCTGGCCGACGACAGCAAATTGAAGAAGAACGTCAAGAAGCTATCTACGGTTGGCAAGAAGAAAGTGACGGAGCGGAATTACATGGTCTCGTGTTTGGATGCTGTAACGAAGTGTTCGGGCATATTGCTCACGACTCTGGAAGAGTTTGAGGAAGAGCAGAAGATTTCGTAAGATGGGCAGGGCTTCTGCTCATGGGGTTTTCAGTCTCGTAGGATGGGCAGGTGTCCTGCCCATGCGGTTCCTTTGGCGTGGCGCTGAGGGTTAGCCGAGGATCGGTCTGTGACATAGACGGCATGGGCCACCGAGTGGCCCATGCTACCTGCTGAGCCCGGGTGTTAGGTGGAAGAGATGAACGAAGACTCGACCTATTCAGATAATCTCGTTTCCATTGGTGAGGACAGCATTGTCTTCCAGCACTACTACTTTCCTAGTGGCAAGTCGAAAGTTGTCGCGTTGACTGATATTGAGCGCATTGAAGTCAGAGCGCCGACAATGTGGAACGGGAAGTGGCGAATCCATGGTACGGGTACGTTCAAGACATGGTACCCCCAAGACACCAATCGTCCACGACGAGACCGAATATTCTTTGCCATTCTGAAGAGCCAATGGGTGAACATTGGTTTCACTGTGGAGGACGCAGACCGTGTGGAGACTATTCTTCGAGAGAAGAATCTCATAAGGCAACAAGGCCACTCAACGGGCGGGGGCAACTGAAGGTGTCCGCTACCTTATTGGCGGTCGATATCGGTTCCTTGTCGCTGGTTGTCTTGGGTCGGTTTTCCGATCGGTGGATGAAAGGGGAAAAGGCGTGCGGTGCACGCCCTACGGTGGAGGCGGAGATGGCGTCCGGCAGGGCAAGCTCGGCCGTCTGTTTGTCCCTGGCTCTGTCACGTCGCCATGGTAATCGGTGGGCCAAGGCCCACCCTACGAAAGTGGATAGGCGGGGTCTTATAGTGGTGCACCGACGAGATCGGCGTGTTATAAGGAAACCATGTATACGTAGTTCGGTTTCCGTGTCATCACGAAGAATAGGAGATGAAAATGAAATTGAATCTAGACGTTCTTGATGGTTCATTCTCAATCCATCGGCTTTCGCCAAGTGATGAAATCCCCAATCAATTATATCAGAGCCAATTCTACAGCATCACCAAGACCGACGAAGAAGTATCTGTTGTGTGTTCATCTTCAATTCATTTGGATTCGGAGCGGCCGGAAACGGGTTGGTCCTGCATAAAGATCCTTGGGCCGCTGGATCTCTCTTTAACTGGAATCCTGGCTGATATTTCATCTGTTTTAGCCAAAGCTGAAATCAGCATTTTTGCGATATCAACATTTGACACTGATTACATTCTGGTGAAGTCAGAAAAACTCCAGGCGGCAAAGAAGGCATTACAGCAAGCTGAGTACGCGTTCAAGAATTGAAGCCGGGCCATTGGAGGTTGTCCGGCAATGTTTATGAGGTCTGGGTCGGTTCCTTGTCTGTAGTTACTCCAGGTCGCCATTCTGGTCGGTGGGTCAGGGCCCATCCTACGAAACTCCAAAGTCGGCCCTTCCTCGGAGGAGAGCGTTGTCTGGGCCGAGACCGAGGTCAGAGGCGACGAGCGAGAACATTATCCAGCGTTGACCTCACTTAATCCCGGATAAGGCACAATACGCTCTCCTTACGAATTCGGATATAGCGTGGCCGAAATTCGCGAGGGACGCACCCGCTCTGTACAGAACGCCCCTGGTGAGAATAGACCCGTGCCCGGTTCAGGTGTCAACAGGACCAACGGCAGCTTCAGGCGTATCTTGGCATCAGGTCGCTGTACTTCCGGTACATATCGGCTGCCAGAGAGTCTGTTTCTATGAGTCTGTCGATCGTATCTGAGACCTCTTTGGACTTCGCCTCATCGCCCATTGCCTCGTAACATTCCATGATCGAGTACCAAGCCACGGCATGAAATGGGTATCGCTCGACAATGTCCCGGTATAGGGAGATGGCTTTTTTATAGTCTCCCGCCCGCTTGTTATAGTTATTCAGAAAATTGCATTCCAGGTTGGCCCTGTATGTCAACTCTTTGAGTTCGTCGGCCCGTATCTCAGGGCTGTCAAAACTTCTGCCCAGAAAATGAATTCTCGACCAGTCACACGAATCGTCGGAGATGCATCCCATTTCCTTGTATTGTTCGTGCATTTCCGATCCGATCAATGGAATGGCCTCGAAGAAATCACACCAGTCGGCCTGAAGTGACTTGGCATATTCTATTGTCTCTCGCATCTGCTCTTTTGTCTCACAAGGAAATCCCAGAATGAAGAAACAACGCGTAAATATGCCCAGCCTGCGGAAGGACTTGACAACTTCACGCGCCTTTTCGAGATTGACATATTTCTTCACCAGATGCCTTTGAACGTAATCGGATCCCGACTCGATGGCCAAGTTCACAACTTTTGTCCCCACGTTCTTGAAGGCACGCATGGTATCCTCATTCATGCTGTTGACGTGGAGCCCATTTGGAAACTGCATATCCAGGTTGGGAATATGCAGCCCTTGGATCGCCGTCAACAGCGTCAGGTCCCGTTTGCCTCCACTGAGGAACATGTCATCATTAGGCACGAACGTCGTTACGCCGAATTTGCCGTTGAGGGTCTTTATCTCCTCAATGACGTTCTCCACGGAACGGTAGCGAATCTTCCGTCCATGAGTGGTGTGCTGGGAGCAGAACGTGCACCGGCCTGGACAGCCGCGTGTGCCCAGGATAACCGAACTGCGAATCTCGCGATTGCGTTCGACTTCGTGGCCGGTGATCGTCACATAAGAGATGCGCGTGTACACGTTCATGTCAATCAGATCCCAGTCGGGAAATGGGATCTCGTCGAGGTCCTGAACGAATTCACAAAGCTCCAAAGGCGCCTCACACATGGAATCCTGTGTCGAATAGACTCCCGCTACATCTATCGGATCTTCACTGCTGAACTGCCTCATGAATTCCGACAAAGCAATCTCCGCCTCACCTCGGAAAACGAAGTCGATATGAGCGTTGCCCAGCAGGCCCTTGGTGTAGTTGGTCGCGTGAACACCTCCGACCACAATCACTGATTTGGGCCAGATCCTCTTGAAGCTTTCAACGGCCTTCATGCAGAAGACGTGGGAGACCGAGAACATCAACGAACACAGAATCACATCCGGGGTGAAGCCAACCGACGAATGGGCGCGATTGAGAATGAACTCTTCGATGCTCTTGCAGTGCTTCGCTTCTTCACAGAAACCCGCATAGTCGAGTATTCCCGTGTGGCCGATTTCGTTGTGCTTCTTAAGGTACGAAGACAGGTAAAGAATGCCCAATGGCATGGACTTCTTCAGGGTAAGGAATGTATCTGAGGACAGGTGCTCGAACATGTACTCCAGTGGGACATTGGGAAAGTTGACGAATAAGATGTTCGGCTTCACAGATAGTCCCTTTCGTTGATACGTGCCCTTTCTGCAAGCTGCCGCTACGTACTGGCACAGTAACCGCCAAAATGATCCACCCGCGCGCCCGAATCGGGCATCAGTGTTGTTCGTCCCATCGGTTCCAGCAAGCGATAACGCAACCCTGGCCCAAACGGAACGACAGGTTGGACTGATATCGCGATTTTATTCTCTTCGGCTGCACCTGACAACACTTTTGGCCCTGCCATTCAACGTTTTCACCGGACTCGTGCCCACCTGCAAAGCACGTTATCGAGAACCCTTGGCCTCCTGCCAGTCGCGCGCCGCTGCCTTGCCGGTCTCCAGGGCCTTCTGCCGATCCTGGAGGACCTCTTCATGCCAAGTTGGTGAGGCGAGCGCCTTGTCGTCCTTGATGATGTCGTGCCAGAGGGTCTCTATCAGATTGAGCTTCTGAGCCAGCGTCAGTTTCGCCAGGGGCAGGTCCACGCGTTCCATGGTGTTTCCTCGTGTTGGTACCGGCCTTGATACGATCCACCATGGCAGATTTCCCATTTGTTCGTCAGCAAATCCGGGCCGGCGCGGCTGTTTCGTTATGCTGAGTGAGGATCGCCTGAAAGGACGGGAAGGGAACTGTTGTCGTGAGGGCAGAGGCGTGTTATTAGTGGAGATTCAGCGGCGTATGAGGATGCGCTGCGGGTCCGAAACCGATGCTTTTCGCATTGATCGGGAGATCGAGACTATGGCGGAGGCGCGCTTGTGAAGTGTCTTACGGTTTGGCAGCCTTGGGCCGAATTGATTGTGATGGGGGTCAAGGACGTGGAGAATCGGTCCTGGCCGACGAGGCATCGGGGTCCGATTTTGATCCATGCGGCTTCGCGCATGCGGGCTTCGGATCTGGGCGTTCTGGCGGAGGAGTACGGGATCGAACTGGACCGTTCGGCACTTGAATTGGGTGCGGTCCTCGGAGCGGTGGACGTGGTCGAATGTCGGCGCGAGGTGACGAGCCCGTGGCACCACGCCGGGGCGTGTGGCTGGTACCTGGCGAACCCGCGGCGGTTGCCTGAACCGATTCGGTACAAAGGGCAGTTGAGGCTGTTCGATGTGCCCGATCGGCTGCTGCCCGAGTCCTGGCGGCCCTGATGGGGAGATCAAAATGCAAATATCAAGAATGAGGAAGCCATCGCCGCGGCGATTCCGCAATTCTGAGGTTTTATTCTCGATCTTTGATTTCGGGTGGCGTTTTTCCTGTTGACTGGCGGTTTGGCCGTTCGGTAAAATGGAAGCGTGCTTTGGAAGGGAAGTGCCATGAAGATGATGCACGCACATCGTAAGTGGTCGAGTCGGCCCGGAGCCTTCACCCTCATCGAACTGCTCGTCGTGATCGCGATCATTGCGATTCTGATGGCGATCCTGATGCCCGCGTTGAACCGGGCACGGGAGCAGGGCCGGCGGGCGGCGTGTATGGGCAATCTCAGGCAGTTGAGCTTGGCCTGGATCATGTACGCCGACGCGAACGACGACAAGATCATCAATGGGGCGGCCGGCTTCACCGTCGATACTAACTGGGGCTCCCACGCCGACGAACTGGCCTGGGTCGGTCGCGTCTGGCACGACAACTACGGGCAGGGCGAGCAGTTGCCCGAAGAGGATCAGCGGCGTGAGATCATGGGCGGGGCCTTGTGGCCTTACGTCAAGCAGATCAAGCTGTATCGCTGTCCCACCGGTCGGCGCGGGGAGCTGGTGACGTACGCGGTCATGTTCTCGATGAACGCGGTCGAGCATGATGAGGTCAAGGGCATCAAGGGGGCGCATATCAAGCTTCGCAGCAATATCCACAACCCCGCGCCTTCGCTACGGCTGGTGTTCATCGATGAGGGCTGGATGACGCCGGACGCGTTCGCCGTGCACTACACCAATGAGTACTGGTGGGACGATCCGCCCGTGCGGCATGGGGATGGGACCAACGTCTCGTTCGCCGACGGGCACGCCGAGCACTGGAAGTGGAAGGGTACCGACACGATCAAGCGGGCCCGGCTGGTCGAGACCACCCACATGGGCAGCGGCTTTACGCCCGAGACGGAATCCGGCTTCCAGGACCTCTACCGCGTCCAGCGGGGCACCTGGGGTAAGCTCGGCTACACCCCGAGATACTGAGCGCCGCGCGTTCTCCTCAAGGTCTTTCGATCTGAGAGTGGTCCGGAGTTTAGACCTCTCTCAATGCGCCTCTGTATACCCAACTCTACCATCGCCAGGCCTGCGCTTCCCTACGGCTTGACGATGCCCCGCATGCAGTACGGATGACAGGGTCGGTGACGAGACACGGGCCACGGTCAACGTTCCGCGAAAACCCAGACCTGTTCGACTCCGCTGCGCTTCGCTCAGGGCAACGCTCGGGGGCGTTGTTTTCGCAAAGAACGGTATGCGTTCGGCCAACCGCATCTTCTCCTCCCGACTGATTTCGCTACAATTCCAGGCGGAGGTGCACAATGGCCAATACTGACGGTACGACAAAGAAGAAGACAAGCAGAAAACCGTTCTGGCAGGAGCATCTGCGGGCGTGGTCGGGGAGCGGCCTAACCCAGGCGGACTATTGTCGGCAGCACCAACTCTCCGCAGCGGCCTTCGGTTGGTGGAAACGGCGGCTGGAAGGGAAAACGAAGGCCCGAAAGAGATCGCCTGCTACCAGGACACCACAGCGTGGTAATCAGACGTCGCTGCGGTTTGTGGAAGTGCAACGTGGCCCCGGCCCAAGCACGGGCGCTACTCCAGCTCTCTATGAAGTGCTGCTTTCTCACGGGCGGGCCATTCGCGTCGGTCACGAGTTCGATCCGGATGTCTTGAAGCGGCTCATCGCGACGGTGGAATCCTCGTGCTAACGTGGCCGCCGACAGTACGGATCTTCGTCTCCACCCAACCAGCCGATATGCGACGAAGCTTTGATGGATTGGCGATGATGGCCAGAGAGGGGATGGGGCAAGATCCTCTTTCCGGACATCTATTTGTGTTCTTTAACCGGAGGGGCGACCGCGTGAAGATTCTATTCTGGGATCGGTCGGGATATTGTCTATGGTACAAGAGATTGGAGCAGGGAGTCTTCCGTTTGCCCCAGAGCCTTGCTGACACTCCTAATCCCGAAGTCGAAGTGAGTGACCTCTCATTGATTCTGGAGGGCATTGATTTGTCCGGCGCTCGACGCAGAAGACGTTATGCAGCTCCGTCATACGGCCGGGGTCTCAAGCGAGCCTGATCATGTCACTATATCAGTCAAGATATTGATCTATTCTTCATTATTTCTCTGGACTTTGTCGATACATATGGTAGAGTGTCTGTCGTTGTCACGCATAGTTCTTTGTCCTTGTTCCTCTCTGGCTGATGATTACATCCGACACGCCAAATACGGATCTTCCGAGCGACACTTTCACCCTCCAGCACATGGTCCAACAGTTGTTGTCCAACGTAAATGAACAGGCCCGCCAGATCGTTGATTTGCAGAATCAATTGGACTGGTTCAAGCGGCACGTGT
>Ga0208279_1001047_pt1 | contig 16757 bp, 11 predicted proteins | sample AntAceMetag02UKM_FD_184766 | JGI IMG/M metagenome (GOLD analysis project Ga0208279, IMG submission 184766) | Saline lake microbial communities from Ace Lake, Antarctica - Antarctic Ace Lake Metagenome 02UKM (SPAdes) (version 2) | ecosystem: Environmental > Aquatic > Non-marine Saline and... | reverse complement strand
GCGGTTGGGGGGGGGTGGGGGGGGGATTACCCGCAGACTGGATATATCCCGCAAATACCCCGGTATTGAGACCGGTCTCCTTTAGACGAAGAAGTTCTCTCTCACCCAGAGGACCGACGCTTACCGTCACCAGCACGGTCTCGGCCACAAGTGGATAAAGATTTTGATCCGGATCGGTCAATCTCAGGAACACAGGCTCGCCCTGGTGTAAAAGGCTGGTTGGGAGCAAGGGTACCGGATTGCTCAGGTCGATGGGCATAGGACTGCCGATGGGGGTGGGAGGCGATAGTTGCACAAAAGGACCTGTCCCCGTGCCGCTGGTGCTGTACTCTGTGATGGGAACAGTAACCAGCTCTGCACCGGAAGCAGCTGGAGCATACTTCAAATACTCCAGCATAGACGAGGTTTTGATAATCTCCGTCACCAAGGTCACCGTATTAGATATCAACACAATGCCGGAGTCATAGGTGACTCGAGCAGTATTGCTGATCGTCGTGCCTGGCGGAACACACCATCCCCAGGTGGGTATGAGCAGAATAATAAAAAGGGCGCATACCACCTGTATGTCAGTACGAAACGTTGCCATGTCTGTGGAAATCTCTGCTGAAAAACCGATCAACCCGCCGGTGTTTTACAGTTCACGGCAGGTCTTGGTTCAGCTGGTTTGCATCAGCTGGTTTGCATCAGTCCCATGAAATGCCGCCATGGCGCCCACGTGGATATTAAGTCCGGAGACGCGGGCGCCATGCGGCATTTCTGTAAAAAGATTCTTTTCACATCATGACCTCCTCTTCACTACTGGATGATCACGTTAAAGGTCAGCGTGACCGATTCGCCGGGTTTCAGCTCGCCGGCGGTATATCCGGGAATAACCTCTACCGGCAGCACCGCTGCCATAGTTGCGGTAACCGTGCCGCCTGTTGTACTTTCGTCGTGATCAACGCCGTCGACAGAACTTGTCGTCGTGAAGTACTGCGGCGTCCCCTGTGATCCTCTGGTAGTACCCACAAGGTCCACCCTGAAGCCCGAACCGGCCGCGCTTTCCGGATTACCCGTGGCAGCGACAATAAGGTCAGGATCAATCGCCGTATTAGTGACCTCCAGCGTATCGGTGATGGCGGTCAGCGTAGCCGAGGCGCCCGCACCAACTGCATTGCTGATCGTGACAACATACTGCATGTAGGCGCCGGGAATGTGTTTCGGATTGTTTATCAGGTTGAACGGATCCCGAATTAGTGTTGAAGTCTTAGCGATGGTCAGCTGGGACGATAACACCCGAAACGCATCGGTGTTGAAGTATGAGGCATTCCTCGCTATATCGGCAGCACCCACACCGTCAGCGTCACCATCGGCAAAGACGATATCCACACCGGCAGTATCAGGACCTACGGTCTCGACAAGGACGGCACCCAGGCTTCCGGTCCCAGCACCTGCACGGGCCGTCGCGGTGAGAGTGTGGGCAGCGATGTCTCCGCTGGACTGATCGAGCGGAATATCTGCCACGACATAGGCGGTGGCCACACCGTCGGCAGCCAACTCATCAATGAAGGTAGCCGTGTCTTCCCCGGCCTGATAGTCCGCGGTGACACCGCTTTCAGCAAAGGCCCGGACATTGCTGGCATCGAAATTATCCGTACCGCCAAACGGATCGGCACCCGCCGCTGCTGAAAGTACAAAATCCTGGGTCGTGTTCCCATTGTTTTGCACCGTGAACGTCAACACTTGATTTGTGGTGTTCGGGTTCACGTCGGTGTACCCGGCGCTCACCTCAGCGACAACGAGGTCTACTTTGTTGTCCACCTTGAATGTTGTGGTATTACTGGGAATCGGTGTTTGCGCGCTACCGCCCACGTCGAAGCTGACGGTGGCCTGGTTCATGATGTCGGTGTCGGAAGCCGTACCGGCCGCCCATGCAACTTGCGGCATGATCATAACCATCATGCCAACAAACAGCGTGCACATCATTAAAAGTTTTTGTAACGTTTTCATTCTATTCCTCCTTTGTTTCATTTCCTTGCCCGTTTATTTTTTAAGTTACAGGGTTCATACATCTTTGCTTTTTTGTTTCATATGCTTACTCAAGCTGCGCCCGAAAACTGACCCGCCCTTTTCCCTCCGGTGCCAATGATTTCTGAACCGTCCAGCGAATGTGGGTGTAGTCTGACACCTTTGCCGGACGCTTTTTACCATCGGCACCCACGATTGTAAGGTTGGCGGGAACCTCATAGCGCTTTCCTTCATCCACGGAAAACGTTATGCGGGTGCCCTCCCCTGACGCGCTGCCATCTTCGTAACGCATATGTTCGGGAACCGGGTTGGTAATGACCACCTTGTCCGCCGGCTCCTTACCCACGTTTGCGTAATAAATCGTGTAAATGACAAAATCGCCGGGAACGACTCTGGCAGCAGGAACACGTTTGAGTTCCTTTTCACCTTTGGCATTGATCACCTCCATCTCCACCTCGGCGACCGCCTTAAGTTCAATGTTCCCTTTCGGCTGGGCCCACACCGCACTGTTTGCGACAAGCGCTGTGAGTAATGCGGCTAACATAATTAGAACATACCTTTTCATTTTATATCCTCCTATTTTCATTGATTATTACCTCTTTTATCTTTTTCTAAGATGTTAATTTTTTTTATGGCGGGCCTGTTACCGTGCACAAGTCTCCCCTGTTTTTTTCTGATGGTCCCCAAGCAAGTGCACCAGCGAATCGATAAGCTGTTTGATCAAAAATGGTTTCTGGATAAAAGCGTGGACACCGATCCGGGATGATTTAGAATTCAACTCCTTATCGCCGTAACCTGAAATGAGTATTTTTAGAATATGCGACTGATAGTTACCCACCAATTTGAAGAATTCGAGTCCATCCATTCCCGGGAGCTTGAAATCACAAATGATAATGTCAAAACGCTCCTCTTCGAGGGCCTGGAGTCCTTTTTCTGCATCTTCATAGACTTTCAAACAGCATCCCTTGTTTTTAAAGGCCACGGCCAATGCGTCGCGAATCATCTCATCATCGTCAACGAGCAAGGTTTTCAGATTTTTTAATTTGCCGAAGCTTTTCATATCGCCTCCAAAACCATTTTTAATGTTTATATTTCAATATGTTAGATTTATTTATGGAACTATATTGCACAAATGATGCCATGGGTGCCAACTGCTCAAAAATCATGTAAAATCAATATATTAAGGGATGTGAAGGGTGGGCGTAAGGATCGCCTGGAGACCGGTTTGTGGAATTTAACCCAAACAGATTGTGGAAAATGACGCAAAGGTGGAAGACAGAAGGCTTAAGGTGCAAGACACGGAACGAATTGGGGGCAGGCACGGCACAAGGGTACCAAAAAAGCTTGCATACGCGATGATTATCTTATAAGATACATGTAAAATTAAATATATACTTTAAAATTACATGTATACTCGAATACAATCTTTAAGTTTGAGCTCTCAAGAAACCTGCTTTTTATGGGGGCCTCGGCAAACGGGAAAAAGCACACTGTTAAAAATGCTTTTCCCCCAGGCAATGCGTTATGACTTATTGCTGTCCACGGAATATCAGCGGCTCTTAAGGGACCCGAGTGTGATCCGTGAAGAGTGTCGTGCGATAGGGCTCGATTCAAATTCTCAGCAAAATCCGATCATCATAGATGAAATACAAAAAATCCCGGCCCTTCTCGATGAAGTCCATTGGCTAATGGAAAATAAAGGGTTGCGGTTCATCTTGTGTGGATCTAGTGCTCGAAAATTAAAACGAGGTCATGCCAACTTGTTAGGCGGCCGTGCCGTTCGCTATGAACTGTATCCATTGGTTTATCCGGAGATCCCAGACTTTTTATTGATAAAAGCACTGAACTCAGGATTGATTTCTCGTCATTATGACAGTGTCAAACCCTTACGATTGATTCAATCCTATGTTGGAGATTATCTTAAGGAAGAGATCGTGGCAGAAGCCTTGACGCGGAATATCCCGGCATTCACCCGATTTCTTGAAGTGGCGGCCCTGTCAAATGGAGAGATACTGAATTATACCAATATTGCCAGAGAATGCGGAGTGTCCAGCCCAACTGTAAGAGAGTATTTCCAGATCCTGGAAGATACTCTGATCGGACGCCAATTACCTGCCTTTCGAAAAAGGAAAAAACGGCGGCTGGTGACCCGTCCTAAATTTTACTTTTTTGATCTATCCCCGATAATACACCTGACCCGCCGGGGGCGGGTATCGCCTGGATCTGAACTCTTTGGCCGGGCTTTCGAGCATTTTATCTGGATGGAAATCGTAGCTCACGCCAGTTATTCTGAATTATTTTACCCGATAGCGTATTGGCGGACGGCTTCCGGGATTGAAGTGGATTTTATCCTCGGAGATCATGAAATTGTGATTGAAGTTAAATCTACCGAAGCAGCCAATGCAACCCATTTAAAGGGACTTCGAAGATTTAAAGAGGAATATTCGATTCGACGAAGCATCCTGGTATCTTTGGATTTAAATCCGCGTAAAACAGAGGATCAGATTGAAATACTTCCCTGGCAGACATTTTTGGAACAGCTTTGGGGCAGTGAAATTATCTGACTGTTGACCTTGCGCCTTAGTGCTCTGATTCATAAGTTTGATGACGTATTTTTATCAGTACAAATAGCCCGTATAAGCTGGAGTCCAAAAGTTTGAAGTGCCTAAAGTGAGCTAAAGTTGAGGAACGCGCTTTCAGCGCAATCAATTATAATTAAAATTGATAGAATACATTAACTTTAGGCACTTTAGTTCACTTTAGGCACTTTACACTTTTGTATACATAGAATGAATAAACCAAGTTATAAATACGTGACCGTATTTACGAATACATGTACTTAGGCCTATCTCATTCCACCTGCACCTTGAATTTGACCTCGAAGGTCGGGATATCCCCTCCGCTTGCCGCATTAAACGTACCTTTGGGATTGATGCGCAGGTGTGTTACATTGGTGTCGAACCCATCGGCATCGGGTACGGGAATGTAGGTATATGTGCTCCCCCCGTCGTTGGAAAACGCCACATCATCCGTCAGATTGTCGAGACTGGTAAAGGTGTAAGAGAGACCGCTGTCATCCGGCGGCGTGCCATCGGTAAAGAGAACCGGACCGGCAGCAGGCCCGGGGCCGTCGATGTCCCCCACAAATAGGGCGGTATTTGCAGGGATCGGGTCGGTGATGAAGACCGTGTCGGCGTCTGTAGCGCTCGCTCCCTGGTTCGTGGCGATTATGGCGTATAGCATAACACCCCCCGGAATCGCCTTGGGGTTGGTTTCGCCGTTATAGGGATCTGAGAAGGTCTGGACCGACTTGAGCAAAATGATGTCCGGTGAGAGCGGGAACCAGTCGATGGTGTTTCCGCTGTCAACTGAATTCACCGGGGTGATCGGTTTCAGTGTGGCATCGGACCCGGAGGCGTCCGAATCTTTTACATCCACATAGGAAATGTCTTTTGCGGCGCCGGCAGTTAGCGTGAAGTTCCAGCGGGTGTCAGGGGTGCCGGATACCAGGCTCAAAAGATTCCCGTCAGCGCCTTTCAGGCTGACAGTACCGGTACCGGTAATAGTCTGGGTGGCGCCGGCTTCAAAGGTAAGGGTGTCGGCGCTTGTCACTGTTTTGGTCAGATGGTTAAAGCTCGTTGAACCCGAGATGCTTTGGCCGGTCCCATCCAGGGTGACGGTTCCGGTATTATGGCTGAAAGTTCCGCCGGCGTGGGAAAAATCACCGGCAACGTTCATGGTTCCGCTGGTGCTGGTAAAGCTGCCGCCACTCAGGGTGAGTGCGCCGTTGATATCGATCGCCCCCGTGCCGCCGGTAAAGGTGCCGATGTTTTCCATGTTCGGAGTGGTGACATTCCCGCCCGGTGCATAGCCGTAGCCTGTGGGGATATATAATTCGGTGCCAGTGCCCGTCACGGTGAGATTGGTACCACCGGACACCGTGTAGAGAATATCGGTATCCGTGGAGCCCCCCTTGGCGGAGGACATATTAGTGTTGCTCAAGGACCCGCCGTTATCGTGACGGGTGATGACGTGCCCGGCATAGATATCCAGGTCATTGAGCAGGGTGCCGTCAAAAACGGTGACGGTGGTGCCCTGGTAGGTGGTATTGCCGTCGATGTAAACGAGAATGTCGGCGGCGGCGCCGGCCGGGGCGACGATGAAATAATATCCGTCATCATCCGTGGTGTCTGTGCCCAAAACTGCCCCGTTGACCAGAAGCCGGACAGTCTTGCCAATGCCGGCAGAGGTCGTGCCTTCATCAGTAAAGACGGTCCCCGAGATCGTGGGCGTGCCCGCGTCGTCAATGATTTGGCCCGTTCCGTTGTCCGTATCGTACGCTATTCGATCATAGTTATCGGCGAATATTGTATCCTTGGGTTTTGCCAAGTCGTCTCTATTATAAGATATCAACGACGTCAGGATGGTAGTGCCGCCCGTAAAACTCCCCAGATCGCTGTAGGGGAGTTGAACCTCCACGAACGTATCCGTATTCCACGGTCCGGTTGCGGTACCCACGCAGTAGTCACCGGGAGTGCTGTAGGTTTTGGTGAGGGTCTGTCCTCCGCATCCATAGGGGATGCTGTCGTCGCAGGTGAACAGTTCCACCGTGGAGCTGCCATCGAGGGTTACAGCAAGGGCGTAGTTGATGTTGTCGTCAAGGTCCGTGTCGATGAGTACGGCCGCCGTGGACTTACTGGGCGGGATATCGTCGAAACCGAAGAGAAGGTAGAATGAGTCACTCAGGTTGCTTGCGATACCGAACCGGGTAATATCATATCTGGCCGGAGCGGTCCAGTCATCCGGCCCGCCCTCATCATCGACGACGAATTCGGTGCCGTCACCGTCCGTCCAGTCGCTGAAATCACAGTCGCCTCCGATGTCATTCCCTTCAATAACAGTCTCAGCTTTACTGAACTCGGAGGTATTATTATTCGGATCAGTCGCCGTGGCTGTGATGACCTGGCCCAGCGGCACTGAGGTCGGGAACGTGAAGGTTTGATCCCCGCTGCCGTCGGTTGTGATGGTGGTCGACCCCAGGTATGTTTGTCCTTCACCGTAGCCCGAGGGATCAACCGCAGGGCTGGAGAAGAATTCGATCCGGAAGGTGGTGTCGGCGGCGCTGTTGAGGCTCCCCTCGACGGCCGTCACCCCTTCCAGGGTGCTCGCCAGGGTCAGCACCGGAAAATTCTGGAGGTTGTTGGGCCCAGTGTCGGCGTCGCCCGTATCGTTTGCGGTGACGCCGTAGGGGTCGAGGTCGATGCCAATGCTGCCGTTCGAATACAGTGAGTTCCCCAACATGGCGTTCCCGGTCCCATCGGCTATGCCCACCCCATAACTGCTGTTCCGTGAGATGAGATTCCCTGCCCCGGCCAGGGTGCCGCCGATGGTGTTATTATTAGATCCCGAGGTCAGCAGGACGCCAAGCTGGTTGGCTATGGCGCCGGTTCCGGCCGCGTTTGTGCCGATGTAGTTTCCTTGGATGGCATTGCCGGAGGAGAGCGCGCCCGACAGATAAATCCCCCACATAGTGCTCCCCGATATCAGGTTTCGTTCTCCGGCAGTCGTGCCCCCAATCGTGTTGCCTGGGGCATTGTTCAGAGTGATGCCGTTTTCATTGGCGATGGGAGCGTCCCCGGCGGAATTTGTTCCAATAAAGTTCCCTCGTATGATATTGCCCGTTGCGCCGGCTCCGGTTAATTGAATACCATTGTGTATAGATCCGCTGATAACATTTCGGTCTATCGCTGACGATCCCCCGATGGTATTGGCCGCAGTAGAGTCAATTACAAGTCCAGTAAAGAGAGAAGGGGTGGCGGAGGTTCCGTCAGCGGAGATCCCAATGTAGTTGCCGGCAATCGTGTTGCCTCCATTCGTTGTAATTTGAATTCCATACCAGTTTCCGAAACGATTGATGACCAACCCACGGATGGTGCAGTTTCCGGCGCTGATGACAAGGCCGCTGGCGCCGGCGCTGGTGCCGTCCAGTTCCACCTCCGGGCCGCCGGCGTTGGTATTTCCGTTGTTGATCGTCTGGGTGGTGCCGTCAATGATCGTTCCGCCGCTGGTATCGCTAATGGTGGGGAGAGCCGCAACCGGTGCGATGGACGCTACTCCGTTGAGATCCAAAAGGCCAGCAGGAATTCTGAACTGGCTGGAGTTGGCGGTGGTCCCACCGGCAGTACCGATGGCATTGGCATTCTTCATAAACTGGCGCAGAGAACCCTGAGAACTGCTGCTATTATCAGAGTTTGCATCGTCCAATGTATTCACAACCAGGTTATAAGCAAAACCGAAATTAACATCACTTACACCGGAACCGCTGACGGTAACATTTACATAGGTATCCCCCGGCCCAGTGTTATCCGCTGTTGAATTATCATCAACGGTGGCACTCTGACCTCCATACATTGCAACTCCATTACCCCATGTCATCTCGGCAAGTGGATAAGGCCAGGTTCCGGGGACCGTGGTATTCAGGCCGCCCTTGGGCAGGGTGTCGGCATCGCCGATGGTGGCGGAACGGACACGCACCTTGTAGGTGCCGTCGGCAAGGCCGGTGAAGCTGTATGTTCCGTCGCCGATGGTGGTGGTCGAAGTGATATAGACATCGCTGTTGTCATAGAGTTCCACATCAACGTTGGCCAGGGGCTGATCGTTTACTGCCCCCTCATAGTCAGCAGCCGTGCCGGCAAAGTTGGCGTCTTCGAAGACGGTGCCGGAGATCGCATAAACAGGTGGAGGCTCATATTCATACGCACCGATGTCGTAGTCACCGGCGACGGGACTATTGGGAGTGCTGTCGCCGTCTAAACCACGGGCCACGCCACGCTGGTCGGTGACCGGAGCACCGGTGTTGGTTCCGGCATCGATGGCCGGGCTTCCGACCAGAAGGGCGTGGGTGAAGGTGGAGCCGCCGTTGTCCTGCAGCGGTCCGAGCAGGGGATCACTGCCGCTGATGTCGCCTGTGCCGGAAAGGCCGCATGTCCCGTCGCTATCGAGGTTGTAACCCATTGAGTTGAGTACCGCGCCGCAATCGCCCCCTGAGAGGCTGTTCGCAACGATGCTGTTCTTGACCTGGGCAGAAGCAGGACCTCCAGCGTAGCTGATGCCACCGCCACTGGTTGTGGCCGTGTTTCCGCTGATCGTGACGTTCGTCAGAGTTACCGACTGCTCGGTTAGAATGCCGCCCCCTGAATCTGCAACGTTGCCACTGATCGTCGAGTTGGTTATGGTCAGACTGCCGCCCGAGCCCTTGACGTAGAAGCCTCCACCCAGGTTCCCTGTGTTACCGCTGACGGTAACGTTCGTCAGGATCGCTGGGTTTCCTTCATTCCGTATGGCGCCGCCCTCGCCAGTTGCTGTGTTTCCAATGATGGTAGAGTTTGTGATTGTAAGGGCCCCAGCTTTTAAGCTGTAGATTCCGCCACCATGAGCAGCCGAGTTCCCGCTGATCCTCATGTCTGTGAGAGTCAATGACCCTTTGACGTGGTTGATGCCGCCGCCATTTTTGCCACCTGCAGCCCCGTTCTGGATCGTCAGGCCCGAGAGGCTTGTACTGATGCCTGCCAGGACGTCAAATGCACGGTCGATTCCGTTTGCGTCAATAATGGTGGTGCTTTCGTCGGCGCCGGTGATGGTGAGATCCTCGGTGATGTCGAGATCACCTTCGGCCGCGGCGTCCTCGCCTGACGAACCCACACTCAGGGTATAGGTGCCGGCCGGGATGTTGATCGTGTCCGCCCCGGCCAGCGCATTGGCCGCGATAATGGCTTCCCGGACCGAACAATCCGCATCGCAGCTTCCATCTGCGGTGTCCGCAGTCTTTGTAACGGTAAAGTTTGCCGCCCACGCAACGGACGAAGTTGCCATCCCAAGCAAGAACAGCGATAAGAGCAGACAGGCAACGACGGTCAACTGAGATTGAACCCTCAGGATAAAACCGCTGATTTGCTTTCCTAAACTCATCACTAATTCTCCTTGCCAATTTCGATTCACGGACCCGATGTCTTAAAAGGCAATGTGCCGAAAATGGGTTTTTAATGAATTCATCGACCCGCATCCCTCATGATTCATATATCGTATCCTTACATTACAAATGCAGGGAATATGCCAAAGCAATACCTGTCATAATAATAATTTAATTTCAATAAGTTAAGTGGTATAAACGCCACATGATCTCAATATCCTTGGGACAAATTGGGTCATATGACGCAAAGAAATTGTGGAAAATGACGCAAAGCTATTGCCCGTTATCTATTGTCCGTAGTCCATTTCCGGTAAATAAAGGAAATATGAGGGAAGTGTTTAGAGTCAACCGACATTGTCTAATTTTTTGCGGCGATAACGGAAACTGTCGCGGCTTAAATTCAACAGTTTGGCGGCCTTGCTTTCGTTGTCGTTGGCCAATTGGAGTGCCTGCCGGAAGTAATACGATTCAATGGAGGCAGTAAAGGCGGGAAAATCGATGCCTGCCGAGGACAACGGTGGGAGCTGGGTTCCATTTTTAAATTCTATGAGCGCTTCATCCTGTCGGGTGGTCTCCAGCACCAGGTTGGGTAGCATCAGTTCCGGCCCTTCTTCCAGCAGGACGCCTTTTTCGATAACATTTTTTAATTCGCGCACATTGCCTTTCCAGTCAAATGTTTTTAAAGTCGATTCAGCTTTGGGAGCAATACCGGTAAATTGTTTGCCCAGCTTTTGGCTGAATTCGACCAGGAAGTGTTTCGCGATCAGAAGAATATCATCACGTCGCTGATTTAAGGCGGGGACTTCGATTTTGACAACCGCGATGCGGTGGTAAAGATCGGGTCTGAAGCGTCCCTCTTCGATCATTTGGAGCAGATCCTTGTTGGTGGCGAATACGACTCTGGCATGGATTTTTTGTTTCCGGGTACCGCCCACCCTGTAGAATTCGCCTTCTTCAAGGAATCTCAATAGCTTTGCCTGAGCCTCCAGGCTTAGATCGCCAATTTCATCAAGGAATAGGGTTCCGTTGTTCGCCTTTTCAACCAAACCGGCCTTGCCTCCCTTTGCGGCGCCGCTAAAGGCGCCTTTTTCATAACCAAAAAGCTCACTTTCAATCAATTCTTTAGGTATTGAAGCGCAATTGACCGCGACCATGGGTCCCTTGAAATGGGGACTGCGAAAATGGATGGCCCCGGCAATCAACTCTTTGCCCGTTCCGGTTTCACCCTGTATTAGAATGGGGGTATCAGGGCTACGGGCCGCTTTCTTGACAATGTCCATGACATCCTGGATCACATTGCTTTCACCGATAAAGCAAGGCAGATTCTCCTTGAGGTACTTTTCATGGAGGGCCTGAATCTCCTTGCGCATGGAAACCGCGGCAAGGGCATTGCGCACGGTTACCATCAGCGCATCCATCTGCAACGGTTTAACCACATAATCGTATGCGCCGAGCTTCATGGCCTCAACAACCGTGCCGACATCCTCAAAGGCCGTTATCATTATAACGATCATGTCCGGATGAATTTGCTTTATCTTCTCAAGAGCTTGAATTCCGCTCATACCGGGGAGACCTACATCAAGAAGGACCATATCCGGTATGTTGCTTGGCATGGACTCAATCGCGGCCTCGGCAGAAGAAAAGGCTTCGACACGGTAGTTCTTCCTGAGTGCCAGGGAGATTCCTTCCCTGACCAACGGTTCATCATCAACAATAAATATGGTAAAAGATATCATCTGGAGGGCGTCCTTTTTTCTATCGGAAGTTCGACGCTAAAAGTGGCGCCACCCCGCTTGCTTTTTAGAATTTCAATCGTTCCATGGTGATCCGCAATGATTCTTTGGGCAATGCTCAACCCAATCCCTGTCCCATCGGGACTGGTTGTAAAAAAGGGATTAAAAATTTGATCTTTGAGTTTTTTGGGAACGCCCGGTCCCGAGTCGGAAACTTGAATGTAAAGGCTTTTCTTTTTGTGGAATGTATCGATCTGAATTCTTTTAGCGGTTTGTTTTTTTTCCATTGCCCGGGCCGCATTATTAATCAGATTTAAGAGGACCTGTTCGATCAGATGAGAATCGCCATAGCACTGCGGCAAGTCCGGTTCCAGCAACTTTTCAAGCTTGATATCATTATTGCGAAGCATGATCGTTGAAAGATTCAGTGTCCCTTCAATACATTGGTTAAGGTCAATCAGATCCATTTTAGGGGGATTGGGCCTGGAAAAATCGAGCACTCTTTTAATAACGGCCTCAATTTTGTCTGATGCAAGCTGAAATTGGCTGATAATTTGTTTAATCATTTCAATTTGGTCACCCTCAATAATTTCCGAGTCACATAATTCTTCAAGCGTATATAAATAAGAATTGATCCCGGTCAGCGGGTTTCGTATTTCATGAGCGATGCCGGCCGCAACATGTCCCAGCGAGCTCATCTTTTGTTTGATGGTTAATAAATGTTCTATTTCCTTAACCCTGGTAATGTCCATCATATTGAGCAGGATCCCATCCTCACCCTGATAGTTAATCAAAATAGCGCGGCACTGTACCCAACATAGACTAAATTTATGATCCTTTTCGACCGGCGGATAAAACCTGAAGTCCACCTCCGATGTTTGATTCCTTCCAGAAGTGATTTGCCGATAAACCTCCTTGCACTTCTCAACATCGTCCGGATGGAGATAGTCAAGGACATGGTTTTCAAATCTTTTGGGTAAAAGTCCCCATAACCTCTTCAGGCTGGGATTTTGGTATACGATTTGATTCTGTTGGATGATGCAAATACCAACCGGTAAACTTTCTAATAGATTGCGGATGCAGCTTTCGCTTCCTTGAAACGCTCCCTCCGTCTGCTTACGCTCTATTATTTCTTTCTTTAGTTTCTCGTTAGACTTCGCCAGCTCAGCAGTTCGTTCTTTAACCCGCTGCTCAAAATCGTCACGAGCTTTTTGCAGCTTCTCCTCGGCGCGCTTGTGCTCAAGAGCTTCTTTCTCCAGCTCTTTGACCCTTTTGTCCAGTTCTTTATAGGTTGCTTTACCGGCCATCATTAAATCCTCCAACTACAAAAAACGAAAAGGCCCATACTATGGTTTAACATTGTTAAAGACCATATAGGTTAATGTATCTTGTATGTCAAATAAAAAATAATACAATATATATAGTAGTTTAAAGCCATATTATTATTGATAGGATGATTTTAAACAATATCTTACCTCGCGGAAATCATATTTGAATAACCTGGGTATTAATGAATGAATAAAGGAATTGTAGTTACAGATATCGAATCTTGAAGCTAATATAACGGCGTATCAAAATGTTGTGATTATCTGTAATTTTAAGGATGGACCAGAATTTATTGGTGATGGCAGGATGATTTCATGAAGAGCTCTAATCCTCCTTGTATTTGGAAACAGCGTCAAGGGCGTTGTGCATGGTTGCCAAGAGAGCATTTATCTGCAACGGTTTAACGATATAATCGTGTGCGCCGAGTTTCATGGCCGCAGCAACCGTGTTGGCATCCTCAAGGGTTGTTATCATGATAACAGGCAAGTATGGATACATTTGCTTAATTTTTTCAAGAGCTTGTATTCCGTCCATGCCGGGCAAACCTACATCAAGGAGAACCATTCCCGGTGGGTTGCTCAGCATGGATTCGATTGCGGCCTCGGCAGAAGAAAAGGCTTTGACACGATAGTCTTTCCTGAGTGCCAGGGCAATTCCTTCTCTGGACAATTTTTCATCATCAACAACAAAAACACGGTTCGTTTTTCGCATAAGTCAAGCTCTCGTAAGTGTTCACATGTTCAGCGTTTTTGGTTAACCTCTGAACCCAGAGCCCCTGAACGGTTACCATCTTTACTTATTCCGTTTTCACCATAAATTCATAAAAGTCCCAGCACGTTAAGCACTTCATCAATCTGAATTTGGGTGATATACCCTTCATCCATTAGCACCTCGCCTATTAGACGATGTTTATCACCTGCCACATCTTCATTAATCTGAATCTTTATTGCATTAAATAGCTGTTCAGATGTAATGAATTGTTTTTCTACCGCGACCATGCCAAAGCGTTTGTCAAACTTTTCGTGAGCCATTTTTTTCTCCCAATGAGGTTGTGTGAACAACGATTATTCACCTTATCCATAATTTATTTGCAATTTTTGTGACAAAAAGGTTTTTTTTTACCTTTCTTAAAAAAAATTGGATAAATTGGATAAATGCCTTCAAAGATATCCGTGAACTCTTACTGGCGAAGGCTTCAGGCATTCACTTCTAAACTTATTGGAAAAAAGAATTATTTTTAAGAACCTATTTCGAAAGGTGAAAATTATCAAAATGCACAATTTATTGTGCAACATGCACATTTTTCTGTGCAAGCTCGCCCTCCAACCGAGCCCGCCCGGCATTCACCTGAGGCGCATCCGATTACCCCTTTTTCGGAATGTTTTTAAATTAAAATCTTCCGCAGATTTTTCAACAGACCAATTTGATACGATTGTTTTAAATTTTGTTGAAAAGATCTATTTTCTCTGTTAAATTAATTCTGATAAATTTGTAACAAGGTCGTTTTTCTGACCTTTTATGAGATCATCAATTTTATCTTAACACGTAGACACCGGAGATCAGAAATGCCTGACAAAAAAGATTTTGTTATCAAAGACAAAAGAATGTTCGCGGAAGGGGATCCGGAAAAACAGGATCAAGAGACAACAGAAGAAACGGCCAAACCTTCAAAAGAGGGGGTTGAGGCAGGTGAATCACAAGAGGCGGCTGCTCCTGAGGAGGAACCAGCAGATTATCAACTGCCGAAAATCAATTTTGCCACCTTTATCTTTTCGTTGAATTCATCTGTACTGTTACAACTCGGACTCATAGACGATCCTACCACCGGGAAAAAGACCAAGCACCTGCCCCTTGCAAAACAGACCATAGATATTTTAAGCATGATGGAAGAAAAAACCCGAGGGAATTTGACAAAGGATGAAGAGACCATGCTGAAAAATATTCTATATGACCTGAGGATGCTATATGTAAAAGAAAAGGGATGATCCGGATATGTCATGAGGATTCTCTCCCCAGCTAAAATAAATCTGTTTCTGCAAATTACGGGAAAACGACCCGACGGCTACCATGATCTGGTTAGCCTGATGTGCTGTGTGGGACTATACGATACGGTGTCACTGACTTTCGGCGTTAAGGAGACCTCCGTCTCCTGTTGCCATCCGGACGTTCCGGAAGATGAAACAAATCTTGCCGCTGCCGCCGCCTCTCTTTTTTTTAACACCCTGAATATAAATGACGGTATAAAAATTTCCATAGAAAAACAAATACCGGTTGGAGCCGGTCTTGGAGGAGGAAGCAGCAATGCCGCAGCTGTTTTTTTGGGATTAAACCGCTATTACGGCTATGCATTTTCTTCGGACAAACTCATATCCTTAGGGCGTTCAATCGGCGCGGATGTTCCGTTTTTTATTTTCCGGAAACCGGCAATAGTATCCGGTGTCGGTGACAAGCTCAACGCTTACCAACGGCTTGAAAGTTTTAAGATATTATTGGTTTTCCCCGGTTTTGGCATTTCAACGGCCAAGGTTTATAAAAATCTTAATTTGGGATTGACAAACTGCAAAAAAAAACTTAGAAGTTTTCTTTTGAACAAGCAAAGCTTTGATCCGGGGTGCCATTTATGCAATGATCTTGAACCCACTGCGGCATCAATGTATCCGGGCATATTTACAGCTAAAGAGGCTCTTTTAAAACATGGCGCACTGGGGGCGCTCATGTCGGGAAGCGGATCAACGGTATTCGGCCTTTTTTCCGATTCCGATACCGCCTTTAAGGCAAATCGCGCACTTGCAGCGAACGACGAGTGGCAGTTGTATCTTGTCGATATGATAACAAAAGAGAACGTTTTTGAAAGGTCTCACAGGGATAATTTTTCTTGAACAGATGAGTTTGTATCTTTGATTATGGGGCGTCGTCAAGTGGTAAGACACAGGACTTTGGTTCCTGCATTCGGAGGTTCGAATCCTCCCGCCCCAGCCAGGTTGCGTTAATGGGTAATGGTAATATAAATGGATGATTTTATTATATTTTCAGGGAATTCAAATCCGGTTCTTTCCCAAAAAATATGTGAATATATCAATATTCCTCTGGGAGGGGAAAAGGTAAAACGATTCAGTGACGGTGAGATCCAGATCGAAATAGATGAAAACGTTAGATCAAAAGATATTTTTGTTATTCAGTCCATCTGTTCTCCGGTGAATGATAATCTGGTTGAACTGCTTTTGATGCTGGACGCCTTAAAACGCGCCTCGGCAAACAGGATAACAGCGGTAATTCCCTATTACGGGTATGCACGTCAGGACAAGAAGGTAGCGCCTCGAGTTCCGATCAGCGCCAAACTGGTTGCGGATATACTGACCGTGGCCGGCGCAACCCGGATCATTACCATGGATCTGCATGCCGGGCAAATTCAGGGGTTTTTCAACATTCCGGTGGACAATCTTTTTGCTGCCCCGGTTATTATCGATTATATTATAAAAAAATTTAATAATGACCTTGTGATCGTTTCTCCGGATGCGGGTGGGGTTGAAAGGGCCAGAGCCTTTGCCAAGCGCCTAAACGCGGGACTTGCTATCATTGATAAACGCAGAGATGCTCCCAACCAAGCCAAGGCCATGGCAGTCATCGGCGATGTTGCCGATAAGGTTGTGGTTATTCTTGATGATATGGTCGATACCGCCGGCACCCTTGTCGAGGCTGCCGGAGCTATCATGAAAAATGGT
>Ga0208279_1001044_pt1 | contig 16783 bp, 26 predicted proteins | sample AntAceMetag02UKM_FD_184766 | JGI IMG/M metagenome (GOLD analysis project Ga0208279, IMG submission 184766) | Saline lake microbial communities from Ace Lake, Antarctica - Antarctic Ace Lake Metagenome 02UKM (SPAdes) (version 2) | ecosystem: Environmental > Aquatic > Non-marine Saline and... | reverse complement strand
TGAAACAAATTCCGCCACAAAATACAACCGTTATAATTATATATTTTATTGTATCATTCATCTATTTTTTAATAAGGATTGATTTGATCAAAACGGAAAAGAAATTCCGGCTCATCCATGCTGCCATTCCGGGTGAAGCTGTCTTCATGAAAGGCAACCTTATTAAATTCAGGATAACCACCTGGAAATTTACCACGTGAAAATAATGTGCCTGAAAATCTTATTTTTTGGTTTAACTTTGTTTTGGATAGTGTCTTATAGACTTGTGTGCTGGGAGGTATAACAAGTTTATCTGGTGTTGCTTTAAATAAGGTCTTACATGGAAGTTCCACAATTAAGTATGCGCCATGTGAAGTACTATAGATTTTTTTTACCCTCCCTATCCACTCCTGTACGGCACCCGATGAGAGTAGATTTGTCAATTCTATATTTCTTTTTTCGAATATAGCGTTTAGTCTTTCCTTTCCCCCCAGAGGGTTGCCAGCATTGATCTCATTTTTGTATGCCGTTCTATGCTCATTGATAATTATACAAAAATTTTTTTAAAGTTTTTTGTTCAATAGTTGATTTTTTTCTTGACATTGTTCAATCATTGATATTATAAATTAGTATGTCTAAGTAATAAATAAGTCGCTGACAAATACCATCATGCGTTATCAATTCTAAGGAGGTTTTATTTTGGACAATAATAAACTGATGAAAAAAGTTATCTATGCAAAGGGCATTACTCTAACCCAGGCCGCAAGGGAGATAGAGGTTGGGTATCACTCCCTGATCAAAACATTAACCCCATCCGTCCATATAAAGAAGGGCGGGAACGAGTTCCGCGTCCGCGAGTGCCGGTATATACGGGAGGCCCTCGCCGAATGGCTGGAATGCCCGTATGATATTGTATGGGGCAAGGGATCGGAGTTCTTCCTCCGGCGATTAATCCTGGAAGAGGTTGATAATCAGTGTAACGCTCGGTGTGAACTGGAAAAGTCACAGAAAAAGAAGGCCCTGGGACTATAATTAAATAAATGGAAGGGTTTGTCAATGTCTAAGTTGAAAAAGCCCGTAGATGGGCAATACAGCCTCTTTGACATCATTCATCGAATCAGCGAGGACAGGCCTGAGCCGGATCCGGGCGGGCTTAATGTCCGGTACCAGCTGCAGGGGATAATTACGGAGACTATTAAGCGGTGTACGCTTACCCGCTGGGAGATAGCGGGGAAGATGAGCAGCCTGCTGAATCAAGAGATAAGCAAATATATGCTGGATACCTGGACCGCGGAGAGTAAAGAATACCATCGCTTTCCAGCGGAGTATCTGCCGGCCTTCTGCCAGGCCGTGGGTTCTTATGAGCCCCTGAGGTTCCTGGCGGAGATGGCCGGCGTTTTTGTTTTACCGGGTGCAGAGGCGCTGCGCTCGGAGATTTGTAAGATAGAAGAGGATATTAAGAAGCTTCATGAAATCCGGAAAAAGCGGGTTATGTTTTTAGAGGAGATGGGGGGAGAGAAATGGAAACAGGAGTGATAAAAAAAGGTCGTTTTGAAGGGGGAAATAGCACTTAAATGAGTACCCTCACCTACCATAGGTGAGGGTACAGGTGAGGGTACAGTATTTTAGATGGTTTTTAAAGCTAATAAAAATGAAATTGTTCAATGATTATAAAGGCTAAGCTATGAATGAGATTTATTTAACCCCAAAAGAGGTGAGTGTACTCGAAAATATCACAGAAAATGGGTTTAAGAAGCGATTTAGCAAAAACTACTACAAAACCTTTCAATATGCCCCATCGCAAAATGGCGGGGGAAAAAACGGCAAGAAATTAGAGATTGCTCTTTCCTCTCTTTCACCGGATGCACAGAAAAAATATGTGGCGGATCATGAGGTGGGATTTTTGGCGATGCAATCCCTGGCTCCGGAGGCGGCGTTGGAGGTTGCAGGGAAATTGGCTCCCTGGTCGTCTGTATATAAAGGAATAGCAAATACCGTGCCAGGTTCGCAGTTTGGGGCCTGGACACCGGAGACGGCGCTGACAATGGCCGACATAACAAACCCTCGAATCACACGCTGGGCAAAGATTGTACAGGAAGCGCAGGACACGCCGGCGGGCTGGAAAAAAAGGGCGTGGGTCGAGGCGACGGCTGTTAAGTATGACACAACCTTTTCCACAATTTATCGGCACATCAAAGCATACGACAAAAGAGGACTCGCAGGACTCAGGCATAGCAAACCCACACAAAAAGGCAAATCCCGCGCGTGGGATCCGGAGGCCCTGGATTTCTGGATCGGCATGTGTCTGAAAAAAGAGCACAGAAAAATTAGTAAAGATGAGCTTTTCCGGATCTTGCAGATCGAGGCGCTGAAGCGGGAATGGAGGATCGGCGGATATCGATCAGCTATGTGGTGGTACAAAAAAAAGGCAACGCCGCAGTTCTTGGCATTGCAGCGGGGCGGGATGCGCGCATTGGATAATACATTGCCTCCGGTGCTCCGGGATTATTCGGATCTGGCGCCATTTGAGATCCTGGTCGGCGATCAACATAGATTTGATTTCTGGGTTGTGGATGAGGACACGGGCGAGGTGTTTCGGCCGGAAGGATATTTCTGGCAGGATCTTCGGACCCGGTGTTTCTATGGAGGGGCGCTGGGTGTAAAGTATGACTCCATGCTTATGGGCATGGCCCTACGTATGGGATTATTTTTGTTCGGGGCGTTCGATTCTATTTATACGGATAACGGCAAGCCGGAGTTGTCGAGATATATTACCGGGATTATGAAGGAGATGCGGGGCCTCGGGCTTTTCGTGAAGAGCACTCTCGATGTGCCTCTCGATATTTCCGGCACGGACGCGGAGACGATCAATCCCTGCGCAACAATGCCGGGTACACATAGAAAGGCGATTGTGCGGAATGCAAAGGCGAAAATGATCGAGGGCGTGTTCAATGTGTTTGAAAGAATCCTTAGAGATGAATTTCATGTGCCCGGGTACGTAAAAAAGCTCGGCGGCAGTCAGGAAGAGAACGAGGTCGATCAAAAGGAGATCCGGGAGCTTGCCGCCCAGGGTAAATTGCTCACGTTTCAGGAGTTCACACTCACGATGTTCCGGGCAATGGATTACTACAATAAAGAGAAGCCACACCGGGGCACGCTGAAGGAATGGAGTTGGAAACCAAAACCGAAGAGCGCTACCCCGATGGATTGTTTAAAAACCTGCTATGCGAAAGAGGAATGGAAACCTGTGCGGCTGAGTCAGGAGGCGGTTGATCTGGTATTTCTGAAAAAAGCGAAAAGGATCGTGGATCGTGGGCGGGTTGCGCTGAATAATACCTTTTATGAACACGATGCAATGATGACGCTCAATACCCAGACGGTCCAGCTTCGATATGATCCGATGGCACTGGATAAGATTCTGGTGTTTCACGAGGGTGCGTATCTATGCGAGGCGGAGACCGTGGAATACAGCAGCATGAAGGATATGACGCTTGCAAAACGAAAGATTGTGGAGAAACGGCGTAAACGCAAAAGATTTGCCGAGAAATACCGGGAGATCACATCGAGAGCGCCCGATTTCCGGGAGTATTCCACGGTCCCTGAGATAGAAAAGACCGTTGCGCTTATCGGAGCGGATCGAACAAAACGGGTACAGGAACAGGAGGAGATTTTTCGGGAGAGAACACCGGAGGAGCTTGAGGCCGAGGTGGCAGTGCTCGATGAAAGGACGACAAAAGTTGAAAATGGAAAATGGAAAAAAGAAATTGGAAAAAAACCCCTACCGGAGAGGCCCGGATTTTTCCTGACGGATTATGAACGTTATTCGTGGATTGCCCGGCATGAGATGGCCGGCGGCACGGTATCCGAGGAGGATGCCGAGTTCAGGGCCGCGTATGAGATATCAATGTCGGATGATCAAAAAGAATATTGGGAGGTTGTGAGGGAGTGTGGGTAGGCGTCAGTAGGGAGTAGGGAGTAGGCAGAGGACGGAGGACAGACGACAACGTAATCAAGGAGGTTCAAAATGGAAACTGCAGTAGTATATTTAGGTGCGGAGCGGATAGTTGACCGTGGGAGGGTTGTACTAAATAACACCCCTTATGAACACGATGCAATGATGACGCTCAATGGCCAGACGGTCCAGCTTAGATATGATCCGATGGCACTGGATAAGATCCTAATATTTCACGAGGGGGCATATTTATGTGAGGCGGAGACCGTGGAATATAGCTCCATGAAAGACATGACGCTCGCGAAACGAAAAATAGTGGAGAAAAGGCGCAAGCGCAAGAGATTTGCCGATCGCTGAACTCCGACCAGTAAAAACGCTGGCGGCTGATTAGGACGCTATAAAACAAGGAGAACATCTATGAAGAATGTATTTATTTCTACGGAGAACGTGAATCGGTGCAGTGACGTGTGTGAGGAATTGGAATCCGCGGATGGGAAGATCGGGCCTTCGTTGGCGATTTTGACTGGGCCGGCGGGTAGGGGTAAAAGCGAGTTTGCAAAACACTATGCCACAAATTCCACCGCCGTGTATCTCCCGCCCATGAATATTCGCACCCCTACCATGCTGCTCAGGGAGATAGCATTTGAGCTTTGCGCGGTGCGGCCTGGGCGGAGCGAAATGTGCCTGACCATCATTAATGAAGAGATGGCAAAGGAACGGCGGCTGATTATGATCGATGAAGCGGATTTGCTGCCGATCAGAATTTTAGAGATGCTGCGGAATGTTAATGAGCGGTCGAATTGCCCGATCCTGCTGATCGGTGAGGAAGGGCTGAAAGGGAAGGTGGCGAGCCGCAGACGTATTGCAAGCCGCATACGACGCCAGGCGGCATTCGGGCCGGTGGAACAGCCGGATGTGACGCTGTTTTTTAGGAAGGCCCTGTCCGTTGCGATTACGACCCAGGCGGCGACGGCCATACTAAGGAAAGCAAATGGCGATTGGCGACCGATCCTGACCATAGCTCTATCGACAGAGCGGGCTATGCGGGCGAGCGGGCTGAGTGATGTATCCGAGAAGTTGATTAATCAGGTTATAGGAGAGAAAAATGACTAATACAACATTTGCGGATGAGATGAGAACATGGATGAGAACGTGGACGATCGAAAAGAAAAAACCTTTTTCAGCGGGCGATATCTTTGATGGCCTGGCCGTGCCCCCCGAGAAAAAATCCAGGGTATATTATGCTTTAAAAAATGCCGTGAGAAGGGGGGAGATTAAACATACGGCAAAAAGAGCATATGTTTTTAATATGGATTGGCGTCCAGTGCAGACAGGCAGGGTATCAACGCTTAAGCCCAGAGTTGTAAAGGCATTGTATATATCGGGAGATGCCGTGACTATCCCTGATATACAGCGCCTCACAGGTATACAAAGCGCCAGATATTGTGGCTGGGTTGTGTACGCCCTTGTAGCAGCCGGATATGTTGAGAGGGTCAAACGGGGCGCGTTTCGGGTAAAGGACAGGGATCGATTTAGAATCGAGGTTATAAAATAGGAGGACATTATGGGGTATCAGAGAACAGAGGACAGAGGCCAGGGGCCAGGAATGGATACTCAGCGGCAGGGGCTGCTTGCGAAGGTGCATATTGCAAAGAAGGAACTTGCCCTGGAGGATTGGGATTACAGACACATCTTAAAAAGGGAATTCCGCAAAACGAGCGCAAAGTATCTCTCGATCCTGGAGCTCCAGTACCTCGTGGCCCTCTTTGAGGAAACGGGGTGGCGGCCAAAGACAAAGAATAATAAGCCGAGCCAGGTATCCGCGCTGAGGGCGAGGGTAACGGAGATTGCAGAGGGCATGGAGAACAGCGAACGGAGATTATCCGGCCTGTGCCGGAAACTCTGCGGAACGGAACGGCTTGAGTGGTGCAGGGATGCGGGGAAGTTAAAGAGATTGTTAATGGCGCTGGAGAAGATAAAGGAAAAGGAGGCAGTAGGGAGTAAGCAGTAGGGAGTAAGCAGTAGGCAGCAACGAGAAACAGGAGGTTGGCTATGGCGTACCGGAAAAAAGGGGATCAGGTTAGGGTGTGCAGGTATTGTGCGCTGTTTTTTATAGCAAGTCCCAGGCAGCACAGCCGGATGCATTGTTTCAGGGATGAGTGCATGACCGCGGAGGTAGAGAGGGCCAATGCTCTTAAAAAACATCGCATGGCGAGCATACGGCAGGCCCCCCAGCTTAAGGTTAAAGAGAGGGCGAAGGTATACAAGTTGAATTTAAAGATAAGGAAGAGATGTCTCCAGTGTGGGCGGACGTATTCGGATTACGGCGATGTTCATTTTGGCAGGTGCCCGGATTGTGTGGAACTGGAGTATTACGGGGAGACGGATTTTGGGACGATGTGATGAAGATTTTTCGCGCAAAGGCGCAAAGGCGCTTTTGACGGCCAGGAAGGGAGAATAAAAATGTCAGAGATGAAATATGAATCAGCTCAGTTGCCGAATATTGGCGATGTTGTGAGCACGGAAACGGCGTTGAAATTGTGCCGGCAGTTCGGCCTGTGGTATCTGGTTGGACGCATTGCCGATGATCCGGGGAAATATAAGAGCTGGAAGTTCGATGGGTGTTCCGGTCTGCCGGATAGGGTGATGGGACTGCTCACCGGATGTAAGTGGATGGACATCACGTATAAGTGCTGCCTGTCGCATGATCTTTGTTACGCTTATGGAGAACTGGGGAATGAAATCGAGAAAAAGAAAGTGGACTTAGAATTTTACAACGCCCTGGTGAATAGGGCGGGCATGAAAAAATGGAAGGCCTCTGTTTTTCATGCGGCGGTTCGGGTCGGCGGATGTGAAAGACTTAAAAGGTCATTCTCCTGGGGGTTTGCGCAGTGAAACTAATCTGCCCGCATTGCGAAAAGCCCTTTGATTTGGAATCCCGCCTGCGGCGGGACTTCAGCTTCGCTTCAGCGATGAAAGAGGAAATAGGATGAAACTAATCTGCCCGCATTGCGAAAAGCCCTTTGATTTGGAACAGGCTATAAAGGAAATGGAACATCGGGAAGTGGCGGATTTGGCGGCAAAATTTGGAAAGGCGTGGTCCATTGTTTTTGAATATTCGGATTGTTTTAGACAGTCGGAGTATGGGAGTGTTCCGTTGAAAAAGCGTTTGCGGATCTTTAAGGAGATTAATTCCCTTTTCGATGGTCTGAATTTTATTGTGAAGGGCAAAAAGTATCGAACGGAGTGGAACACTGTGTTAAATGCAATGACGGAGATCTGTAATATCCAAAAATGGGGATTTCGGAATCACAATTATCTAAAAGCCGTGCTCGTCCGGGGATCGGATCGTTTGAGTGCGGAGGGGATGACGGCGAAGGAAGAGGAGAGCAGGGCAGTAGGCAGTAAGCAGGAAGCAGTAGGCAGTAAGCAGGGGGATCCGGTGGCACCGAGGAAGGGTGATATCACGGCGGATGAATTTTGCAAAAAGCATGGAGTAAAGAGTCTGGGGGAAATCCTAAAAATAAAAAGTTTTTCTCCGTGAACTCTGTGTCTCTGTGCTTGCCCGCCTATTTTTGTGGCGGGGTGAACAAATGACAAGGGAGGATATTATGAGGAAAAAATCAAATGACGATGATGCGTACAAAAAAGAATGCTTGGCCATTTTGACCCGGCATATAGGTGAAGAGAAAACTATAGGCATGGGTGAACTTTATGAGAGGGTGTTTAAAAGGCGTTATAATAACAGGATCAATAGTACAAGACGGCTTAGAAATTTGATAACTGATTTGCGTGAAGAGGGGGTGGCTATAGGATCGAATACAAAGCCGAATACCGGCGGATATCACCTCATACGTTCTCCGAGTGAACTCGAAGAATATGTGAATCGTAACATAGCCATTGCCAAAAAGAAATTATACATGATAAGCAGACTCAAAAAGGTGTCATTGCCTGAGATACTTGGACAGCTCAGTATTGAGAGTATCAACATGGAGGGGAAAGATGTCAATTAAACAGAGGACGGAGGTGCTGGAATTAGCGGAGGCGCTGTTACAGGAGATACAAATTAAGAGTGAGACCCTGAAGGAGCTTCAGGCGGAGATGGAAGAGGAATATCGGATGGTACGGATGGGGCATGCGATTGGGATTACGCAGCTTAAATCCGATGTGGGAGAGCTTGACAAAGATCTCATAAAGTTAATGCGGGGAAATAAAAAAAGTTTGTTTGAAGAAACGGACACGGTGAAGTTGGACGACGGCATCCTCCTATATGGGAAAAACAAAAAAGTAAGCCTTCCGAGGGATGCGTTGAAGAAAGCATTGAAGGCGGGCTATGATGAGGCCGTCAAGATTTCAAAGAGCCTGGATCGGGCCGTGATCGAAAAGTGGCCCGATGAGCGGCTTTTCATGATCGGCGGAAAGAGGCAGTTAGTTGAGAAGTTTAGTTATGAAGTGAAATGAATTCCGCCACAACACCCCTGTAAAATTAGGAGCAAGGATATGATAAACAATTTTGATTGGATACCCTGGAAACGGTTCGTTTTAACATTGCTTATTGATGATAAGGCTCAGGATGTATACTTGGGACGTTTTCGTCTTGGAAAAAGCGCACGAAAGGAAGCCAATAGGTTATCTCAATACGAAGGACACAGTCTTAAAGTGGTTGATACTAAAGCAACTGATGGCGCGCAAGAAAGGCACTAAGAATAAAAATATTGATAGATGTAAATTTTCCGTTTATTGTATTGTTAAATTTTTAGAGGAGAACACCATTCAACATGAATGTAAAATAATTGGATATACACAAATAACAAACGACCCTGAACAAGAGGTGAGTATACTTTATGATACTAAAAAAAAATGTGGTGCATCCGGGTGTGGAGGCCAGACATCCACGGCAGGGCTGTATTTGTTTCCGGCATAGAATATTGCCCATTCTGTGGTGATAAGCTAAAAATCTAACAAGCCGCTCAACCCGACCTGGTAAACCGCACGGCTGGTTAGTTAAACGTTAAACAGAGAGGAGAAAATTATGCAAGTAAAATCGACAACAACGGTGGCAGAACTTATGAGTAGATTTCCAAATGGGTACAGCGTAGGCCCTGGAACACCAGAAAAGCCAGGAGAGCTATCGCAAATAATTTATGCTACATCTCATTTTAGAGGAATTGCAAGCAATTATTCAGTTCTTAAGGGCATGCAAGGTTATATTGTCGCAGACATGGATGAATAGCATGGAAGATAAAACCGAAGAGCACCAAAAGACAGACGAACTATTGGCGGCGGCATATGCAAGTATCGCGGCTATACATTTTCATAGTTGTACGGCAATAAATAATCCGACTTCGCCGTGGCAGTTGGAGATAAAGCTGGAAAGTATAAGAGATGAATGTGTGCACATTCTTCCACAATTGATGGGGGTTAAGGATGGAAAATAGATATGCCTGTTGATTGGTCAGAATATCCTGATAATTGGAGAACCGAGATACGACCTGCGATATTGCTACGGGCAGAAAATCGCTGTGAATTTTGTGGCGCTGAAAACCACAAACCCAATCCGGTAACAGGCAGCAAGGTTGTATTAACAATTGCCCATCTTGACCATGACACACACAACAATAATCCTGAGAATCTCAAGGCATTGTGTCAGAGATGCCATTTGACCTACGATGCCCAATTGCATGCTCAACACGCAACAAGTACAAGATATAAGAAACGAGAAAATTCTGGTCAAATTAGATTATGGAGAAGAGTGTAATGGCACCGATTCACTGTAAAAAATGTGGCAGAATGCTAATGAAGGGAGAGATTAAAAAGATCGAGATCGTCTGCCCGAAATGTGGATATAAACAAATAATAGAAAATCAAAAAAAATCCTTGACGCACACATATGGTAACGAATATAATAAGACAACACAAAATGTAGTATAGAGCGATTCGATCGCCAATAAGCGAGCTCATAGCTCAAAGCATTTGCTACCAGCTATCAGCTAAATGAGAGGTCCGCGAGGCCCGTAGTCCCTGATTATTTCAGGGGCGCGGGGCTTTTTGTTTTTAAAGGGGAGCATCTAAGAACATGATCACTATTAAAGACACCGAGGTTCTCAATTCCATTCTTACACACCGAGCACATCCAAAAATGGTTGAACTCATTGTATGGTTTACGGTCCGGTATTCTCAGACTGTTTTTACCTGCGCATTTGAGGCGCGTGATTACCCGTCCGTACACGATGAGGACCCGTACAGGGGCATGGATGTCAGGTCCTGGGTCTTTGACGATCCGCAGGCTGTTGTAGACGATATCAATAATCACTTTCAGTACGATCCTAAGCGACCCAAGATTAAGATAGCCATCTATCACGATGTGGGCCGTGGAAAACACATCCACCTACAGGTCCATGACCGGACTATTTACTTGGGGGAGACAAAACAAAATGACGTACCAATATAACCACAACAGGAGGAACACAATGAAAACTTTAATTGGGGCCATTAGCGGCTTTTTTATCGTCGCCGTATTTATAAGCTTGGCATACGGATTTTCCGTGGAAGGGCAGACACGGATCAACAATACAGGCATGTTTAAGGTGAACGCAAATGCAAGCGCCGCGAATAATCCGGCGGAGGGTATATATGATGAGGAGCGCTACCAGCTCGATGTATTCGGCCACGGCGGCCAGGTGAGTGTCTATAATTCCTTTTCCTCGGAAGACGCTATGATCGAAACATCCATCGCACATGCACCGGATCCGGCGGACACAGGATCTCATATTAATATGACGGAGAAAGTGGGTACAACCCGGGTGAGTGAGGAGAACTGCTGCGCGGGCGCGGGCGGATCATCATTCAATACATATGGAGGCCTTGAGATGGCATCCTCCGGCGATATGATCTCCGGCCTGTACGGAGTCGGCGCCCAGGGATCGGGCCGGTTTAATGTGGCCGCGGTCGAGCACCAGGTGGGCGACGGGATTCACGGCATTGCCATATATAATTTTGATCAGCGGGGCAATGGGGATTTTAGTCTAAACCATGCATTCGAGTTCGGCTGTGGTGGACCATCCACCGAGGCGGGACCACCGGACATGGATTTGGGGAGTAAACTTGTGCTGTGCCCGTGGGATGCCGCGAAAGACCAGGGAGTGGGGAGTCTTTTCGGCGGGAATATAGTGCCGTAGCGGACAGAGGACAGAGGACGGAAGACAGAGGACAGATGACGGAGGACAGCATGACTATGATGGAGCGCGTGAGGGAAATGATGGCCCGAATGAGGGGTCAGAGATCAGGGACCAGGCGGCAGAGGCCAGGGATCAGGAAGAAAATATCGTATGAACGTGGCACACGCCGCACGGGATATGAAAGAAAAATATTGAACTGGCAGGCTCGGGAAATGACAAGCCTCGGAATGCAGGAAATAAAGACGTTTCAGGAGGGTGCCTACGATTTTGACAAGATCCGCAAGGCCCACGACTGGGTGCTACGGAATATAAAATGGAATTCCGACCAGGTTGTTTATGGCCGCACTGATTTCTGGGCGATATCAGATCGGGTTATCAAGCTAAAGACCGATGATTGCGACGGCCAGGCAGTGGCAATGTGGCGCAAGATGCTGGATGCGGGTCTTCCGGATCTGGAGATAGGCATGGCCATCCTGATAGGCAACGGTCAGGGACATATGACCGGACTGTATCATTTTACCGACGATGATTTCTGGGTGCTCGACAATGGATATATGACCACGGATATTATTAAGGCCTCGGAATTATTTGCAAACAAGAAACGATGCAAGGGAATGAAACCCGTGGCAGGGTTTAATCTGCATCAGTTCTGGTCATACTAAAATACTCACCACGGAGACACAGAGGGCACGGAGAATAAAAAAAATTATAAAAAAAAGATATTTACTCTGTGAACTCTGTGTCTCTGTGGTGAATAAAACGTGAGGGGGATCATGGACTGGAAGGAAGTAGGTTCGGCGTTTGTGAGTAAGGGATTGCCTTTGCTTGGCGCGGTACTCGGTGGACCGGCAGGCGGCGCTATTGGGGCCGGTGTATCCGGACTTTTGTCTTCCGCCCTGGGACTTACCTCGGATGAGATTCAGCCGAATAAAATTCTTGAGATGATGACCACGGATCCGGCGGCCATTACCAGGCTCCGGGAAATAGAATCAAATAATAAAATAGAACTCCAGAGGCTCATCGTCCGTGGCGAGGAATTACGATTAGCCGGCGAGACACAACAGATCATGGCCGTTAATCAGACCATGCAGGCGGAGTCTAAAAGCGAGCATTGGGCACAATGGGCCTGGAGGCCCTACTGGGGCTTTATCTCCGGGACTACCTTTCTTGTGGTCGCGGTGTTTGTCTGTGTACTGGGATATAAGGCGGTGACCGGCAGCAACCCGCAGGCCATCGGTATGATTCCCCTGCTGGTCGGCGCGTTCACCACGCTCTTTGGCGTGCCCGGCGCGATACTCGGCATCAGTGCCTGGGGACGTAATAAGTTAAAGATTAAAAATTAAAGTGAAGCAATTATATGAGTTATATCAAATACTTAGCATTTATATTAATTTTGCCGTTTATCTTCTCCTGCGCATCCATACCGGCAAAGTGGTCTCTCCGGGATAAGGCCCTTGGCACTATTGCCATTACAGGCTCTATCGCGGATACGGCGATCACGGAGCGCATGCTTGACACGGGCCGGTACAAGGAAACGAATTTATTTCTGGAGGATCATCCCTCCGATGGGGCTCTGGGCCTGCTTACGGCAATCGAGATCATCGGCGTGATGCTCCTCGCTCACTATGCACCGGAGAAATATCGACCGTATATTCTTGGCACCTGGGCGGCAATTGGCTGGGGCTGTACATATCATAATTATAGATTATGGAAAAAGGAGTAATGGATGGAAACCGCCGTATTATCGCAGACACTACAAAACGCAAAGCCCTATGGTTTCGTCGGGCTCGTACTCATGTTAATAATAATTCTTTGGTATATCGACAGCCGCAAGGTTTACAGCATTCTCAATCAGTACAAATCGGATATGGCGGAGATGCGCCGCATGTATGAAAGCAACGTGGCCCTGGTTAGAGACTACAAGAACCTGGCAGCGGATCTCAAAGAAGTTGTCATCATGAATACCCAGGCGATCACACGAATGGACAGCGACGTAAAAGGGAACCAGTTTTGTCCGATGGTGCGCTTAGATAAAAAAGCGAAAGGGGTAACAATTTGAGCGAGATACTAAAATACAAGGGACGGCTTGGGGAAAAAGAGCTGGAGGCCAAACAATTACGCCTCGGCGCAGAGGGGCTTGTCACGTCCCTGCGGGATACACTGGATCCATTCGAGCCGGTGGAAGATCTCAACATCGAGCTTGCAGCCCAGGAAATGGAAAATCTAAAGAAAGTGATACCGGAGCTCATGGACACATTACACGACATCACGGCCATTAAAAAGGCCCTGGGGAGATAACGGATATGACCGAGTCCTTAGAGCGCAGAGATCAGGCAGAGGAGCTCTACATAATCGACGGCCTCACTCTGGAGCAGGTCTCGGAGCGGACCGGCATATCCGTCCAGACACTGAAGCAGTGGTCCACAAAGGATGGCTGGAAAACAAAGCGCAAAGACTATCGCCAGGATCGGGAAACCTTCCGGGGCACCCTGAGTACACTGCGCACAAAGATGTTGACGCAGGCCCTGAATACCCTTGATCCGCAGGTGATATATGCATTAGTGGCCCTGGAAAAGGTATTGATAAGCAAGGGGAAAGACAAGGTTGATTCTCCCGACGGAGAGCCGGAGGAAAAGATGGACCCCAAGGAACTCATTAAATTCATAAAGGAGCAGGTTTATGGGCTCCGTTGATCCGGCGGTAAACCTAACGGACTACCAGAAAAACTGGGTGCAGGATCACAGCCGGTTTAAGATCGGCGTCATTACCCGGCAGGGCGGCAAATCATTCAGCGGCGCCCTGGAGCCCGTGTTGGACTGCGCGGAGCAGAAAGACATGTGGGTGTTTCTCTCGGCGGGCGAGCGTCAGAGCAAGGAGTTAATGAGCAAGGCCGCGATGCACGCACGTGCGGTCGGCAAGGTGATCGAGGAATTGGAGGGCGAATACTGGGTCGATAAGGATACGGTCTACAAACAACTTGAGATCGTGATGCCAAACGGCTCTCGTATTATCGGGCTTCCCGCGAACCCGGACACGGCCCGCGGATGGTCCGCGAATATCCTGCTGGATGAGTTTGCCCTGCATAGGGACAGCCGCGAAATATGGAAGGCCATGTTTCCCACGGTCACCCGTGGGTATAAGATTCGGATTATTTCTACATTCAAGGGAAAGAGCAATAAATTTTATGAGTTGTTTTTCGGCGCTCCCACAAAGCAGCGATTCACGGGCGCCGACTTTGAGAATGTCGGTGAACGGGGCGGATGGTCCAAGCACTTTGTAAATATCTATCAGGCAATACAGATGGGCCTTGAACTCCATGATGAGGAAGGGGCACCCATCGAGCCGGAAGACCTCAGGCTTGCCCTCAATGACGACGACGCGTGGCAGGAAGAGTTCGAGTGCGTGCCGTCGGATGAGGTGAGCGCATGGCTCGGCCATGATTTGATCTCATCCGTCGAGGATGTACGCATAGAGAAAGAGCCTTCCTGGGTGGCGGATCTCATAGCCGCCGCAACGGAAAATTACAAACTCTATAAACAAACAAAGATAAAGCCGGCCCTGCCGTTACACGTCCTCGCCAAGATAAAATTTTTAGGGGGCCTCCATGTCGGCATGGATATAGGCAGAAAAAAGGATTTGTCGGTGATCTGGGTGGATCAGGAAATAGACAATATACTGCAATGTGCCGCGGTGGTTGAACTAAAACGAACCCCGTTTTTTATTCAAGAGCAGGTACTGTATACGATTCTTTCCATCCCGAGATTTATTCGCGCCTGTATAGATGAGACCGGCATCGGCGCGCAGATCGCCGAGGGCGCCCAGGATCGATTCGGCGAATATAAGGTCGAGGGTATCCCATTTACAGCGGAGAATAAGGAGGTACTGGCCATCGGTATCAAGCAGAATTTCGAGGATATCGGCAGCCGGATTCCGTCCGACAGCACGATCCGGAGTTCACTGCACAGTGTAAAAAAATATCCGACAACCACCAAACATTTCCGGTTTGACGCGGAAAAGACCGAGGCCACGGGCCACGCCGATCATTTCTGGGCCAAGACCCTTGCCGTGCATGCGGCAAGTACACCCGCCGGCATCATAGAATATAAAACAGTAATATCCCGCCGGTTCACGGCGATGCAGGGAGCATATTAAATGATTGTAGATCAGTTTGGTAGAGAGATCAAAATAAAAAAGCGACCGGAGACGCGGGAGATCGCGGTCACCACAATCCGGGACAGGTGGTCTGGATATCCGAGCCAGGGTTTAACCCCGCAAGGTCTGACAACTATTCTTAAGAACGCGGACGCCGGGGATCTTTACAGCCAGGCGGAGCTATACGAGGAGATGGAGGAAAAAGACACACATCTGTTTTCCCAGATGCAGACAAGAAAAAACGCGGTCCAGGGTCTGGAGTATGAGATCCTGCCGTATTCAAACAGCGCCGAGGACACCAAGATCCGGGATTTTATAACCGATGTGATTGCGGCAATAACGGATTTTGACGACGCCCAATTGAATTTGCTGGATGCCATTGGGAAGGGCTTTGCCCTGTCCGAGGTCATGTGGGATGTCCAAGGGAAACAGGCGGTAATCAGCGGGCTCAACTGGATCCACCAGAAGCGCGCCCTCTTTTATTCCGATTACGAAAAAGGCCTCTGGGAAAAACAATACGAGATGCCGCGCATCATCACGGAATCCGAGCAGGTCAAGGGCGAGGAGATGCCCGCGTTCAAATTATTGTATCACCGATACAAGGCCAGATCCGGCTATGACACCAGGGCCGGCATCCTCAGAACGTGTGCCTGGATGTATTTGTTCAAGAACTACGCCATCAAGGACTGGGTTGCATTCACGGAGATCTTCGGTATGCCCATGCGGCTTGGAAAATATGATTCGAGCGCGGGCAAGGAAGACAAGGAGGCACTTATCTCCGCTATCCGAAGCCTGGGAAGTGACGCGGCCGGAATTATCTCAAAAAACACCGAGATTGAATTTCTCGAGGTCGCCAAGTATGCGGGCAGGGATAATACCTACGAGGTACTCGCGGAATTCTGCAACAAGGAAATGTCAAAGGCGATTTTGGGCCAGACCGCGACCACGGAGGGAACCCCAGGCAGGCTTGGGGCCGACGATGCCCAGGACCTGGTGCGGCATGATCTCATCAAGGCGGATGAAGAGTCTCTCGCCAAGACATATCGTTCACAATTTATACGCCCCCTCGTGGGCTATAATTTTGGATGGGATAAACCCCTGCCGTGGTTCAAATTCCGATTCGAGACAGCGGAGGATCTCAAGGACCTCTCCGAGGTATACAAAAATCTCCGTGAGATCAACCAGCCCATGTCCGCGGAGCATGTATCGGAGAGGTTCAAGATCCCCCTCCCTAAAAAGGGAGAGACGACATTGGATGCCCCGGCGCAAAAATCAACCATGACCTCGGCCAAGGACAGACACATTATCGCGAAACAGACCCCATTTTCGCCTGAACAGGAGACAATAGAGGGTTTGGTAGGGGAGAGCATGGATCGTGCAGCCACGGCCATGTCAGGCCTTCAGGAGCCGGTAAAAAAACTAATTGCACGGGCCACATCCCTGGAGGAGATCCGTGACGGGCTCTCCGCGCTCTATGATGAAATGGACCGGAAGGAAATGGAGGAGCTCCTTGCACGCTCCG
>Ga0208279_1001037_pt1 | contig 16828 bp, 15 predicted proteins | sample AntAceMetag02UKM_FD_184766 | JGI IMG/M metagenome (GOLD analysis project Ga0208279, IMG submission 184766) | Saline lake microbial communities from Ace Lake, Antarctica - Antarctic Ace Lake Metagenome 02UKM (SPAdes) (version 2) | ecosystem: Environmental > Aquatic > Non-marine Saline and... | reverse complement strand
ACCGCCCTTTCTTCTCTTTTTCTATATGGAATGTTTAGAGATAGCGATCTGACAGGTTCGCCTTCCTTGATTTCTTTTGACAGGATTCCAACTCTAACCAGCCAGTGTATGTTGTTTTTTTTCCTTGCATCAAGGCTCTTATTCTCTATCTGATATGTAAACTCTCTGATTTTCAGTTCTTTTTTTAGTCTCTCTCGTAGCTGTTCCTCGATATAATCTGTTGGCAGCTTTAATGATAACTCACGGTATCCCATATTAGTCCTGAACTTCCTGCGTCTCCTGCTCGACTTCGCGGTCAAAATCCGCATCCTTCCAGGGCAACTCGTCCTGGGTATATTCACGACGAAATGTCTCTATCATATCATCAAGGGGAACATCGGTAAATTCTCCGCGATAGCTGAGATATTCCATGTGCCTGTTACCCTCAAGATCAAACGGGTGATATATTGAGTCGTTGCGACCGTCGAAATCGAGAGGTTTTATCCGGAATCGCTCACAGAGTTCGACATTAAAGGCGGGGGTAGCCTTGAGCCAGAGCCCGTCGAGATAAATAGCCGTATAACCGTGCCAGAAAAAGATATCGGTTTTCATCGCCTCACGCATGCGGGCGGTAGTCATGTGGTTTCTGATGTCAGCAAAGCCCAGCCTGGCCGGAATTCCCAGCGAACGGCAGCAGGCCGCGAGAAGGATTGCCTTGGCTACACACCAGCCCCGGCCAACACGTAACGTGGTGCTCGCCCGGAGTCCGTCGATTGACAAATCGAGAGCATACGGGTCGTAGCGGATACCATCCCGTACGGCGTAATACAGACTGATCGCCTGCTCCCTCGGATCGGTGGAATCACCGGAGTTCTCCCCTGCAAATTTAGCGACCGCGGGGTTATCGCTGTCAACGGTCGGTGATGGTTGAATGTCCTGTTGCATCTCTGAATTCATCTCTATCAACACGCTCCTTTCACTCAGTCATATCTGTTATAAGAATTTAAAACACACGGCAGATTTATCAGTTGATTGATGTATGCACAATGTGTTCTCAAACCAATAGAGCCTTTTAACCGACTAACCCCATTAAATTTTATTGTCAAGCAGTATTGTGGTTGGTGAAAATCCAGGTAACACACGCGATCAACTTAATACATGAGAGCATGAATCACGCCGTAACTTCAAAATAACAACCTTCATAATTATTGTTGACAATGGCTGATACAGGAACTATATTCCATTTAGACGATATGGAGGTTGTGATTATGAAGTCATTTCTGAGGGTGATGAAAGCCCTGTCCGATCCGAGCCGCGTCAAGATCATAAAGATGCTGCAAAAAAGGGTGATGTGCGTCTGTGAAATCAAGGAGGCCCTCGGTGTGGCCCAGTCCACTACCAGCAAGCACCTGAAGATCCTGGAAGAGGCCGGCCTGATTACCTTTCATAAAGAGGGGCTGTGGGTCAATTACGCGCTGGCAGACGGCGGCACAAGCCCCTACGCGGCGTCTCTGATTGGCAACCTGAAACACTGGCTGGAGGATGATCCCGCGGTTGCCGGGCTGGCACTGCAACTGCCGCATATCCACCGGGAGGATATCTGCGGGAGATAGGGTCTTTTTTTGTCCACACTAAATCGTCATATCGCGAAATACGAAATCGATGGACGGGGATGTTGATGACCATCTTCGGTCAATCGAGGGAGATATAAGGAAAGTCATGGAAATGAAGGAACGAACAAAGCTTTTGCTAATCGCCGGTGTTTTTCTGGCGGCCTATTACATCCCGTGGGACCACGCGCTGATACGCCAGTCCGGGCTCGAGGCGTTCATGATGCTCCGGGAGTACGCCCGCGAGCATGTCCTGACATGCCTGATTCCGGCCTTCTTTATCGCGGGGGCTATCGCGGTCTTTGTGTCACAGGGGGCGATCCTGAAATATTTCGGCTCCCAGGCCAGCAAGATCCTGTCCTATTCGGTGGCCTCGGTCTCTGGCTCCATCCTGGCGGTATGTTCGTGCACGGTCCTGCCGCTTTTTGCGGGAATCTACACGCGGGGAGCGGGAATCGGCCCGGCGACGGCCTTTCTCTATTCGGGGCCCGCGATCAACATCTTGGCCATTACGCTCACGGCAAAGGTCCTTGGTTGGCAGATGGGGCTGGCCCGCGCGATCGGCGCGGTCGTCTTTGCCGTTATCACCGGCCTCCTGATGGCTCTGATCTTCAGAAAGGACGACGCGGCTCGGACCACCGGCCAGATCTATGTCCCGGATGCCGATGACGGAAAACGCACCCTGCTGCAGGACGGCATGTACCTTCTGATCATGGTGCTGATCCTGATCTTCGCCGCCTTCGCCAGGCCGGCTTCAGACGCGACCGGTTTATGGCCGATGATCTTTGCGTATAAATGGTACATCACCGTTGTCCTGCTGAGCATCCTGGCTCTTATGCTCAAGGCCTGGTTTACCAGAGATGAATGCGTTAACTGGATTGACTCTACCTGGGGTTTCATGAAACAGATATTTCCGCTTTTGATAGGCGGCGTGCTGGTTGCCGGTTTTATGCTGGGAAGGCCCGGGCACCAGGCCCTGATTCCGGAACATTATGTCCAGTCTCTATTGGGTGGAAACTCGCTGTGGGCAAATCTGTTTGCCTCGGTTGCGGGCGCTCTGATGTATTTCGCCACCCTGACCGAAATCCCTATTCTACAGGGGCTCATTGGTTCAGGTATGGGTAAGGGGCCTGCCCTCGCCCTGCTTCTGGCCGGACCGGCCCTGTCACTGCCGAATATGCTGGTGATCGGCAGTGTTATGGGTGTCAGAAAAACAGCTACATTCTGCAGTATCATTGTCATTATGTCCACTATCGCGGGTTTAATTTACGGCAGTTTTGCCGGATAAAGGTAATCAATAAAACTTTTTTGAAAAGGAGATAAAAAGAATGGAGATCAAAGTATTGGGACCTGGTTGTGCGCGGTGTCAACAGACAGAAAAAATAGTCAGGGAAGCAGTAGCGGAGACCGGCGTGGAAGCTCAGATTGAGAAAATCACCGACACGATGAAGATTGCCGGTTACGGAGTGTTCGGCACACCGGCGGTGGTGGTCGACGGCGAGGTCAAGAGTGTAGGAAAGATCCCTGACAAAGAAGAAATCAAGGCGTGGCTTGAACCTTAGTTGAAAACCAATTTAGAGAGACTGCACTACATTGTGAACGAACTGATATAAAATGTTCAAATCTCCCACTGCGTCAATCCTGTCTATTACTGTCTCCCTGCGATCCGTACGTCTCAAGGTTATTTCCGTCCATGTTCCGGTTACGCCTTTCGGGACAAACGTATAATTGTAAAGATCAACCCGTTTTTCAAATATATCTTCAACAAGCCGATACGCTTCGTCATCTTCACTGGTAAGTGTAATAACCCTGTTGATTGTGTGGAAGTCGTATCTTTCAACTGTAATTTTGTAGTGTTTCCCTTCTCTTTCAACGGCAAACCGCATGTCACCGCCACCCCGCGTATCCCATACGAACCCGGTAATTGGGCTCTCAGAATAAACCCGGTCTTCTATCTTGCCTTGATTACGGTCCGCGCAACCGGCGATGAAAGCAAGAATGGCAAGATAAAATATCAAAGTTCGATAGCCAAAGCTGAAAATGGTCATGTAAAAAACTTTCCCAAAAATACGGTTATTTCTGATATTTTGTCGGACCGTCTTCGTAGCCGACATCCTTCAACCATTTTGCCGGATAGCCGGGTGTTTCTTTCTCTCCTTCCGGTCCGATTCTATAGCCGTCATTATATGTCACAACGAGCTGCTCCCAGAGATTTTTCCACGAAGCAACTATATCTGCGGCATTATCTTCGCAGTAGGTTGTCAGGTAATCACGACACTGTTGTTTCTTTCCCTGCTTCCAGAGTGCCGCGGCCTTCTTTTCAATTATCGGTTTCTGCCTGAATTCATTGTCTTCAAGTTTCTTCTGCTGACTTTGGATATCCTTTATCATGTACGAGTATTTTATCGTTGCGTAATTGGCAACGAGATTGAAAGTCCACCAGGCGCTTTCCGGATCATACCTGAGCATAGTGCCTCGTACAAAGGATGGCGGCATATTATTAACGCCTGCATAAACCGGCATAAAACAGTTTTCTGCGGGTTTATCTAAACCGACCCACATTAAACCACCAACAGGGTCAGGCAGCCAGGAACGCGACTGATTGACGGCAATGTATATACATCTGCTTACGGAAAGAGGCCGTTCAAATGCGCCCTTGATTTCAGAATTACCTGCACCCGTTTTATATCGTGTTGGATTGCCGAATGGCCCGGCAGAATACTGGTCCATATCGACACTTTCCGCGCTTGCTACTTGCAGTAAAATTATCATATAATCCTAAGGTAAATCAAGGCGAGTGATTTTATTCTATGGCAAAAAGTAATGGAGGCAGATTTGACGCACTCGTAAAAAATCTGTCATTCGGGAATGACAGTAGCGTGGGGCCTCTGTGCCCCACATATTGGTTGCCCGCAGGGGCAACGCTACAACGATATGTCGTAGCGCGGGGGCTCTGTCCCCCGCAGTTATGTTCCTCAGGGGCAACGCTACAACACATTTGCAAACTTAAGTTACTTGGAAATCTGTCATTCCCGTTTCCACCGGAATGACAGGGCGGCAAAAACCGTTTCAGATGAAAGGAGGGCTATATGGGATTAATATCGGCGCATAAAATCTATAAGGATTATCAGGTAGGAGAGGTCAGCCTGAGGGCACTGAATGACCTGAATTTCGAGATTGAACCTGCTTCGTTTCTTTCCTTTGTCGGACCATCCGGAAGCGGCAAGACCACTCTTTTAAACCTTATCGGCTGTCTTGATACACCTACGGAAGGCGGGCTGACCGTAGCCGGCACGGATGTGGTCAGCCTCGACAGGAAACAGCGGGCGGCCTTCCGGGGCAGGCACATGGGATTCATCTTCCAGGATTTTAACCTTATTCCTGTCCTTACCGTATATGAAAATATTGAATATCCTCTCATCATGGTGCAGAATGTTCCGCCGGAAGAAAGGAAGCAGCGTATCTTGAGTCTATTGGAATCAGTTGAAATGACGGAGCAGAAAGACAAGTATCCCGATCAGATTTCAGGGGGACAGAAACAGAGAGTTGCCGTTGCAAGGGCGCTGGTTACTGAACCTGAGCTCGTGCTTGCCGATGAACCGACGGCTAATCTCGACAGCAAGACTGCCTATATGATTATTGGACTGATGAAAGAGATGCAGAGAAAGTCCGGAACCACCTTCATTTTTTCCACTCATGATCAGAAGATAGTCGGCGCCGCGGAAATAATCTATACTCTGGAGGATGGAACGATCGTCGACAGGAAGGATACAGGAGGAAATGCCCATGTATAATCTCCTCAAGATAGCCATAAGAAATCTTTTGAGATACCGCAGAAGAACCCTTCTGACGGCATCGCTCATTATGATCGGTGTTGTCTTCGTTCTGGTCTTCATGGCAGTTACGGGGTCCGTCAAGAGCCTTCTCATCGGACAGATTACGGATTCCATGCTCGGCCACCTGCAGGTCCACAAAAAGGGATATGTCGCATCCATTGATAATCTCCCGCTTACCATAACGCTGACGCCGAAGGCCATGCAGAAGATCGATAAGGCAATTAAGGAAATCCCCGAAATCGAGGCATATTCTACTCGAATCAAATTCGGCGGCCTGTTCAGCAATTTTGTGGAGACTACGAATATCCGCCTGAATGGCGTGGTCCCGGAAATGGAGTTAAAGACGGTCCCTCTTTTGCCGACAAGAATTATCAAGGGTGAGAAGACACTTAAGAAAGGGGACATTCTCATACCGGAACTTCTGGCCAAAGGGATGAAAGTCAAGGTGGGTGACACGGTCGTGGTGATTGCCACCAACAGGGACGGTTCCGTTAACGGGAAACAGTTCATGGTCAGCGGTATACTGGAAAGCGTCACCGGACCGGGAGGACGGGACGGCTATATCCACATTGAAGATGCCGTGGAAGTTCTCAGGATGGATCAGATGGAAATCAGCGAGGTAGTGCTGAGGCTCAAGGACTTTGGCACGCTGCAGAACGTTTACGAATCACTTATGGGTACACTTTCCCAAGAAAAGAATGAAGCTGGGAAACCGGTATTCGAGGTCCATACATGGGAAAAACTCTCTCCTTTCTACAATATCGCGCGGATGATAGACATCATGACATTGTTTATCAAGATCATGCTTATCGCCATGGTTCTCGTCAGTATCATGAATGTCATGATAATGGCGGTTTATGAACGAATGCGTGAAATAGGCACCATTTCGGCCATAGGAACAATGCCGGGCAGGATTCTTTCCATGTTTGTTCTTGAGGGGCTTTCCCTCGGCATCTTCGGAGCACTCATAGGTGATGCGGTAGGCTGCATAATAATATACATATTGAACATTTCTCATATCACTTTCAACTTCGGCCGGCAGACCGGACTGCTGCTGGCGCCCCACGTCGGCGCAGCCGATATCCTCATGGTTTCGGCGACCGTCATTATCGTATCCGTAGCGGCAAGCCTCCAGCCCGCCTTCAAGGCATCGCGGATGGAGCCTATTGATGCCCTAAGACATGTTTAGAAAGGAGTCTTCACCATGCGAAAAATCATAACAGCCGTACTCCTGCTGCTTCTTGCCTCTCCGGCAATGGCGGTGGACGGAAACAATCTCCTCCTCCAGGTTGACAGAAACCTGAACCCCGATTCATACGAATCATACAAAAAACTGATCAATATCGAACCGAACGGCAAAGAAAAGGAATTCATACTGTTCACCGTAAAGAAGGGAAAAGACAAGGTGACCGCCATGTTCCTCTCACCTGCAAGCGAGAAGGGGAGAAGCACTCTCCGGCTGGGTGAAAATATGTGGCTCTATATTCCGAATGTAGGAAAGCCGATTCGTATCACCAGTCTCCAGTCCGTGGTCGGCGGCGTGTTCAACAACTCCGACATACTGCGGCTCGATTATACGTCTGAATACAATGTCGAAAAGATGGAGGACATCGGCGGTGAATACATCCTGCATCTGAAGGCGAAGACAAAGACCGTTGCCTATGACAAACTGAAAATGTGGGTGCATAAGGAGAAGCTCGTCCCCATCCGGATCGAATGCCTTACCGAAACCTCCATGCTCGTGAAAACCATCTACTATAAAAATATAAAGGATTTCGGCGGGGGAATCGTGAGACCGGCGGTAATCGAAACCGACAGCCCCCTTTACAAGGGGTACAAATCCGTCATGATCTTCGCTAAGATCAAGGCACGAAAGCTGGATGACGAGGTCTTTACCATGACCTTTATGCCGAACCTTGACTCACTCCGATAGACAGCCGGGGGATAACTTTGATGGCTTCGTAAAAAGTCTGTCATTCCCGCGTAGGCGGGAATCCAGCGTGTCCCCTCTGTGTCCCACACAAACATGTTGCCAACGGAGAGGCAACGCTACAACGATATAACGTAGCTCGGGGTCTCTGTGCCCCGCAGAAGGGACACACCGTTACACACAAGTTCCCTCTCCCTCGGGGAGAGGGAGAAATGATGTGATGAATCCAATCAAATTTCTAACGCTAATTCTTGTCTTTGTACCACTGCTCGCTTTTGCGCAGGATGATTATTCCTTTGACCTTTCTGAAATAGAAAAGGAAATTGAGAAAAAGCCGTACACTATCGGAGGCTATCTGGAATTTACGCCGAAGATTTCCCAGCTTGATCATGATGCCACCTTTTACAAACTCAATTTTTACAACCTGCCGGAAAAAGATTACCTTGATGAATACAACTTCAAACTGTCAATGAACGGGGCATACAAGAAGGGGATTTCAGAGGTCTATATCCGGGCGAACATAAATCAAACGGAGTCGGACATCAAATCCGGGACGGATGTAACCATTGATGAAGGATATCTGTCCGTCAAACCATCATCCAGTTTCAATATCAGTATAGGTAAAAAAGCGCTAAAGTGGGGGAAGGGTTACGCGTGGAATCCCGTGGCATTTGTCGGCCGTCCTAAGAATCCCGATGATCCCGACCTTTCTCTTGAGGGGTATATCATGGCATCGGCGGATTACATAAAATCCTTCTCCGGACCGTTGCAGACCATATCCGTCACTCCTGTTGTGATCCCCGTGTATGAGCATGTAAACAGCACATTCGGAGTGCGAAACAACACGAATTATGCGTGCAAGGTCTACCTCCTGCTATATGATACGGACATCGATTTCATGTTTCTGAAGGGAAACAGCAAACCATCTCGCCTCGGGGCGGACTTTTCCCGAAATATAACCCCAAACTTTGAAATACATGGTGAATTCGCATATATCGATGACATCACAAAAAAGACTATCGACAGTTCCGGCAATATAACACAGACAATCAGTGACACGAAAAATTATCTCCTCGGCATCAGGTATCTCACAAAATTCGATACGACGCTTATTTGTGAATATTACAGGAACGGGTCGGGATTTACCGGTGAAGAAATGGAGGGGTTTTTCGGACTCGTGGACAACGGTTATAATGCCTACATTTCATCAGGTGATGAAACGCTCCTGAAGAAGGCAGATACAATGACCAAAGGCGGCTACGGAAGCCCAAATCCCATGAGAGACTATCTATACCTTCGGATTTCACAGAAAGAGCCTCTTGACATTCTCTATCTTACCCCATCGATCACATGCATATACAACACTGATGATAAAAGTTATTCCCTTTCCCCTGAAATTCTTTATACGGGAATTACAAACCTCGAGTTACGGCTGAAGGTCGCCCTCCTCGCAGGACCTGACAACTCCGAATTTCGTGAAAAGCAGAATGATTCCCGGATAGAATTCAGGGCGCGTTATTATTTTGACGCGGCAAGTCTGTTTGACTGATGGACTCGTAAAAAGAGGATGGCGCGTCCCTGCTTTTTTGTCTTGACTGTGGGAATTGGCTAAACAAGTAATCTGTTTGGCTCATCTTCCACCATTTTTTGCTGGTACCCCTACCGACGGGATATTTTATCTGATCACTTTCGCGAATTCTATTTGTTGACAATAAAGATAGTACTACAGAAAAACAAAAGGGGTTACGATATTCTCGTAACCCCTTTTGTTTTGAAGACTCAATTTACCCCACACTATACCCCACGTGCAGGGGTGGCTTTAATGGATAAGTATCGCTCCACGATGTTCCGCAACACCTATCCACACAAAGGCCAGGCGCAGGATTGAGAATCGGGGGGATGGGTATATAGCTTCCTGTGCTCAATCAAAACCGGATGCAGGCAATACCCACTTTTTGCAAATACAAGTCTTCACCACCAACGATCGGGTCTGATCAATGATAATGGTTTATAAGGCGCATATTTTTCCGGCGTGATTTTTTCTGATGGAAGTGGTATTCAAAGGCTCTGTAGTCAATGACAGACTGATTGCGAGAACCATGCAAGATTACAAACGTATACAGGCAAGGTGAGCCGATGTATATACCGCACAGCTCAAAGAAACTGATAGAGCATTTCAAAGATAAACCATGGCAAGGCACCGATCCTATGCGGGCTACCTTTCTTTTCGTTGGTCTCGACGCCAACTATGACGCCAATATCGAGACGATGCTACCTGAGATAGATCCCTACCTCAATGATGGCGTCAATTGGTGGAAAACAAACAAGGAAGGGGTTCATCATCCTTTCAGGTTGCCCTGCTACCGTGGAGATGATGGAAGAAGATATCACGGCAAGTTTGCGGAAATTGGCTTTAAGCCCGAAAATGCAGAGCTTGTCTCATTCGTTGAATTGCTACATCTACCAACTACCGGCCGCAGCCCTCTTGAGGTGAACGATTTGCTGGACAAACCGGAAAAAGTAAAACATCTGCTGAAAATAAACGACGCCATCCTCAACGGTTCAGCACGTTACATTTTCATATCCGGTAGTGTCGGTAGGCTAATGAGGGCTTCGGGGAAATTCACTCGGCTGCCCCAGAATCCGTTGCGAACAGATGGCCACCTCAAAGTATTGCATGAAGCAAATGGTCGAATAATATATGAGATGTACCATTTGTCATGTTACGGCTGGCAATTGGTTACTCTTAATGCACAAATTGCTCAAATCCACGGGATCGTGTGGAACTTCATAGGCGACGTGGGAGCAATCAGAAGCGGAGACTATTGGTTCAAGGCCGTCGAGATGCTTCAGCATAACTGGGCGTTGATCGACGTTGAGCCGGATGGTTCGTGCATCGTTCATTTTGTCCACGATGGATCTGGGAAGTTCGATGAAATGAAATTTATCTCAGAACAAGAGGCACAGCGACAATTGAAACTAAACGGATTTCGTCGATGTGCGGAAAACACCAAGGCGCAAGAATTCATTACAGCTCCCAAGCCGCCCTTCCATAAAGGCACCCACCCAAATGGGCTAATTTACTCATCCGGTCGATTTTGGAATCATTAACGCTTGGTAGCAAATACAAGTCTTCACCTAAGCAGATCTGGTCAGATCATTGAATCCTGTTCGAAATGTGGACGTTGGCCCGCAGATTTTCATGTGCTATCAAGTCTATGTGAACTCCCCCATTACCACATGTCATAATTCTTCATGCACTTGGTCTACCTGAGATATATAATTCCCGGGGCCCCCCAAAGACCTCACAAAACAAAGAATACGGAGGTGGGCCATGACGACACAAGAAGCGATCAGTCTGTTCAATAATTATCTCCAGTCAAACCATAAACCGCGGACCATCGACAGTTACGATCCTCTGCTTTTGTTTTAAAATTTCGATCACGATATGATTGAGCTGTCTTCAAATTCTGTTCGTTGTTTATTTTATACGATCAAAGTCCCATAAACCCTGAATCACTTCGTCATGATTGGTTTCGTACTTGAAACTTGTAAAAATATCTAATATGGTATGCTCCAGTAAAATATAATAGCAGACGGCGTAAACCAAGAGAAAATAAAATGACCTCGTTGTTGAAATCTCAGAAAATGGTTTTGTCACATTTTTTTAATGGATCGGCAGGATGCTGCCCCCACAAGGCCTTTTTAAAAAAGATCAATCTTTGTGTCTTTCCATTCCTGTTATCCATATGGACAATCCTTGTCTGTATGCCCTCTTATGTAGCTGCATCAGACTGCACCGAAGCAAAACAAATCTATGCAAGAGCGGTTTCAAATTCAGACTATCAGGAAAAGGCGCGACTCTACCAAAGGGCCATAGAAATATGTCCCGATTATGCTGAGGCACACAACAATCTTGCGGATGCCTTTGAACACCTGGCACGATATGACGAGGCCATTGCCGAATACAGAAAGGCCACCCAACTGAATCCCGACCTAGCAGTATCATCCTTTGGTCTGGGAGATACCTATCTGCGGATCGGTCTTTTTGAAAAAGCGGAGAAGGCTTACGAGGCGGGTCTTACACTGAAGCCAACGGATCAACTTGCCAAAAAGGGACTGAGCATTGCAAGGCAGGGAGTGCTTTCAGCGCAACAGACAGAGCTTATCAGCTACATTGCGATTATTGATAACCTGAAGGATTACACTGTAAAGACCATGGGACCCGGTGGCGTGCGCCAGAGGATTTCCAGGATACGATTCAACAACATCCTTTTTAACTTTGATTCATCAGATATAAAACCGGCTTCAATTCCACAATTGAGTGAGATAGGCAAGGCACTCTCCCAGACTTCACTGAAAGGGGTTCATTTTGTAATCGAAGGGCATACTGATAACGTCGGTACAGAACAGTACAACATGAACCTTTCAAACAAGAGGGGCGCGTCGGTACGCCTCTATCTTACGAAAAACTTTAATACACAAAATGTTCTCATCGAAGTGGCCGGATATGGAGAACGGCGACCACTCACAGAAAACACGTCAGACGAAGGCAGAAGTAGAAACAGGCGTGTGGAAATAGTGGCGATTCACCAGTAAAACCATAGAGAGAGGTATAATCATGAAATCTTACTTCAAGATTCTCCTGTTGACGATCCTCATTTCCCTTTTCATTCCCGTTACCGATCGTGCCATCAGTGCAGAAACACCGTTACAAAAAAGCATGCAACAGATTATCGTGGAAACAGATGGTTACGGCTATTTCAGCATGAATAAGACCGGGGGGCAGTTAAAACAGGAGGCAATAGCCGACGCCAAGAGAAAGGCGCTGGAGAGCGCATGGACAAAGATACAGACCAGCAGTACGGTGAAAAACCACGAATTGGTGGTTGATATTGTCGAGTCAGAGGCATCTGGGTTTGTCCGTGTGCTGAATATGAAAGATTCCGGCCTTGAAGGCAACCGTTACCATGTATGGATCAAGGCCGAGGTAAACTACTCCCTTCAGCCGGCATCCACGATTAAAAAGTCAAAAGAGAAGCTTTCCGCTGATGTAGGTGTTTTCTTCGAAGGTGATGATGGCAAACCTTATCCGGTAAGAAACGGGATGGTACTCTATTCAAACGACAACTACGCCATTTACTTCAAACCGGGCAGAACATGTTACATATATGTGTTCCAAGAGGATTCTACCGGCAAGGTCTATCGCCTGTTTCCCAACGCAGCATATGGCACAGAGACCAATCCCGTGACAGAAGGCAAGGAATACTGGGTTCCCGCCAGGGACACATGGTTATATCTTGATGAAAATGTTGGAAAGGAGCGAATCTATGTAATCGCTTCAATGGAAAGATCGCAAAAGATCATATCTCTCGCAAATGCAGCGAAGAACACTCCTGCCGTATCAAAGAAAGCCTTTTCCGATACGATAAAGACCATGGGACCTGCTGGCGTCAGGGCAAGCAGGGTCAGCAGGGTGAGCCTGCCGGATAAGAGTATTGCTGAGGTACTAAGTGAAAAGACCTTTTCGGAAAAATCTGAATTTATTCATTCTATATGGATCTGGCATAAGTAATAAAGGTAAAGGTTCAGGGTTCAGGGTTCAGGGTTCAGGGTTCAGGGTTCAGGGTTCAGGGTTCAGGGTTCAGGGTTCAGGATTCAGGGTTCAGGGTTCAGGGTTCAGGGTTCAGTAGGTTGGGTTGAGCTTGCAAATCCGACAAATACCTTTGAGCTTCCAGTCTTGAACTCTTTTAAGGAAACAAAAGATGACACACAGGAACAATCTTCGTATTTTAATCATACTGATAATAACAACCCTCACATTTACTCACTTTAGCGGCGCCTTTGCCGCCTCGGTGAATGACGGAATAAGACTTCACAACGCGGGTTTAAAGGATTACGACCATTCTGATTTCTATGGCGCGGCTAAGAAGTGGGAGAGGGCGCTGAAAATATTTGAGAAGCACGATTTCAATAAAGGGATATCGACGGCCATTGGAGCCCTGGGCAGTGTCTACATGAATCTAAGCCAGTACCAGAAGGCGCGGGACTATTTTGAAAAGGCGCTGGCAATCAGCAAGGAGATCGGCGACAGAAAAGGCGAAGGCAGAGACCTCGGCAATATCGGCATTGCCTACGACACTCTTGGCCAGTACCAGAAGGCGTGGGACTATTTTGAAAAGGCCCTGACAATAAACAGGGAGGTCGGCGACAGAAACGGCGAAAGCCGTGACCTCACAAATATCGGCAATGTCTACGCGAATCTTGGCCAGTACCAGAAGGCCCTAGCCTATTATGAAAAAGCGCTGGCAATCAGCAAGGAGGTCGGCGACAGGGAAAGCGAAAGCACTAACCTCGGCAATATCGGCGTTGTCTACAAGAATCTTGGCCAGTACCAGAATGCGCTTGCCTATTATGAAAAAGCCCTGGCAATCTGGAGGGTGATTGGCAACAGGAAAGGCGAAGGCGATAACCTCACAAATATCGGCAATGTCTACGCGAACCTTGGCCAGTACCAGAAGACCCTAGCCTATTATGAAAAGGCGCTGGCAATCAGCAAGGAGATCGGCGACAGGGAAGGTGAAGGCGCTAACCTCACAAATATCGGCGTTGTCTACTACAATCTTGGCCAGTACCAGAATGCCTTGAGCTATTATGAAAAGGCGCTGGCTATATTTAAGGAGATCGGCGTTCCCACCGGCAGGGTTAAGGCCAACATCGGCGATATCTACCTCGAAACGGGCAGGATGGACAAGGCAAAGGAGATTTATGAAAAGCTTGATCATCCAATCCGACTCGGCAGGCTGTGCCTTGTGAATAAAGAGTATGCCGAAGCTACCGAATATTTTCATATATCCCTGAAAGACAGTCTTAAGGACAGACACGCCAATTTTCTATTTGCAGGCTACACCGGCCTCGGCCTTTCATACGAAGGGGTGAAGAACTACGAAAAGGCAAGGGAGTTTTACCTGAAGGCTGTAGAGCTAACCGAGGAGATGAGAGGTTCTCTCACCCCCGGCCAGAGAAGCAGTTTTTTTACAGTAAAGACACAGGGTTTTACGCGACTTGCACCCTACGAGGGCCTGATCAGAGTATCAATGAAATTGAATCAGGATGAGGAATCATTCCACTACGCCGAATACACCAGGGCGCGGCTCCTCGCTGAATCGATTGCCGGCGCTCATGAGGGCGTTACCATGGGGCTTTCTCCACGGCTTGCCGCCGGAGAAGAGGATATGGCCAACCAGATAGCCGCCCTTTATAAACAGAGGCAGAAGGCCTATTCAGAAAACCGCACCGAGGCCTATGAAAACATAGAAAAACTCCTAAGGGAAAAGAAGGCAAAGCAGAAGACAATCATATCCGTGATACGAAAGGATTATCCCGAATATGCCTCCATGAAATATCCGCAGCCCCTGAAGGCATCAGAGATACCCTTAAATGCGAATGAATATCTTGTTGAATATGAAGTGACAGACGATGTCACCATTGCCTGTGTGCTCCATGAAGGCAGAATCGTTGAATCAATCACCATACCGATCAGCAGGAAAGACCTGACGGAACTTGTAAAAGAATACCGAACATATTTTCAGGTATCCCGGAAATCCGAACTTGCGCAATTTGATCCAAAGACTGGCCATAAATTGTACACACTGCTTTTGAAAGACATCATTGCTTCGGTTCCCAAAGAGAGCCACATTATCATCGTCCCTGATGAGATACTTGGCATCCTTCCCTTTGAGGCCTTGGTGAGTGAAATGCCGGAAAGATACCGGATGGCTGAAGAGAAACGAGGCCCCTTTCCCCTCGGTATCCGATACGTGGGAGATGAACTGAACATAAGCTACTGCCAGTCGGCCACAGCGCTGGCCGTGATGCGAAGCCTCCGCAAAGAGACAAATGCCACAAAACCGATGTTTGTCGTGGCAGACCCTGTCTTTGATGGGGCCGATGCCAGGATGCAGGGAAAGACATACCTTGCAAAGGTGACAGATTACCAGATGAATTTGATGCGGGCTGTTGAAGACGAAGGGGGGGTTTCATTCCCCCGGCTTGAAGAGACATCGGACCTCGCAAGAAGCCTGAATACTATATTTAACAACAGAGTTGATGTGCTGGAAGGTCTCGATGCCTGCTGTACAAAACTGACATCATCGAACCTTGAAGATTACCGGTACCTTGTCTTTGCCACCCATGGCATCTTGGACAATCAGGTGTCGGGCATACGAGAACCTGCCCTGGTATTGACACAGGTAGGAAATCCCGAGGATGGCGACGGCTTTTTGACCATGACCGAGGTAATGGACCTGAAACTGGATGCTTCATGCAGTACACTGACCGCCTGTGAGACGGGACTGGGACGAAATGTAAGCGGCGAAGGTGTTATGGGTATGGGACGCGCCTTTCAATATGCCGGGTCAAAGTCTGTCCTGGTGAGTCTATGGTCGGTGGCCGAAGAGTCAACAACGAAACTGACAGAGCGATTCTTCTACTACCTCAAGACCGGGAAAACGACACAGGAAGCCTTGAAACTGGCACGCACCGACATCCGCAGAGACGGCTACGAGCACCCCTTTTACTGGGCACCTTTCATATTGATAGGGGGGTAAAACGCTATTAAAAACAACTATGCTTTTCTGGTAATAACAAGCCTGTTCCGTAATAAGTCAAGAAATTAATAACCCCCGCAAAGTATATAATAAAGATACACTTATCCATGCTGTTTGCTGAGACAGGTGTCGTGTAGATGGCCGTAGAGTGTTTTTTTCTACGGGCACGTAACGACACGTATCGAAGTGGTACTACCGCTTGTACTCATGAGAAGTTGAGAAAGCATGGAAAAAATAACTGAGAGGGAATCATTCTCAAACAGCCAAAATCCCTGTTGCATGTGGGGTATAGTGTGGGGTAACTTAAGTCTGAAAAACAAAAGGGGTTACGATATTCTCGTAACCCCCTGATATTTATGGCGGGGTCGAGGGGACTCGAACCCCTGGCCTCCGGCGTGACAGGCCGGCGTTATAACCAACTTAACTACGACCCCGCAAATTTGGTAGGCGGAACAGGACTTGAACCTGTGACATCCACGGTGTAAACGTGGCGCTCTCCCAACTGAGCTACCCGCCCATACTTGTTCAAACCCCTCTTACCAAGGCAGGGAATCTAAACAAAAAAACTCTTCCTGTCAAGTAATATTTAGGCTTTTAATATACAGATTTTCAGGCATTTGCGCGGAAATCCTCAGCTTCGGGAGTGCCCGTGCCATATTGATACATTTCCTGGTTGTCATCCGGGACAAGCGCCTTTTTGAGAACATCATCCACATTTTCTACAAAGACTATCTCCAGCTCTCTAAGAACATTAGCCGGGATATCTGCAAGATCTTTTTCGTTTTCGCTCGGTATAATCACTGTTTTTATATGCCCGCGATGGGCAGCCAGCAATTTCTCCTTCAGCCCGCCAATGGGAAGTAC
>Ga0208279_1001036_pt1 | contig 16837 bp, 18 predicted proteins | sample AntAceMetag02UKM_FD_184766 | JGI IMG/M metagenome (GOLD analysis project Ga0208279, IMG submission 184766) | Saline lake microbial communities from Ace Lake, Antarctica - Antarctic Ace Lake Metagenome 02UKM (SPAdes) (version 2) | ecosystem: Environmental > Aquatic > Non-marine Saline and... | reverse complement strand
CGCTCTTCATCTCACGACCGAACTCGATGATCAGGCTGTGATGGACTACTCGATCAATCGCGGCCGCTGTGGTCAAGGGGTTTTTGAAAATCTGATCCCATTCTGAGAACACCAGATTGGAGGTGATGACGACGCTACGGCGTGCAGAGCGTGGCGCAATTGAATGGGTAAGGCCGTAATGGCATTGAGTGAGAGTTGCTCCACAATGAATTGCTCCAGTGACTGGATAGAACTATGTTGTTCGGCCAGTTGCAATCGCCCCAGTTGCACCTTGATCGCGATTTCCCAAGCACTGGCGGCACTGAAGTACAGCTCGTTGTTGCTGTCGCGGAGCACCTCGCGGGCTCGCGTTGACAGCCTGGGGTGATCGGTGATCCACCACAGGAACACGTGGGTGTCCAGTAAGACTTTCATTGCTCAAAAGCCCTTAAGACAGAGTCAGGCAATGGTGCATCAAAATCCTCAGCAATCACGATCTGACCTGTGGCGCTGCCCGGAACACGCGGGGCTACTGGTTTGTCAACCGACACCAAGCGCGCCACCGGCCGACCCGACTCAGCGATGATGATCTCCTCGCCCTGCCGGACGCGCTCCAACAACGAGGCCAGGCTCGTTCCAACTTCGTTCACATTCAAGGTAAGTGTCATCGGTATCACCTCCACAAGCCATTAGTCTCAACTCGCCAGAAGACAGAATTGGTGAGGACAAAAGCCACATCTTCGCAAGGTCTTCTCTCTCAACCGAAATGAAACACACCCAAATCATACTGCAAACGGCCCACGGATAGGAGTTCTCCATCCAGCTTGAGCAGATTTCTCGTTGCGGCGTACGGATCAGCGGCGCGAATGGCATGCTCGATGATGTCCACAGCGGCAGCCCGCAGCTCACGCGGCCCATGGTCCAACAGGCATTGTCGATTCTGAATCCTCTGCCAGCCCTTCATTGACTCACCTTGGCAGTCTGTCGGAGAGAAATCCGGCGTTCCACTCTGACTGAGGACGAAATCGCTAACGAGTCACCAATCTATCCACGCCACCGGAAGTTTCGCCCAGCGTACACCGCCTGGTCGCCCAATTCTTCTTCGATGCGCAGCAACTGGTTGTACTTGCTGGTCCGTTCGCCGCGCACAGGTGCACCAGTTTTGATCTGACCTGCGTTCAGGGCTACGGCGAGGTCGGCGATGATGGGATCCTCCGTTTCGCCTGAGCGTTCCGAAACCTGGACACCATAGCCATGGCGATAGGCCAGTTCAGCTACGTCCAATGCCTCAGTAAGTGTGCCGATCTGGTTGACCTTCCACAGCACAGCATTGGCGGCTCCCATCTCGATCCCTTTTCGCAAACGCTCTGGATTCGTGACGAAAAAGTCATCGCCCACCCACTGAATCTCCGGCAGCTCAGCGGTCAGTTGAGCCCAGCCCTCAAAGTCGTCCTCATGGAGAGCGTCTTCGACTGAGGCCAACCGGTACTCGGTGCTCAGCTCCCTGTAGAGCGCGATCATGTCGTCGCGGGACATCTTCGTGCCAGCCATGTGGTAGATCTGCTCTTCGGGGTCGTAGAAGTGGGTAGCCGCAACATCGAGGCCATAGACAATCAGGTCGGCGTAGCCAGCACGCTCTACCGCTTCGACGATAAAGTCGAGCGGTTCCCGCACGCCAGTCATAGGGGGCACGAAGCCGCCTTCGTCGCCGACGTTGACCGCGATTTTGCCGTACTTGGCAACGATTAGGTCCCGCAGCTCGAACATGACCTCGGTGCAGATCTGGAGCGCGTGGCACATCTTCTCAGCACCGACGGGCATGATGATGAACTCCTGTACCTCTAAGTCACCGGAGGCATGCTTGCCGCCGTTGATCAGGTTGAACAGCGGTGTGGGGATGACGTGAGCGGCGGGGCTCAGATAGCGGTACAGGGGCTTGCCGGCCGCCGCCGCCGCCGCCCTCGCCAGCGCCAGCGAGACACCGACGATAGCGTTGGACCCCAGCTTTGACTTGTCCGGTGTGCCGTCCAGTTCCTGGACCATGAATGCGTCCAGAGCCCGCTGGCAGGTCGCGTCCCTGCCCACAAGCGCGGGTGCGATGATTTCGTTGACACTGCGCACGGCAGCCTGCACGCCCAGCCCCCGGTAGCGCTCACCTCCATCGCGCACCTCGTGGGCTTCGTGGGTGCCTGTCGAGAGCCCTGCCGGGACCCCGGCCCGGCTCATGTCCCCGCTCTCCAGGGTGACTTCCACCTCTACGGTGGGGTACCCTCGGCAGTCGACAATCTCCCGTGCATGTACAGAGCGTATCTTGGTTGTGGTCATAGTTGGCTTTCCTGACTCCTCATGTGTGATGCGTGTAACGTGCGCCTCATACCTCACGCTACACGTAGAACGGCTCGTCTTCGAAAGCCACACCCATCTCGGCCAGATCATGGCGGGCTTGCAGGTAGTAGTCCAGCACCTCTCTGCCAGGTCGACGGGTGTCCAGGTCGAAGCATTCCTGATACCTCTTGCCCAGCGGCGGGTCGCTCAGTCTATCTTGGTATCTCTCTACGAGTTTGACGACGATCTCGTTCACCTCCTGGCGGGGCATCCCCGCCACGGCGTGGGCCACCTCGGCGGCGAACAGCGGCTCCATGGGCGAGAGATAGTCTGGGTGCGTAGACTGTGCCGCACCCGTAGCCTCGATAGAGCCACCAGATGCGACTGTGGCCGCGATCCATGCCGCCGTCTCGTACAGACCCATGCCTGTCGCAGGACCAGCGGTGATGATTCCGACGTTGATGCAGGGCACGTGACTGTGCCGCGTGATGGCTTGGTTGGCCACCGCCCGCGCCCAGATCACGTCCCGGGGCGTGCTGGTCTGGATACCAAAGTGCACGCAGAAAGGGTGATGCAGGCTGGCCCGAAGAACTAGCAGCACGAAAAGATGATAGGCGGTCAGTGTGACCGCCGTGCCTTCAGGGCCGCCGCAGTAGCCGCCCAACACTGGACCTGACTCACCCAAGATGCGGCAGCCTGCAGACTCCATGTAAGACACCTTGCTCATGATGTCGAAATTGGTTTTCATCTCCGCAAAGGCACCGATCTCCATCAGGTCGCCAGGTCCACCAAACATGGCGTGACCAGCGATGTGGCCCTCCGCACAGACACCGGTGGCTACGAAGTTGGCGATGCACAGGCCTGGTCGCCCTGCTCGCCGTACAGCTTCCTTGGCCAGCCTAGCGGTGCGAATGCAGCCCTCAATCTCCAGCGGGCTGCCAGCTACAATGGCCCGTCCGTTGACGCGTGTCAGCGAGGGGGTTGGGACTGAGTCGGTATAGGGCAACTCGGCGTAGGCGTGCATCAGGCTCAAGAACACCTCGTCACTGTCCACCGGCGCCCCTGCCGCACCCAACGAGCACCACGGCGGTGCCTCGTCCTCTGGCTTGCGTATGGGTACCGGCCGGGCATCCTTGCCTTCACCCAGAACCACATCTTGGGGCGCGTCTTTCAATGCTTGCTCTAGCTCAGCCTGGCTGAACTCAATGACGCGCTCGCTATCGACGCAGTAGGCCCCCACCTCAGACAGAAACTCTAGCGCCGCCTGCCACACCCGATCGGCCAGGTCGTCTTGCCAGGGCACCGGCGTGTCGGGGTTGTACTGGATACCGTATTTCTTCACGATCCGACGTAGAGTACGGACGAACCGTTTCAGGTCATAGTCCTTCTCGCTCATGATCGGTCCGCTCAAGGCACGGTGGGTGATCTCTTGATAGGTCAGCATTTTCCCTTTGCTCCTTCCGCCTTACAGATAGATCGACGGGTATTTGAACTCGAGCCCAAACTTGGCGGTCATTTCCTGCCGCACCTTGCTGTAGACCTCACGGTACTCGGGCGTGATCTCGCCGTTTTCCAGGTTCATGCAGTCCTGCAGGCGGACGCCGATGGGCGCATCGGGCAAACGCGCCTCATAGACATCCAGCAGAGCTTTGACTACTTCGTTCGCCTCCTGTCGCCGCATGCCGACAACGGCATGGGCGATTTCGCTGGCAAAGTAAGGCTCGACGGGGCTCGTGTAATCTACATGGGCGTTCTTGGCCACCCCTTCCGCTTCGATGGAACCACCGCTGACGACAGCAGCTGTCACCCACGCCGCCGTCTCATAGAGGGCCATCTCGGTGGTCGGGCCAGCGCCGACGTATCCCAGGTTGGCTACTGGCAGCCAGCTATTGCGGCTGATGGCCTGATTGGCCACGCTCCGGACCCAGAGAGTGTCCCGCGTGGTCGTCGTGCGCAAGTCAAAGTGGATGGGGAAGGGGTGCTGGGTGGATCCGCGCAGAACCAACATGTCCAGCAGATTGTAGCCTGCGGTCACAATCGCTGTCGTGGCCGGGCCGCCGGCCATGCCGCCCAAGATGACGCCATTCTCAGCCCAGATCTGCGATCCCCGGCTCAAGGTGTAGGCCACCTTGTTCAGCGAGTCGAAATCCACGCGCATCTCGTGGTGGGCACCGATTTCCATGGCATCGGTCGGGCCAATACCAAAACCGGCCCCGGCGATGTGCGACGAGGCGTGAGCCGCGCTGGCCACACCGTTTACGATGGGCAGCCCCGGCCTGCCTGCCTGACGTAGAGCTTCTCGGCCCATGACCATATTGCGGATCGAGCCTTCGACCTCCAACGGACTGCCGGCGACAATGAGTCGACCATCCACGTGGGTGAGGCTCGGTGTGGTGATGGACCAGCAAAGCGGATTGCGAGCGTATTCGCGGATCAGACTCAGCAGGTGAAACTCGCTCGAGACCGCACCGCCACCGGCACCAAGCGAGCACCAGGGCGGCGTCGGGTCCTCCGGCTTGCGGAGGGGGAACTCGCGGCGGTCCACACCACTGCCAAACAGAATCGGTCCCCGATTGTATGCCAGGGCCAGCTCGACCTCGTCGCGGCTGAAGGTGATGCGCCGCTCGGTGTCTGGCACATAGACGCCGACCTCCAAGAACAACTCGACACCCGCTTGCCAGATGCGGTCCGCCAGCTCGTCGTCGCCCGATACAGGTGTCTCCGGATCGTACTGTACATCATACTCCTTCGCCAGACGCCGGACGGTCCGTACGAGCAGTCTGAGGTCAAAGTCCTTGCTAGAGGTGATCGGTCCATCCAACGCCCGGTCCACAACATCGCGAAAACTGATCATGTTTCCCCCTCCACGTGAGCCAAAGCCAGGTTGACGGCGTCTGCCGCTGTCTCACCAAATGCGTCAGCCCCCATCTCCTGAGCCCATTCGGCAGTCGTCGGCCCGCCACCGACCATCACATAGTACTTGTCACGCGAGCCCCGGGCCAGGAGATGCTCGACGACATCCCGCTGCTGTGGCATGGTCGTGGTCATCAACGCCGAAAGTGCGATTATGTCCGCCTTGAATCCCTCCGCTTCGTCAATGAACTTGGAGGCACGTACATCCACCCCCAGGTCCAGCACTTCAAAGCCGGCCGTTCCGAGCATGGTGGCAACAATGTTTTTGCCCAGGGAGTGGATGTCGCCCTTGACAGCCCCCAGCACGACACGCCCGACTGGTTCTGCTTTGCCGCCTTGTTCTGAAATGAGAGGCTCCAACAGTTCCATCCCCTCCTGCCATGCATCTGCGGCCATCATCATCTCGGGCAAATAGACCTCTGAGCGGCGAAACCGTTCGCCCACCTCGCGGATGCCTGGAATCAGGCCATTGTCCAGGATACCGTCTGGATCTAAACCCGCATCCAGACCCTGCTGGACAAGCGGCTGGATCTCGTCAAACTCGCCCTCGGTGAACGCCTCCATGATCTGCTGCAGGATGTCATCTTTGTGTGCCATGTTCAATCCTCCTCCTTGGTTTTGAATCGGTTGTCTGCGCTACTCTCGCCACGCTTGCAGGTTCAGCCGTGACCGTCGTCTTCACCTGTTCGGCTCAGCTTGGCGATGGTTAACATGCTTGCTTCTTCAATGTGTTGCTGGATGCTCACCTTTGCCGCTTCGGCGTCTCCCATGATGATGGCCTCGACGAACTGGTGATGGCTTTCGACCGAGTCGTAGAGATGGTCGAACAGCGGAGCTTGAACCGCCATGAACATGCGGATATGGACCTCCAACCGGGTCAAGACGTGGAACAGGATCTGGTGCCCGGCGATCTCCCAAATGAGGTGGTGGAGAGCAAAGTCAGCCTTGATCGTGGCCTGACAGTCTTGCTTGCGAGCAACCTCGTCTACCTCGGCCACGGCTTGCCGCAGGCGTTCAGCATCGGCCGGAGTTGCTTTTTGGGCGGCAATCTCTGCCATGTAGCCCTCAATCAGACGCCTGGCTGTGTAGATTTCCTGGACTTCGTCGGCGCAGAGGCCCCGGACAAAGGCACCTTGGTTCGCATGGATCTCGATGAGCCCGTCTGCTTCCAGACGCTGGAAAGCTTCCCGCACGGGCGAGCGGCTCACGCCCATCTGAGAGGCGACCTCAGGCTCGGCAAGGTGTGTGCCAGGAAGAAGCGAACCACTTAGGATGCTCTGTTTGATGTGATCATACACTTGGGAAGCAACAGATGTACGCTTGATCTTCTCAAACTGCAACATTGCCATCTGGACTTGGCCTTTCTTTGAGGGAAAAACTAGCTCAAAATGCCCTTTTAGGGTGGTTTTTGGGGTAAATTGCGAAATAGCGTATAGTCACGGCACCCCCTAGACCAGCTCTATTTGTTAATGACCCCTCAAAATACTCTGTTTTAGCCATAAAACGCCTTCAAAAATGGCGGCTCTCTGGGATTTCGCGGGGTAATCGCGATTTCCAGTGGATGACACCCCTATATCTGGGTATTTGGTTCACAAAACGCCCATATATGGCGTAGAACAAATATTCGCCCCGCGAAATCCCAAAGACCCAAAATGGCCAAAGTCGAGGCCATGACCCCACCGCTTTTCTCCGAAGTTGGCAAGAATGTCCGATCTGCTGACTGACGGTTGTATACTGTCGACATCCCACACAGACACATTATACACCATCGTGTGAGTTTTGTCGAGAGGGAGAATATTAAACTCCCTGAACAGCAACTCGAGGCAGTGTAAGGCCTTTGCATATCAGCCGCCCCGCCGTGAGGAGCGATCGACGTCGCGGAATTGCGTCGGCTTGGTCCCGAGGTCCAGCCGGGACAAATTGTGGCTGCTACCGATGATGTCGAAGTCCGCCGCCCGGAGCGCAGAAGCAAGCTGTACATTCGCACTTTCGCACTGCACGAGTAGCGACCCGCGAAGGGTTTCGTTATCTGAGTGGACAGGGTGACGCTGTGTTGGATCAACTCTACTTGCTCCTGTTATTGTGTGGTGGGCTAGGTAGTTGGGTCACTCTGTTGGGTGACGGGGCACGATGGATTCGCAAGTTATTCGCTGAACGGTTGGCCGCCTTCACTCACAAGGAACTGATCTTGGATTGGTACCACCTGGTTAGGAAATGCTACTAACTGACGAGTATGATCTGCCGTGGTCGCAAGGTCAAGGCATCCCTGCCTCTGGCTGTCACTGTCTAACCCAGGACTTGTGCGCGCTAACAATTTGTTGCGCTGTACACGATTTTAGCCCGATTTCAGGTATCAGCGCCGCGATTTCATTTGTTCAACTACAACAGAGCGGAAGTTACTTTTTTCAGCGGAATTACGGTTCTATGTAATCATGGTCAATCTCCTTATGCAACTCACTCAATTGGCATATATGCATAGGCCTGACGGCCCATCGTAGGGCCACAAGGAACATAGACGCAAGAACGCCAGCGCTTAACAGATAGACGCCTTTGATCCCAAGTAGTGGAATCAGTGCATAGGCCAGCAGTGGCCCAACAGCACTCGCCAGATCGCCGACCGTGAACATCAATCCCAACTGTCGGCTTCGCCGCCCCACGTTGCCCAAATCGCCAAGCAGGGCGGTTGACAAACCCTGATTACTCCCACCCGTGATGGCCACCAGAGGGACGCCAACGAGGATGGCCAACGGTGACGCGATAGCCAGGAGGCTGAAACCAGCCACGCCCGGCACCAGACCTCCGACTGCAACCCGCCAGCGGCTGCTTATGCGATCCGAAAGACCACCCACAATAGGGGCAGATGCCATAGAGATGAGCTTGGACAGACCCAACGCCAGTCCTGCAAGCGTGGCTATGCCTAGCGGACGCTCCGCAATGTGTACCCGATCACCTATCTGTTCCAACAGGAATAGGGCGAAGGTGGAGGAGAAAACGCCAGCCAGTGCAAAACGGTTGGCACCGTACAAGGCGGTGACCAAGGCGAATGCTACCTTGCCGTACGGGTTTGAGACGTTTGCGTTTTCAGGGGGCGAATGGCGTGGACTCACTATGAACTCGGCTGCCTCCTGCCTCAGCGCACGGGTTTCTGGCAGGAATATCAGAGCGACGAGTGCCCCGATAAGCGTCAAACTGGCCCCTACAACCATCATCTGGGGATACCCCAGTCTGTCGGTCAGGAAACCGCCTAGCAAGGATCCACCGGACGAGCCCAGGAAATAGGTAGCTTGGTAGATGCCAACCCACCTTCCCCGGTTGTCATCACGGGCAATGTCGAGGATGATCGTATTGCCGCCGATCCAGATGCCGGCCCATGCCAGGCCCCAAAGCAGTCGCCCCGCCAAAAGCGGCCAGAAGCCTTGGGTAAGCCCGTAGATCGCGGTCGAGCATGCGCCGATGAACAGGGCGAGCACAAACAAGCGACGGTGACGCCAATGATCATAGACTATGCCGACAGGGCCGTTGAGAATCAACCGGACAAAGCGGTTGGCAGACAGCAGTATCCCAACGCTCGCCACCGATACACCAGCATCTATCGTGCGCGTTGGCAGAACGGCGTAGAGCGATGCGTCGCCAAGGAGTGATAGGCAAGTGCCTATACCCACCGGAAGCAGGACGCGGAAAGGGGATATGGTTTGGTCTTTTTTCATAACCTGACTCCACTGAAATAACGCAATACCGCAAAAGTCACCCCGTTACTGTAGCCCCCAGATTGATGACGACGCTGGTGCCAGAACTGGGACATATCGAAGAATCCCCCTTCCGGCGGTGATTTCATCCCGCCTGAGAAGTTCATCGCCCGCGCGCAGCGGTACGACTGCCAGGGCAGCTCCATCAGTTTCAACGAGCCCACGCTGAGCCTGGAGTGGTCGCTGGAACTCTTTCCCCTGGCGCGGGAGACCGGGCTGTACAATACCTTCGTCACCAACGGCTACATGACTGAAGCAGCGCTCGAACTGCTGGTCGAGGCCGGGCTGGACGGGATGAACGTGGACGTGAAAGGAAATGAGGAAGCAGTATATGAGTACTGCGGAGCGGACGTTGAGATTGTGTGGCGCAACTGCCGGCGGGCACGGGAGCGAGGAGTCTGGATTGAGATCACCACACTGGTGATCCCCGGTGTGAACGACGACCGGGCCTGCCTGGAGGAAATCGCATGCCGCATCGTCGGCGAACTCGGGCCCGACACGCCCTGGCACCTCAGCCGCTACTACCCGGCCTATCGCTTCACCGCCCCCTCCACCCCCGTGGCGACGCTGGAGCGAGCACGGGAGATTGGCCTGCAGACTGGGCTGCACTATGTCTACCTGGGCAACGTCCCCGGACACTCCGGCGAGCACACCCCCTGCCCGAACTGTGGGGCGACACTGGTCAGGCGGGGCCTCCTACGGCTCCTGCGCTGCGACGTCACGCCCGACGGCCACTGCCCCCACTGTGGACAGGAGATCGCTGGCGTGGGATGGTAGCCCGCGAATTCATTCGCCCGGCCCCAACTCCACGACCGGCAGGACTGATCCGCCTTGCGGCAGCACGATCACCTTTGCTGCAGAGCCTGTCTTGTCGAGCGCGGCTTCCATGGCCCCACCCAGATCGTCGAACGGAACCATACCACAACACTGCGCCTGATCGGGCGTGAGCGCCGAAACCAGGTAGACCTCAGCCCGTTTCAGCACTGCAGCAATGGCAGCCGCCTTGTGCCCACCCAGCACAAACTCTCGCTGGATGCGGTCCAACACTTCATCCGGGGAGCGAGCCTCCCGCATCCAGGTCTCGAACGTCTGGTTGCCAAGCCCCTCACTGCACTCGGCCACCAGGATGATGATCCCCCCATCCCGCACGGCGTGCGCTGCGTTGTCCAGCGCTTTCTGCGCCTGGTACAAATTCACGTCTTTCGGGTGCCCCCCCGCGCTCACCAGAACGACGTCCGCGCGTCCGGGTGTCGGGACCGTGCTACGTCGTCTCGCCAGTTCGCAGGCCTGCCGGTGGGCATCGGTTACCTCCCCCGCCACAGCCCCGACGATGCGATGCTCCCCGTCCACCACCACATTGAGGATGAAGTCCACGCCCAGCATGGCGACGCCCTCCTCAATGTCGGCGCGGACCGGGTTGCCTTCCAGCCGCCCGGTGGTCGCCTCGGGCCGCACCATCATGGCGTGGTTCGCGCTCACCGTCGCCTCAGACGCGCAACCGGGAAAAATCGCCTTGGCACCGCCGGAATAGCCGGCGAAGTAGTGCAACTCCAGGTTCCCCAGGCAAACCCGCAGGTCGGCCTCGACGACAGGCCGAAAGATCTCGACTGGCGTGCCGGCCGAGGTGACGCCCAGCCGAACGGTGTCCGTGGGATCGTGGTTTATCACCCGCACGCGGCGGTAGACATCCGCTCCAACAGCGGCTTCCAGTTCCGAGGGAGTCATGGGACGATGCAGCCCGAGCGCGGCGACGATGGTCACGTCCCCGTCGGGGACACCGGTCGCTGCCAGTTCGTCCAGCACGAGAGGAAGCAATCGCTCAGACGGGCAGGGGCGGGTCATGTCGCTGGTGACGATCACGACTTTCTGGCCTGGTCTCGCCAGGTCGCGTAGGCGCGGAGTGCCGACCGGGTGCGCCAACGCGTCGCGCAGGAGCGTGGTCTCATCGAGCACCTCCACGCTTTCCCGTGGCGTAAAGACCCCCAGCAGATTGAGAGTCGGCACCTGGGCGCTGACCGTGGAGTGGCCGAATCCCAGTTCCAGTTCAGTGACGTTCATTCGCTCCCCTCCCCACAGTAACGGCGTGCCGCGCGGCGCAGCGCCTCGACCACCGGCAGCGCCTGCCCCGATAGGAACCGCACCATGCTGCCACCTGAAGTGCAGACGTAGCCCATCCGCTCTCGCACGCCAAACCGGCCGGCCGCGGCCACACTGTCACCACCCCCGATGACCGAGTCCCCCGGCGCATCGGCGATGGCGGTCCAAAGCCGCTCGGTCCCCACCGCGCTTACCGGCCGCTCGTACACCCCAGCAGGGCCATTGACAAAGATGGTCGTGGCCTGGCATAAGACTTCGATATAGCGCGAGATCGTCTGCTCCCCGATGTCTACGAGAAGATGATCCACTGGCAAGTCGTCCAGACCAATCTCCTTTCGGCCCTCGTCGTCCACGGCAAAGTCAGTAGGGTAGAGAATCCGATCGCCGTGACGCTCCAGCAGTTCTCGAGCCCGGTCAATGAAGGGGATCAGACCTTTGTCGCAGATCAACCGCTCGGTGGGCGCGCCCAATTGGTACCCCTGCGCCAGCAGCATCACCTCGCCGGTGAGCCCAGAGGTGAGCACGTGATCGGCAGTTCCCTCGTCGAGAACTCGTTCCATCATGCTGAAGGCATCCGCGATACGGCTGCCTCCCAGCACAAAGACGCAAGGCGGCGTGGGCGCGTCTCTGATGCGGGTGAGCGCATTCAGTTCTTCCACGAAGAGACGTCCACCGGCGGACGGCAACGCCTGGGCAAAACCGATCAGTGATGGCGCAGAGCGATGAGCGGCAGCAATCGCTTCGCAGACGAAGTAGTCGGCCAGCGGTGCCAGGTTACGCACCAAGCGCGTCTGCGCCATCTGTTCGGGCGTCAGTTTGACGAAGTTCACGAACGTGGACACTTCCTCGGTCAGGTAGCGCACGTTGTTCAGCAACAGCAACTCACCCCGCTGCAGGGCCTTGATCCGCCAGCAATTCCCGTTACCCAGACAATCTCTCTAATTTCCGTGCGTCATGTGCAAAGATTCGAGCATTCGCTCGTGCCTTGGGCTAGGTTTTGCAGAAATGGCGCCCAACCCGAACAATTTCCAGCTCGAAGGATGCAAAATCCACTGACATATTCTACAAATCGGCATGGCACTACCGAGGTAGCTTACGCAATAGCTCCTCGAACTTGGTTTTCTCAAAAAGTGAGGTCAAATTCGCGTCGTCAGTACGAATCACCGAGTACCACCATTCCTTCGACCTCGTATCCGTACAACAGAGCTCGATAGATGTCTTCCATAGAATTAAAGGGCAAGCAGTAAAACAATGAGCGTATGTGCTCCCACAGTCTCTTTTTGCTGCCCTCTTTTTCCCAGACAGCTTGAAACAGGCGACAAGTCAATTGCTGTATTTGGTCCACCAAAAAAGCCAGCATCATCAGCAAAGCAAATACGACGGACAAATTGTTCTTCCCATGGCCGAAATTGTGATCAAACTGATAGCCTTGGTTCTTCAAGGTATTGAAAGTCTCGTTCTCTATCTTCCAATACGCCCGGCCGCCGCGCATGAGTTGAGAAACATTGTCTTTAGTCACAGTAAAATCGGTGACCCACGTGAAATGCCTGGTGATTTTGCCGTCCTCAATCTCCCAGTACTCGAGGAAATTCACCAACAGGTCTTGGTTGGACTTGTTCAAGGATACCTGATTGAGGAACCGAAACCGATGTTTCACTCCTACACCGTGATATTCGACTTCGGTCGTTCGTCCATCTTGGTGTGCCTCCGCGACCTTCTCAAACAGAAAGGCATGATCCCCTTCTTTGACTCTCAAGATGTAGCGGAAATTGTGTCTTTCCAGCGTGCGGATATTGGGGGCATTGGGACTCAAAGAGTCTTGGATCACAATCAGATTCAAATGAGGATGATCTTCCCTCACCTGAGCGAAAAAACGTTTAGCTGCGTTACGCTCACAATCGTTTTTGGTCTCACCATCCTGCTTGATAATCGGCTCTGGGGCTAGGGGGATCACAGCTTTCTGATCCGGATGCACAATCGACGCGCCCAACATTTGATGATGGTAAGATACCTCTCCTGTTTTGTGATTGACTCTCTCCAGGCACGAATTACAGTGTATCTTCTTCGAGAAGAAGTACTCCGTACCGTCCACAGAGAGAAGGTAATGACCATCTATGAAGACAAACTTTTCCAAAACTTTGCCCCGTTGTGCTTGCCGAAAGCCGTCTTTGAACGATGCTTTGATCTCATCCGGCTCGGCATCATCCAAAATCGTCCGCATTTGCGTGTCGCACGGTATTCGCTCCATACCGTAAATCCGTTTCAAATTACCGTTTTCCTTCTCTCGCCGCTCATCGAAAGCCAGCAGAGATGGATCTTTCAAGGAGAACATCGCAAACGCCGACGTCAACGCATCTGCTAAAGCGATCTCGACGTCTCCGGTACGGTGATCCGTGACTTTCTCAAACCCGGAACGAACTAGGCGAAACAATCCGCTTGCCGATAAATGTTTCCGCATTTTCATAGTGGAGACCTGAAATATGCACCCAGGCTGCATTCTGTAAGCCGCCATCCCGGCAGCATGTTTACGAAAACCTGCAATTATGATACACGAATTACGCCTCAAGTCAAAAATAGCACGCGCCTACACCCAAGCGGGAATTGCTGACCTTCTAGCATCACCCAACCATTCCGAACTCTCGCTCCATCTTGCCAAGGACTCGGTCGAGGACCTCAAGAGCGCGATCAATCTCAGGTTTCTCAATGACCAGTGGAGGGGCAAACATCAGCCGGTTGCCGTAGTAGCCAGAGTGCATGCAAACGACCCCGGCCTTGAGCAGTTCAAAGCAGGCCCAACCAGCGGCCTTGGCAGCCGGCTCTCTGGTCTGCCGATCCATTACCAATTCGATGCTGAGATACAGACCCAGCCCATTGAGATGTCCAATGGAGGGATGGTGCTTGCTCAGATCCTCCAGCCCGGTCAGGAAATAAGCGCCCTTTTCAGCAGCGCCCTCAATGATGCGATCCCGCTCAAAGATCTCGAAGACCTTGACACCACCGGCGCACGCCGCCGGATAGCCAGCAAAGGTGGTCGCGTGGCCGCCGGGGCCCCACGAATCCATAACCTCCTTGCACCCGGTCACTGCCGAGAGCGGCAGACCGTTGCTGAGCGACTTGGCCGTGGTGATCATGTCCGGCGCGACCCCCGCGTGTTCAATCGCCCATTGCTTACCGGTGCGCCCCATACCCGACTGAACCTCGTCGCTGACAAAGAGAAAATCGTACTTCTCAGAGACCTCTTTCAGACGGGCCAGATACTCCAAGGGCGGAATGATGTACCCGGCAGAACTCTGGAACGGCTCAATCAGCAAAGCGGCCACGTTCGTGATACCCGCGCTGGGGTTATTGAACCACATCTCCTTGTTCTCGAACATCTGCTCCACCTGGTCGGCACAGAAGAGATCGCAGGCGGGATACGACCTGCCGTAAGGACAGCGATAACAGTAGGCGAAGGGAATACGCAGCACCGCCGTGTCGGCCGGCGGGATGGGGTAGTTATAGGCCATCTGGTAAGCCTTGCCGGTGAGCGCCATGGCCCCAGCCGTGCGGCCGTGATAGTCGCCCCAGTGCGTGACGATGATCGGCTTGCCGGTGTACCAACGTGACAACTTCATGGCGATCTCGACGGCTTCGCCGCCCGTGACTGCCCAGAAGACCTTTTTCTCAAAGTCTCCGGGGTGGCGCTCGCACAGAAGGCGGGCCATCTCTGCCCGGCTCTCAAAGGGCAACTCGGCAAACTGGTTGATTCTGCCCATCTGTGCTCTGACGGCGTCGTTGACTTCTGTGTTGTTATGTCCTAGCGCGTTGACGGCGAAGCCGGCGTGCAGGTCAATGTATTCATTGCCGTCCACGTCTCCGTTTCCCCAGGGCCTCCTCAGAGCCGCGCATCCTGGCCCGTTCTTCCAGCATACGGTCTTCAAGTGAAGAGATCATGTACTATGTCCTCCTTGCTACATTGTTGTGACGGCCTACTGGGCAGATCATACTTCCTGGAGATTGATACTTTGCCAATCCACTTCTTCTTCCATACAGACAAGCAACGCATCCCCGGCCGCGTTGATGTGATTTCTCAGCGTCTCTGCAGCATGCACAGGATCACCCATCCGAATAGCCTTGAAGATCTCGTAGTGCGAGGGCTCGTCTGAGTACGCGTCCGACTGATAAAGCCGGACGTTGAACACAAATAGCCAGGTCAGAGACTGCAAGCCCTTGAAAATCTCCAAAAGCAACTGGTGGTCACTCCGGTTGCAAATCAATTGGTGGAACGCGACATCCGCTTTCACCGTTTCGTAAGTAGCGTCTTCTTGTCGTTCAAGGTCGTCCAGTCGCCGCGCCAACGCTTCCATGTCCTCCATGTCTTCATCGCTGTACGCGTTGTTCTCCATAGCCATGCGCACGGCATAGGGCTCTACCAGCGCCCGAAGTGTGTAGAGTTCCCTGGCCATTCGCGGCGATAGTCTGGTGACAAACGCACCCCGATGAGGGACGACCTCAACCAGGCCATATTCCTGAAGCTGTCGCAGGGCTTCGCGTATGGTACCACGCGAGACGTCTAGTGATTCGCCGAGTTCTACCTCGCGCAGGGGCTCGCCTGGACGCAACTCGCCTCGGAAGATAGCATCCCGAATGGCATCTGCGACGGCGGCCGTCAAAGTGGGGGGACGGACGATTTGTCTGACCATAGAAGCGTCTCTCGTCGGACAATTATCAGTATAACAATAATTATACAACATCTGGTGCGGCTTGTCAAGCATTTCGTCCCCGTCACGGCGTTGAAGAATAGGAGAGCGATTAGGCGGTGCTTAGGGCTAGGCAGTTAGCCGTTTTGGGCAAGCCTGAGAGCAGGCGCGTGTATCAGGCTGGGCTGTGTTACGTCTACCTGGGCAACGTCCCGGGACACACCGGCGCACGCACCTTTTGTCCGAATTGTGGTACAATACTGGTCAGGCGGGGGCTTTTACGGTTGCTGCACTGCGACGTCACGCCCGACGGTCGCTGTCCCCGCTGCGGACAGGAGATCGCTGGTACAGGATGGAATTGGGAGCAGAAGTAAACATGTCAGAATCACACATCACATTGCCCGCGCCCAGCACCAGTGGATCGGTATCGCTGGAGGACGCCATCGCCCAGCGCCGTTCTGTGCGGCGCTACGCTCCGGGGGACCTGAAACCAGAGCAGATCGGGCAACTGCTGTGGGCGGCGCAGGGCATCACCGGCAGTCAGAGCAGCCAGCGCGCAGCCCCGTCGGCCGGCGGATGCCACCCGTTGATCCTCTACGTCTGCCGCGCCGACGGCATCTGGCGCTATCACCCGGAAACTCACACGCTGACGCGCCACCTGGAGCAAGACGTGCGGGAGAAACTGACGGCGGCCGCCTGGCGGCAGGGGTTCATCGCCGAGGCCCCGTGCGTGTTCATCATCAGCGCCATCTTTGAGCGCACCACGCAGCGGTATGGTGAGCGGGGACGGCTGCGCTACGTGCCGATGGACATCGGCCATGCGGCTCAGAACCTGCTCCTGCAAGCCGTTGCGCTGGGATTGGTGAGCGTCCCCGTCGGTGCATTTGATGATGGTGCCGTCAAAGAGGTACTGGCTCTCCCAACGCAGGAGGAGCCCATGTACATCCTGCCCGTCGGTCACGTCAGATAGGGCGACGGAAGTTCCCCCAAAAAGCTGTACCACTTGAGGCTGTGTTTATTGTGATTCTCTTCTGGAAGTGTGCCAAGAGCCCCCACCCACAAGAGGGGGGCATCGTCGCCGTCGTCGTAGGGCTGTGG
>Ga0208279_1001031_pt1 | contig 17006 bp, 13 predicted proteins | sample AntAceMetag02UKM_FD_184766 | JGI IMG/M metagenome (GOLD analysis project Ga0208279, IMG submission 184766) | Saline lake microbial communities from Ace Lake, Antarctica - Antarctic Ace Lake Metagenome 02UKM (SPAdes) (version 2) | ecosystem: Environmental > Aquatic > Non-marine Saline and... | reverse complement strand
CTCCATTCGGCCCCAGTAGACCAATCACTCCATTCTTCTTCATCTCAAAACTTACCCCATCCACCGCCTTCTTTTCTCCAAAATTTTTACTTATAGCCGAAATTTTAAACATTATTTCTTTAAATCAATTTTAAGCACCTTTTTCAATACCGCAAATACCACTAAGGCCACAATCAAAAAATCCAACAAACTGGAGACCACCTCTCCTACACCGAATTTAGCCCCACCGATTTCCATCACCCAACTTTGCCATGATCCACTGGGAGTTATCAACCCTACTATCGGCATAATCAAATTATTGGCAATCGAACTGACCAAATCCTTTACTGCTGATCCTATGACTACTCCCACCGCTAACTGAATCACCCCATACTTGGCCAAAAAACCGCCAAACTCCTCCTTCCCTTGTTTCGCCGTTTTTAAAATATCTCTTTTTTTCTTTTCCATACAGTAATCATTAATATATCACGACTCCATCACTCTTTCTGGCCAATGCTGATCGATCTTAACTTCCAATTCCAAAAATACCTTTTTCCCTGACATCAACTCCAGCTCCTTTCTGGCCGCTACCCCTATTTGTTTGATTTTACTTCCACCTCGACCGATAATCATTTTTTTATATCGTCGATAAGTGGTAAAAATATCTGCCTTCACCACAATAATATTTTTCTTCTCTTTAATTTCTATTACCTCCACATTAACCGAATACGGCACCTCCTGGCGTAAGCACAAATAGGCTTTTTCTCGGATCAATTCGGCTATGTATTCTCTTGACCCCATCCCCATCACCGGATGACCGGATTTTTCTATCAAGGCAATTTCTTCCATTACTTCCCGGTTTGTTTTTTCCGGTAACAAAGAGAAAATTTCGTTTAACAATCCCGCCACATGCCGGTCTTTAATTGCACTTACAGCCACGGTTTTGTCAAACTCTTCTTCCATCCAATGATAATCGGCCCGATGATCTTTACTGCCGACAGCCTTATCAGTCTTGTTATAAACCAAAATTTTAGCCACATCAATATTTCTGACCAAGCCGATTACCTTGTTTTCTTCCTCGCTCTTGGCTCTCGATATATCCACCATTACTACCACCACATCAGCTCGCCCCAATTCCTTTGGTGCCTCGGCGTTGGCTCTTTTACTTACCAAGTCTCTGACTTTATCAATTATTCCCGGAGTATCTGAAAAAATTATTTTACCCTTTTTACCCCTATAAAGTACTCGTTGATTTTTTCGGCTGGTTTGGGGTAGGGGAGAGGTGATGGCTACTTTCTGCCCCATAATGGCGTTTAAAAGAGTCGACTTGCCCGTATTTGGTCTACCCAAAATTACCACCCGGCCATATTTTTTTTCTTCCATCCTTATATTGTATCTCATTTTCGTCTATATTTTGATAAAATTAACCCAATATATCACCGTTGACACTTAGCAACACTGGTGATAGACTGCTAAAGACATGCCCATAATCAAGAAAAATAGCCCTTCACTCAAGGCCAAAACAACCCAACCCATCAAAAAAGTTCTACCCCTGATTCCTCTCAGGAATGTAGTCCTTTTTCCTTCAGTAGAAACCTCTCTTTTCTTTGGTCGCAAGTTTTCCGGTAACGCCCTTACTCATGCTTACAATCATACCAACAGACTGGTTATCATCACCGCTCAGCAATCCACCAAAACCGATAACCCCGATACCAAAGATATCTATACCGTTGGCGTTCTAGCTCGAATCCAACATGTTTTGCGCAGTGATGACAGCCTGCACGCTATTGTCCGTGGCCTGTCTCGTGTCAATATTACTAAAATCGTCCAAAAAACCCCTTTTTATTCCGTTGAGTTTGTTGATCTCCCCACCATTTCCGAACCGGTTGCCGAAGTCAGGCGTTCTGCTGAAGCTTTACTAAGCCAATTAAAAAAATCCTTCGCCATGGGTCGCCAGTTTGACCTTCCCGCCATTTTACAACTCAGTAGCGGTGTCTCCAGTTCCGATCTATCCGACCAGGTTGCTTTCACCGTCAATGCCAAGATTTCGGAAAAACAAAAACTCTTAGAAACCCTGCTGGTCAGCCAACGCCTCAAGATAACCACTGAATATTTGGTCAGGGAAATGGAAGTAGCTCAACTGGAGAGAGATATTGAAAAAAAGACCCAGAAAAAATTCAATATCGGCATGAAAAGAAATGTTCTAGAAGAAAGAAAACGTCAAATTGATAAGGAATTAAAAAAAATAAGTAGGGGTAGTATTTCCGGCCTTAACGGCTTAGGGGCCAAGATCAGGAAATCACAAATGCCCCCCGCCATCAAAAAGAAATGCACCAAAGAATACAATCGTTTGACTCAAATGAGCTCCATGGCTCCCGAGGCCAGTTATATCCGTACTTATTTGGAAACCCTCCTTGAACTTCCCTGGGGCAAATATGATCAGATCGATGTCAAAATCAAAAAGGCTCAAAAGATTTTGGACCGAGACCATTATGGTCTAAAACAAGTTAAAGAAAGAATCTTAGAACACCTGGCTGTTATCCAAATGAAAAGCGGTCAAGGTAAAAAATCAACCAAATCAGATTCTGCCACCCCCAACATTCTCTGTTTCATCGGCCCACCCGGTGTCGGTAAAACCTCTTTGGGTCAGTCCATTGCCAAAGCTTTAGGTCGTCAGTTTGTCCGGGCCTCATTGGGCGGTATCCGTGATGAGGCTGAAATTAGAGGCCATCGTCGCACCTATGTTGGAGCCATGCCCGGTCGCATTGTCAAAGGACTTCAACAAGCTGGTAGTTTTAACCCGGTTTTTATGCTTGACGAAGTTGACAAAGTTGGCGCTGATTATCGTGGTGACCCCTCCGCCGCTCTTCTGGAGACCCTCGACCCGGAACAAAACAAAGAATTTTCCGACCACTACATTGACTCCCCCATAGACCTTTCTCAGGTCTTCTTTATTCTCACCGGTAATATTATTTCTACCATCCCCGGACCTCTGCGTGATCGACTGGAGATTATTGATTTTTCCTCTTACACTCAAGACGAGAAATTCCATATTGCCAAAAAGTATCTAATCAGCAAAAAATTAAAAGATGCCGGCCTGTCTCCTCGTCACCTTCAACCCATCAAGAACGACACTATCAAGTTTTTGGTTGACAAATACACCCATGAAGCTGGCGTCAGGGAATTGGAAAGAACTTTTGCCCGACTGTTCAGAAAAGCCGCCAAACAAATTATCACCAAAAAAACCAAAAAAATAGATTTAAACAACAAAAGCGTTATCAAAAAATACTTGGGTCCGGAAAAATTCTCTTCCCAACTCAAAAACAAAAAAAACCAAGTCGGAGTTTCCACCGGTTTGGCTTGGACGGCTGTCGGTGGCGTTATTCTTTTCATCGAAGTCAACATTATGCCGGGAAAAGGCAAGCTGATTTTGACCGGTAAACTCGGCTCGGTCATGAAAGAGTCTTGTCAGGCTGCCCTATCTTTCGTTCGTTCCCAAGCTACTAATTTTGGCATCAAACAGAATTTTCACAAAATAGATATTCATGTCCATGTTCCCCAGGGAGCCATCCCCAAAGATGGCCCTTCAGCCGGTACCGCCATTACCACTGCTCTGATTTCTGCTCTCAAAAACAAGGCCATCCCCCGCCACATTGCCATGACCGGTGAAGTTACCCTCAGGGGTAATGTCTTGGAAATTGGTGGCCTCAAAGAAAAGTCCATTGCCGCTCACCGAGCCGGTTTGACTACCATATTTTTCCCCCAAGACAACAAAAAATCCTTAGTTGAAATTCCCGCCAGTGTCAAAAAAGACATCAAGTTCATTCCGATTGACAGCTATTCCCACATCTACAAACAAATTTTTGCTTAAACGTCCTACATTTTTTCCAACACTTCAATCCCCAGTAACCTTAGACCCATTCCGATTACCGATGCCGTTGTTTTAGTTAACCACACCCTCCTATTTTCTTCTTTTTCCTCCAAAATTTTATACTTGGCATAAAATTCATTGTAGCTTCTGGCCACTTCTACCAGATATTCAGCTACCACCGACGGTGAAAATCGACCGGCCGCCTCTATTATCTTTTCTTCAAATCTACCCAATAATTTCAATAAAACATCCTCTTCCTCCTCCCATCCATCCACTGCTCGATCCAAATTCTTCTGTTCTTTAATTTTTGTTTTACCCAAAATACTTTGGCATCGGGCGTAAGTATATTGCAAATAAGGTCCGGAATTTCCCTTTAAGCTCATCACCCTTTCCCAGTCAAAAATTATGTCCCTTCTGGGGTCGGACAACAAATCATTAAACTTAATTGCCCCTATGGCCACTGCCTGTATCATTTTCTGCCTCTCTTCCTGGCTCATTTCTTTGGCCACCTTGCTTTTATCGGCCACCTTTTTAGCTCTTTCTCTGGCTTTCTCAATCACCTCAGCCAAATGAATCGTGTCACCCCTTCTGGTAGAAAACTTAGCATTTTTCCACCGAATCAATCCGTGAGCTACGTGTACCAGCTCGACGCCGTCTGTCCATCCCATTTTCTCTACCGTGGCAAAAAGTTGCCTGAAATGTAAACTTTGATCGGCTCCCACTTCATAAATCATCAAGTCCGGATTCCATTCTTTTATCCTGTATTTAATTGTGGCCATGTCCCTGGTGAAATAAATGGTAGCTCCATTAGACTTCCTCAACATGGCCGGCGGCATTTTAGCCAATTCCACCACCAGTGCCCCCTTGCTTTCTTTGGCCACCCCTTTCTCTTTCACTTCTTCGATAATTCCCGCCAACATTGGCAGATAAAAGGATTCTCCATGAGCCACATCAATTTTTACTCCCAACATCTCATAAACCCGATCAAATTCCTTTATTGAAATATCAACTATTTTTTGCCAAATTTCTCTGGCTTCTGTGTCCCCCCTCTCCAATTTGCTAAACCACTCCCGTCCCTCTTCAATCAAACTGTCATCCTCCTCCGCTTCTTTATGAAACCTGACATACAGTTTTTCCAATTCTTCAATACTCATCTTTTCCACCGCTTTTTCTCCCCAATGCTTAATCGCCGCTATCATTTTGCCAAATTGAGTTCCCCAATCGCCCAAATGATTGTCCCCGATACATTTCCATCCCAAAATTTTATAAATGTTGTAAATTGCCTGCCCGATGTTGGTCGACCGCAAATGGCCGATACCAAAAGGCTTGGCAATATTGGGCGCCGAATAATCGATTACCATTGTTTTACCCTTACCCCGTTCCGATAGTTGTCTCTTATATTCAATCTCATAATTTACTTTCTCTGTCTCTCTAACCAAATATTCCCGACTTAAATAAAAATTAATAAAACCACCCCCGGCCACTTCTACTTTTTCCACAAAATCCGGCTTTTTTATCATGGCTATCAGTTTTTTCGCTATCTCCCTAGGTTTCTTTTTCTCCCTCTTAGCCAAAATCATGGCCACATTTGTACTCCAATCTCCAAAAGCAAAATTATCCGGCCGACTCATACCAACATCTTTCATCTCTATTTTGACTTTTCCTTTTTTACCGGCCTCTACTATTATTTTTTTCAGTTCTTCCATGCCAAATTCTATCAAGTCCACCTCTTTTTTCCAAAACCCCATTTACTTACAAGTGATATGATTAAGAAATTTACAGATTAATCTTTCTATGACCGCTACCGACAATCAGCCTATAAGTCAATTAACCCAAGACCATATTAAAGATATAAAAATTATTTGTTTCGACACTGATGGCGTCACCGTTAAAAGAGGCACTCAAATTGAGCAAAAAGGCCAGGAGCTTTACATCAAAACCTACCCTCTTCAGACGGTTATGCTGACTAAGTTAAACGCCCTCAAAAAACACTTTCATATTACCATCAACAGCGGTCGCAGTGGTCTATATTTAACCGAAATGTATCGCCATCTCCTTTGGGACAACACTAGCATCATTTCCGAAAACGGTGTTTTTATTCTCTATCAGGGCAAACTCATCCAAAATTTTGATTTTTCCGACTATGAGCTGGCCACTCTCAAGACTATCCGATCCGAACTGGATAAACTGGCTGTTTCCGATTCTTCCGTCAAGGGTTTTGAACCCAAACAATTCATCATTTCTCTTCATTGTTCTCAAGCTATCAACCAGGTCGATCAAATCGTCAGTCAAAACGATCCCCAAAAAGAATTTTATTGCTGGTGGAACGGTGAGGCTTATGATATTGCTCCTCGTCGTTTCAATAAGGGTGTCGGTCTGAAAAAACTCAGTCAATTACTCGGTTTAGACATCAGCCAAACCCTGGCCGTTGGTAACGGTGTCAACGACAAGGACATGATTGATGTGGCCGGTGTCAGCGTCACTACCGACCCCGCCACCCTATCAGCCGATTTCTCCATCACCGGGGAGCATCTAGGCGGAACCAAGTTAATCGACCAACTTCTGAAACTGGTTCGATAAGACAACTTATTCTTTTTTAGTCATCTATCTTATTCTGGAAATTTCCATCACTCTTTTCTCCGTCTCAATACCCTTTCTCAAAATCACCAACCGAGTGTCTCTTTCCATGGAACTTGGGGGACTCTCCAAGTATTCCCGTATTTCTAACGACAACTCCCCATAAAACCATACATCAAATTCCTCCAGCGTCATTTTTTTATTTGCGACTTTCTTCAATCTAGTTTTGGCTTCTTCTAGTGCCAAATTTTTTTCATCTCTCTCCACACCAACAATTCCTCTTTCTGGTCTGATTCTTTCGGATATAACCAACTTATTAGATTATATCACTCCTTCCGCTATTCGGATTAACTTTCCGGTTTCAAATTAAAAAATGGCACTCGCCATGACCGCCCATCTCTGTCACTTTCCACCAAACTTATGCCTCCATTATCAACCCCAATAGTTCTGAATCTCTCCTTAAACTCTTTTGTCTCAAAATTTTCCCCCTTGAGACACAAACTGACAAAACCACCGAGAAAATAAGCATGACTGACCACCGCCAGGGTTTTGCCTGCATATTTCCCCCCCAAAACACCTTTGAGTTCTATCCCTCTTTCCAGCATCTCTCTGATCGATTCTCCTTTTCCTCTCAACTTCCAATCATAGTTTTCTTTATTTTTCACATATTCTCTGGCATATTGCTTATGAATTTCACTCTCCATACTGGCCCCATACAGCTTGGGATTATGAGCTTTTTCATGCAAAATTTCCAAAAATTCTATTCGCTTATCGAGTTTTTTTGCCACAATTTCTGCTGTTTGTCTGGCCCTTACCCAGGGACTGGACAAAACCATCTCTATTTTTTTATCCGCCAGCCATTCGCCCGCCTTTTGGGCTTGACCCTTACCCTCCATCGATAGGGGAGTTTGTGGACTTTGCCGCTTGCCCCCTTCATTTGCTCCGGTACTTCCATGTCTGACAAAATACAATTTCATCAACTTATTCTACATTACCTCTTGACACTTCGTGTTTTCTTCGGGTATGATAAAACATGGATTTGTATCAAAAGATTTCCATCCTCGGTCCCTCAGCCAAATACGACACCTGCGGTCCCCAAGATTTCGGCGATACCACCAATATTCCCGGTGTTTATCATGCCAAAGTTGGTGGTAACCATGTCTGTCGACTCTTTAAGGTTCTCCAGACCAACAAATGTCTCAACAATTGTCGTTATTGTGCTTTTCGTCGTGATCGTGCTTGCCCCCGGGTTTCAGCCACCTCCGATCAAATGGCCCTTGCCTTCGACTCGGCTCATCGTCGTCGCTTGGTCGACGGTCTTTTTCTTTCCTCCGGTATCACCAATTCTGCCGATACCACTATGACCCACATGCTGGACACTCTTGATATTGTTCGCCACAAATATAAATACAAAGGTTATGTTCATCTCAAAATCATGCCTGGCGCTTCCGATGCCGTCATCCGCCAGTCTTTCAAATTGGCCAACCGTATTTCCATAAACATCGAATCTCCCACCCAAACTGACCTCACTCATCTTTCCCCGGACAAAAATCTTAAGAACGGCTTTTTCGACACTCTCTTTCGCATCAGAAAGGCCGTCAATCAGGCTAAATATTACAAACTCAAAACTCCCTCCTTAACCACTCAATTCGTTGTTGGAGCCGGCCAAGAAAAAGACAGTGATATCATTCACACCACTCATTTACTATACCAACAGTTCGGTCTCAAGCGAGTATTTTATTCACCCTTTCGGCCCATTCCCCAAACTCCTCTAGCCGACAAACCAGCCACTCCCATTACTCGGGCTCATCGTCTTTATCAGGCTGATTTTCTTATGCGCTTTTATCGCTTTTCACCTCAAGATCTTTATGTTGATTCCTCCGGCCGTCTCGATTTCAACATTGACCCCAAAATGCTTTGGGCTCAAAAAAATCCTCACTTTTACCCCATTAATTTAAATAAAGCTGATTATTGGAAATTACTCAAAATCCCCGGTATCGGTCCCACCTCGGCTAAAAAAATTATTCGCCAACGCCAACATTCTCGTCTTTTTTCCTTTTCTCAACTCTCCGGTCTCCGCCTCCAAATCAGCAAAATCTCTCAGTTTTCCTGTTTCTAAACTTTACCGTTTTTTTCGTTTACTCCTGGCTCGATCCAATTTACTCAAAAGTCTTTTTCTTAATCTGATGGCTTTCGGGGTTACATCAATCAACTCGTCACTTTCTATAAAGTCCAAAGATTCCTCTAGACTGTACTTCACCGCCGGAGACAGAATGATGGCCTCGTCGCTCCCTGCCGCCCTCATGTTGGTTAATTGTTTTCCTTTACACGGATTTATTTCCAGATCTCCGCTCACCGGTCTCATCCCCACAATTTGTCCCTCATAAATTTCTTCTCGGGGTTCCACAAAAGTAGTCCCCCTCTTTTGAGCCAAATTAAGACCAAAAGGTAAAGCCTTACCTGACGTAAAAGCAATCATGACTCCGTTTCTGTCACTTTTTTGTTTCTCTTGCTTCGGCTCAAATCCCAAAAAAACAAAACTCAGCAAAACCTGCCCCTTGGTTTGATTCATCAAACTGCTTCGCAGTCCCAAAGCATTTTGCTCGCTTATCTTATAAATCATCTTGGTGCCTCCCTGTTTGTCTTCACTCATCTTAATCATCTGCCCTTGTCTTTTGCCCACCTCAGCGCTAACCGTTCCCACAAAATCCTTGGACACCAACACTGTCATTTCTTCCCAGGGTTCACAGACAATTCCGTCAATTTTTTTCAATACCACTTCCGGTTTTCCCACTTCCATGGCATAACCCTGTCTTCTTAATCGTTCGATTAATATGGCCAAATGCAACTCTCCTCTTCCCACTACCGTAATTTTACTGGGGTCGTTTTCATTCTCTTCCAGTTTCAAGCCCAAGTCGGTTTCTGCCTCTTGGCGCAACTTTTCAATCAATTGTCTACTGGTCAAAAATTTTGATTCTTGACTGGCAAACATTCCACTATTAGCCCCAAAACCGGCCTTAATGGTGGGTTCACTCACATTGATTGTCATCAATGGCTTTTTCACTTGATTGTCAGCCATGGTTTGACCTATCGACAAATTATCGGCTCCGGCCAAATAAATTATTTCCCCACTGCCGGCCTCCTCCACTTCCACTTTTTCCAAGCCATCGTCTACATATATTTTTTCTACCTTAAATTTACCGGTCGTATCTCCGGCCGGCTCAATCAATTTTACCCAAGAACCTTTTTTTACTTTTCCGCTTCCGACTCTTCCCACCGCCAATTTTCCCAGGTATTCATTTCTCTCAAAAGACGACACCATCATGGCAAAAGGTTTTTCTTTGTCCTTTATCGAGCTGGGTACATTTTTCAAAATCGCCCCCAGCAGGGGACTGATATTGCCCATTTTTTCACCGTCTCCCGGCATTGTCTTAAAAGATTTACCTTCTCTCCCCACCGCATAAATTATGGGGAAGTCCAAACTGGCTTCATTTGTGGCCAAATTTAAGAATAAGTCATCAATTTCATTTATTACTCGGGGCACATCGGCATCTTTACGGTCAATCTTGTTGATGACCACAATTATTTTCAGTCCCGCCTCAAAAGCTTTTTTAAGCACGAATTTAGTCTGTGGCATCGGTCCTTCGGCCGCATCTACTATCAGTAAGGCTCCATCAGCCATATTCATCACTCTCTCCACCTCTCCACCAAAATCGGCGTGCCCCGGCGTATCGATAATATTGATCCTTACGTCTTTATAAAAAATAGAAGTGTTTTTGGACAAAATAGTGATTCCTTTTTCCCTTTCCAGATCGTTGGTATCCAAGAGCCTCTCCTGTCCCATTTCCTCCTGATTGGCCCGAAAAGTATTAGTCTGTTTTAGCATGGCATCCACCAAAGTAGTCTTGCCATGGTCTACATGAGCAATTACAGCCACGTTTTTTATATCTTTCGCTTTAAACATCCGGTCATTATATCCCTATTTCAGCCAAAACTAAAGCCAATAAATCCGAAAATCTCTGAAAACCTACTCTGTGTGAGCTGTTATCGACAAATCAGAACTTATTTTAAAGATTTATGACAAAGAGCTCCCCGCTCGGGCCAGCGCCCGCACCGCTGGCCCTTGGCGGTTCGCATTAAAAGTATATTGGCTCGAACTTAAACAGAAAAACACAAAAACAGGAAAGTCAAAACCACTCCAATAATCTAAAACTGTCTGTTTTATTGACACGATTCCTTTATATTCTTCCAATAAATTTAACCTGCTTTTTTCTCTTTCAAATTTAAGATTTACATCATGAGTCTTTACCTGAATTCCAAACATAAGTTAGGTCGGTTTTTCTCCATTTACCCATTCAGCGGCAACCTCATGGCTCCAAACCCCAGAGCCGATACCTTCCAACCTAATTTTCCAAATTTTCTATAAATCATTTTTAGCTAAAACCATTTAATAGTTTGATGCCTCTTGGGCCCGACGGTTGCCATTAATATCTCAACTCCAAGAGTTTGTTTCAAAAACGCCAAAAATTGCAAAGCTTGTTTGGGCAAATCTTGAGGTTTTTCAGCTCCCTGAAGCTCTTTTTTATCCCAAGTAGGTAACTCAATAAACTTTGGTTTCACTCCCAACAAATATTCCTGATCCGGCCGATAATCAACCGACTTTCCATTTTTAACATAATCCACACATACTTTCACCGGCTTATTGGGGTAAACGATATCCATATGTGTTGGCACCAAATATTCAACTTGCCCAATTTTCATCAAATAACTAATTAAAGGCAGATCAAGATAGTGAATATCTCTTGGTCTACCTGTCGTAACCCCGTATTCATTCGCATCTTCTCTAATTCTTTCTGCTAATTTTTCATACATATGACTGGGCAAAACCCGGCTCCCCACACTTGAAGTGTAAGTCGCCTTAATCACCGCCGCTTTAATTGCAATTTTATTGGAGTCAACAATGCCCTCAGTTGAACTGCGAATTCCTTCATAGGTACAATCTGACACCGTACAATCCGGATAAACAGCCCAGTCTTTGTCCAAACCCAAACCCTGCGCTTTTTCAAACACAAAAGGAATTTTGCCCGCCCAAGCCCGACTGATAAGTTGATGACAAGGTTTGATAAAACATTTAATCTCCATCCTTTTCTGGTCAAGCCGGAGAATAAATGTTGATAAATTACCTACTTTTTGCGACCCCCTGCCTAGCCGAGACACTTCGATCTCTTTCATCTCTAACCCCAACCCCTTAATCAATTTTTGATAAAACTGATAATGATTGGTAAATGGTTTTTTCCAGTTAGTTCTGGCCAAGTCACGCATCCTTAAAGGGTGGCGGTAAATCACATCGGCGTAAGCCTGAGAAATTCCTCTACCGGTCGAGGCCGCATAACCCTTGGTTGACCACCTGATCGCATATTCAAAAGCCCGATGAGTATCAAGACAAAGCCCCGCCATTTCATCAATCACTAAATCAGCCGCCACCTTACCTTTACTTATCTTTTTAACTTGCTCAATTTCTTCAACCAAATCAATCGGATGAATCACCATTCCTTTACCCAAAACCACCATACAATTTTTTATAAACACTCCCGAACCCAATTGATGTAAAGCCAGTTTAATCTTTCCAATCTCTACCGTGTGGCCGGCATTGGAACCACCATTATCACGATAATGAATTGCCCTTTTATTTCTCTTTAAAAATCTAGCTGTCAATTCATCGGTCACTCTTCCTTTACCTTCATCACCAAAAACACCTCCACAAACCGCCACCGAATTATGACGTCGACCTTTAAGCTTAAAAGGGTTAACCTTTAACTTTTTATCAACCCCAAACAACTTATTTTCCTTATAAATGGCATCATAAATATCATTAATTCTTTTCATTTAATTCTCCTTTTTAAATATTTGTTAACATCCTTCACCCAGCCAAACCATCTCCAAAAACAATTTCCACGGCACTCCATTTATACCACAAACCCCAATCCTTCACCTGCCCTTCCTACCAAGTCTTTTGCTAATCTTTACTCCTATTGTAACCGCCACTAGCCCCTTCGCGTCTCGCATTATCCATATTTTTCTTCCGCACTAGACAGAACCGGAGTAGCTATTCCCGATAATCTTGTGTTTGTAACTTCTTTCCAAGAAGCAGCAGATGATTTTACCCATAAATTAAGCAGAAAAGAATTATAACAAAAGAAGACAGTTTTTATTCACTTCTTATTAAGCGCTAAATCTGACTGTTTTACCACCTAAACCCACGACAAACCTTATCTGGCAACATCACTAAAAGTATACCAGCCTTTTGAGCTGCTTCAATAACTCTTGAATCTCCAACTGATCCGTTTGAAGCAAACACCACCTTTACTCCCGCATCAATTAATATTTGTATTCCGTCTGGAAAAGGGAAAAAGCTATCACTATAAGCCACCGACCCATTCAAATCATGCCCTGACCTCACAGCTCTAGCAACTGCCAAAGCCGCCCCACCAACCCGATCTTGTTGCCCTGCTCCATTTCCAAGCAAATAATTATCTTTTACTACAGTTATGGTATTACTACTACTCATGCTACCGACTGCCCAAGCTAAAGCAATTTGTCTTTTTATTTCCTCAGTTAATTCACCACCATAAACCTTTAAATCTGGATGTTTGAAATCCAAAACATAAGAAAAAGGACTTTGTTCTATCATTCCACCTCGAATGGAAACCATCATTGGTTGTGTATCTAGACTATTTCGATCCAAATTTGCTAACGCCTCATTTTCCAAAAATCGACATTTATCTTTTCTTCTCTCAAGCATTTCTATCGCCCCTTTGGTGAATTTTGGCGCATAAATATTGTCCAAAATCCTTCTACCATCTTCAACCCGGTGACTTAATAATATTTCTGCAATTTCTTCGTCGATTTTAAAACCCGAAATAACAATTCCTCCAAAAATCGACAAGGGGTCTCCCTCAATCATTCTTTGGGCTACAACTTTAGGATCACTATCTATAGCCATTCCACAAGCATTTCCATGTTTCACTCCCACCATCATCGGCGTATTACGATCATCAAAATTAATATCATTTACCGCCGCCAAATGAGTCATTACTGCTAAGGCCCTATTCCAATCATCCAAATTATTTGTACTTTGTTCCCTTCCAGCTACTAATCTAAAATTATAATAAGCCAAAGGGTCTTTTTTTCCGCCAATATCAACTCGATAAACGCTCGCTTCCGACCATGGATTTATTCCATACAGTAACTCTCTCCTGTCTGTCAATGGAACAACTTTATGAGCTCCTTCACTTCTACTGTCAGCTGATAATCCAACATATCTTGCAACCTGGTATTCCGCCATTCCATTTAATTCATTTACAAATTCTTCTTCGTTTGGTCGGCCATCTTCAAGCCAATCAAGTACTGCTTGTCTCTGTTCAAAGGTTGACACGGTTATTTTTACTCCTTTGGCTCCTTCATGAAGCATTGTTGGCCCACCCACATCAGTTTTTGACAACACCATTGCCAAATTGTGACCACTTTCTTCTATTGTCGCTTCCAATGGATACATATCAACACAAACCAAATCAATTATAGGCAACTTTAATTGATTCATCTCTCCAATCTCTTCTACCACATCTCTTCGGCCCAATAAACCTGCCGCCACTTCTCTCGATAAAGTCTTAACTTTGTCTCCCATGATTGGATTACCACCAACCAATTCTGACACGTCCATTATTTCGACTCCGGCTTCCCGCAATACCCTTGCTGTCCCTCCAGTCGAAATTATTTTATATCCATGTCTAACCAATCCCTTCACAAAATCATCAATTCCAGTCTTGTCATAAACTGACACCAAAGCCCACCTTTGTTCGGTATCTGCCTCAGGTTCTATTCTTGGCCCTGCTCCCACCATACCAAATTGTACCACAACCAATTTTTCAGAAATTATAACTTATTAGCTTAAAAGTTCGAAAATCGTCCCGTCCTCTAACTCCTTACTTTGCGTGAAATGTTATAGAAAAGTTAGAATGTATTTTGAAGTGTTATGACATTATGAAACAAGGAACTCACCGCTTAAGGCCAGCGCCCCCACCCGCTGACCCTTCACGACTCGCATTATCCATATTTTCTTGATACGCGATTAAATTTACCTCTATCGTTTTTTTAAAATTTCAAAATAATCTTTAATAAATGCCTTTTTATCAACTTTCATTGCTACACAAACATTAAAATTTCTTACCACCCTTTCTCGCTTTTCTGCCACCGTCATTCCAAAAGTATGCTCCCCTTTGGTTTCAATCACCACATCCATGTCTTTTAGATCAAAAACCGTCGGCTTAATAAGATAATATGCCGCTATCGCGTCATAAACCAAAACACCTTTAATTTTTAATTCTTTTCCCAATCCGGCTTTAAATTTCTTCATCATTTTTACTAAAGGCTGGTAAAGTTTCCCTCCTCTCAAGTTTTCAAAACAACTCAACGGCACCACCACTTCATTACACGGATCCAAAGGAATCAATATCTTTTTTACTTCGGCCTTAAAAACAACCTCAGCCGCCTCCGGGTCCACAAACATATTAAATTCAGCCACTCGGTTCTTGTTGCCACACACATTAATTGCTCCACCCATTATTACTATCTCTTTCACCAAGCTAGCTAATTTTGGTTCTTTTATAAAAGCCCTAGCAATGTTCGACAACGGCCCAAGAGTTAATATTCTTATTTGTCCAGGATATTTTTTGACCAATCCGATGATTTTGTCATCAGCATTACCAGTCAGCCGTGGCTCTATCTGACTGACATCAAGGCCGTCAAGTCCGCTATCACCGTGGACGACTGCTTTTATCAAGCTCCTTTTTATTGGATTTGCTTGCCCCGAAAAAACAGGTACATTTTTTTCATCCACCAAATTTAATATCGCCCTCGCATTTTTGGTTACGTTTTGAATAGTCGAATTCCCGGCCACTGTCGTTACCGCTTTGATATCAAATTTGCCTGATTTAAATATAAGCATCAAGGCCAAAGCATCGTCGTGGCCTGGATCAGTATCTATAATCAATTTTTTCATTTATTCTCCTTTTTATTAAAAATTATTAAATCATTCGGTTGTCTAACCAAAAAAACAGCCATTCCCAGATTTTCAGCCGGTTCGATATCGGTTCTTTCTTGATCTCCCACCGATAAAATATCATTAACGTCATATCTCCGGCTCAACGTCTCAAATATTTCATCTTTTTGACCAAAATCTTCCCCGGTATAGACCTGGTTAAAACAACCATCAATTTTGAGAAATTCAACCACCTGTTTTTGCCAAGCACTTGGAGCCGAAGTCAACAGGATCAATTGCCGGTCGCTTTCAGCTAATCGCTTGACTATTTTCACCGCCTCTTCAAAATTCTGTACAATTCCCCCAGGCCGAATTCTGCTCCAAACAGCATCAAAATATTCTTTTCTGTCGATACCATATCGGTTAGCCAAAAAATTACTCAGACCAATCGAATCTCGCATCCCCTGATCTACCAAATCCTCTGCTACAGAAGCAGGGCAACCCTCTCGGTCCAAAATAAATTGTTTCGATTCTTCCAGCACCGCCTTTTCTAACCTCGATCCTCTAATGCCATTATTTTCCCCATCTAGCTGATACAACGTGCCGTCCATATCAAAAACAATAACCTTTTTATTCAATATTTCTTTATTCATTTTTCCACTAAAAAACCCCGCTCTTGCGGGGTTGTATTTATTAATTTAATTTATTAACTACATTTTGACCACAAAATTATCAACCCCTTGGAAATAAGAGCTCTGCCAGTGAAAAGAGTTGATAACTTTATAAAACATATGCCCGATTATATCACAAAAACTTTTTACTCCTTACTTTGTGTGAAATGTTACCGGCAAGTTAGAACATATTTTGAAGAGTTATGACAAAGGAGCTCACCGCTGGGCCAGCTCCCGCACCGCTGCCCCTTCATGGTTCGCATTATCCATATTTCTTGATGCGCGATTTTTTTAGTAAAATACCTTTAATGAATACATTTAAAGAGATTAAGAGAATTTATTACTGGTTAATATTTTTAAACAAAACAAAAGTTTTAAAAACAACAAATCACATAACAGAAATCGGTAGGGGAGACTCAAATAGAATTCAACACGTATTAGCCTTAAGATTTTTTCGAGGAAATTATATTTCCGTTGACATCAACCCAACAACAAAAAATCCCCCTTCTGCCTTCATAAAAAAACAAGCCGTTACTTCAGACTATTTCAAATTAAAAATAAAAACGGATCTAATTATTTTCGATCATTCCATAGATGACATATTAGCCCTTGAAATGACCGATAAGACAAAACATCAAAAATACACACAAATAATGGACAATATCAGCCGATTCGATTACAAAAACCAAAACTTTATGGATAAAATTCATAAAATACTCACTACTGGAAAGAAATTACTTAAAACACATGGCCATATTGCTGTTTCAAACTACCCCACAAAATACGATCAAAAAAGGAAAACAACCCACATTATCAACAAGCTACTACCAGTTCTGGCAATTGAAGCAAAAAAGACAGGTTATAAAATAAA
>Ga0208279_1001028_pt1 | contig 17043 bp, 9 predicted proteins | sample AntAceMetag02UKM_FD_184766 | JGI IMG/M metagenome (GOLD analysis project Ga0208279, IMG submission 184766) | Saline lake microbial communities from Ace Lake, Antarctica - Antarctic Ace Lake Metagenome 02UKM (SPAdes) (version 2) | ecosystem: Environmental > Aquatic > Non-marine Saline and Alkaline... | reverse complement strand
GGGGGAGAACTGGTAGTGATAGACGCCGGGACCGGTCTTCGAAAGATAGGGGACCGGTTGCTGGCAAAAAGCGCGGCGCCTTCATTGCTCCTTCTCATGACTCATTATCATCTTGATCATGTCGTGGGCTTGCCATCTTTCTCTCCACTCTATAACGGAAATTGGCGGATTTCCGCCGCGGCTCCGATTATGGATAACCGGTCGGTTGATGAAGTTTTGGAACGGATATTTGCTGACCCGTTCTGGCCGCTGCAGGTTGACACCCTTCCGGCCCGACTTGACTTTGTGACGCTGCCAGGAGATATTTCGGATAAACCTTTTATATATGGCGGACTGGAGATTCGTTGGACACTGCTTCATCATCCCGGCGGCGCGACTGCTTATCGGGTTGATGACCCGGCAACCGGAGGATCTTTTGTCTTTGCCACGGATGTTGAATGGGAGGATTCATCAGCTGAAGAGAAGAAAGCATTCGTGACATTATGCGCTGAACCGTTTCCTCCTGATCTTCTGGTCTTTGACGGGCAGTTCACAAGAGAGAACTATGATAAATTTCGGGGTTGGGGTCACAGTTCCTGGCAGACGGCAGTTGAAGTAAGCCGGCAAGTCAAAGCGAAGAGACTCCTGATAACTCACCACGATCCGAGCAGTAATGATGAAGTTTTGAATGAGATCGAGAAACAATTAGCGCATACTCACCCGGAAGCTAATCTAGCCCGGGACGGGATGGAATTTGTTCTTTAACCTAAAATTTCCCGGAGGAAAATTTTAATGGATGAATATCTGCCGGTTATAGTATCAGTTGGGCTCTTTCTCGCGATTATTTTCATCTCGTTCCTTCTAACCATCCCGCTTCGTCAGTGGTCCGCGCGGCGGGGGGCTCCGGAGAAGGGCTCGGGGAGTATCTTGAAATACCTGGCCGGCCGGGTATCGCTGGCCCTGGTGGTCTTGATTGTCAGCCAGCCCCTCTTCTGGCTGGCCCGTACCGGCCTGGGGATTCAATTCCCACTAGGGATGACCATATATTTCCAGGGATGGCTGGCTTTCTGGGCGGTTCTTTTTCTCTTTAATTTTATTGAAGCGGTATCACTTCAGATATATTCTCTCCGGGGGTGTTCCTTTCCTATCCCATCTCTGCTTCGCAATATTCTTAGATTTGTCTTTCTCCTGATAGTTGTATTCGTGATCTTGAGGTTCGCGCTCAAGGTTGACATCTCACCGCTCCTGGCTTCAACTGCTCTTCTTACAGCGGTGATCGGATTCGCACTCCAGGGTGTACTGGGGAACCTCCTCTCCGGGATGTCACTACACCTGACCCGGTCTATAATGCCCGGAGACTGGGTCGCGGTCGGGGAAGAGGAGGGGAGGGTGGTTCGGACCAACTGGAGGGAGACCCGGCTTCGGACAGTGGGAGGGCATACGATTGTAGTTCCAAACAGCCTGGTAGCTTCCGAGGTAATTCAGAATCTGTCCACGCCTACCCCGCTCCGTCGGCATGAAATCAATGTCGGAGCCAGTTACTCGGACGCGCCGGGTGATGTGATTGAGGCTATGACCAAGGCTGCTCTTGGGGTTGAGTCAGTATTAGGGAGACCGAAACCGACCGCCTACGTGACGGAATTCAAAGACTATGGGATTAACTATGTTCTCCGCTACTGGACCAAGCACTACCATGATCGGGTTCCGATTGACGGAGATGTGAGCAGGATGATCTGGTATGAGTTCAAACGGCGGGGGATTGAGATTCCTTTTCCGATGAGCGATAAACTCTTAAATGATTTCATGGCGGTCGTCTACCGGCAGCGAAAGCTCCCCCCGGAGGATGGAGAACTGGATCGCCGGTCACGGGTATTAGCGGGGAGCGAGCTCATATCCGAATTTCTCACGGACCGGGAAGGGAAGCCGCTTCTGGGATATGAGGAGATCATGGATCTGGCTTCTTCATTGAAGTTTGTCCGTTATACGGATAAAGAGATACTCTTCAGGCAAGGAGATGAGGGGGATGATTGTTATATAGTGGTCAGTGGCATGCTTCGCGGACGAATCGAATATCGTGATGGAGTTCCTCCCCAGGAGTTTGAGATCAGCACCGGCGCTCTTTTAGGCGAGATGAGCCTGATAACGGGAATGACTCGTACCGCTACTATTATCGGGGGGGGAGAAGTTGAGCTACTCAAGATTACTACTGATGCTTTTGCCCGGCTGCTTGCTCTCCGGGCGGAGATTCCGGAACAATTATCAAGGTTGGCCGCTGATCGGGCCGCGAAAAACGCCGCCGGTCTGGAGAGACTGAAATCCCTGAAAAAGGATGGCCTGGTGGAGTCGTTGAAACGGGAGAATATCCTCAAGCGCCTCCTTCATTTTGTCAGGACTCCCGGGAAGTAAAACCCCGCCGTGGTCCATTTTTTGCCGCAAGTAAGCGCAAAGAAGGATAACTAGTGAAAAATCCCCCCCGCCACGGCCCCTTTTATTGCCGCAAAAAGGCGCAAAATCCGCAAGAACTCCCCCTACCTCGGCCCCTTGCCGCTCTATACACGGCCTTCAACGGCCTTTTCGTTCTTGTTGCCTTTTTCGTCCAAAGATAATTCCTGTCGCCACCACCAGTATCCCCAGAATACTCAGGGCAAAGGAGAGTTTTGTGGTTGGGGAGAGATAAGTCAGTTCAAGCACTCTGTCTCTCGAGCTTCCCGGAACGGGTACGGCCATGAAGGGGCCGTTGGCTTTGAGGATGGGGAGTTCATCTCCATCAAGGTAGGCTCGCAGCAGGTTGGTATACGCGCGGCTGATAACCAGGTAGGCCGGTTTTTCACTGAAAAATTTCACTTTCATCCGGTTGGGGTTATCTCCCATGATCAATTCCGCCCGGTCAGTCGGGTTGCTTTCACTCTCCAACATTTGTCGCGGCGGATTTTCTTCCAGAATAACGCGGTTGCCCCCCAGAACTTCTTTGTCGGTGACGACAGTAGTCCCCCAGCGCTGGGTATCGGAGATCATCGAGATAACGTCCGCCTTATGAGCTATGAAAGCAGGGGGTAAAGCCGGTATCTCCCAGATGTCCACCTCCCGCTCATAAACTTTGCGTATCCCCCAATTCTTTGAGTTTCCGATCTCATTGAGTACCCCCGTCGGACAGATAACGTATTGGGCTGAGGCAAGGGAGTAGAAAGGGAGGGCTCTCTTGAAAGCCTTGAGATGCTCATTCCGGGAACTTCCATAAGCAGTGCCCCTGCTCTTTTGGATAGGATTATCCCCGGTAAACCAAAGAGAGAAGCTGGTACCGCGGGTGACCACCTGAAGGATATTCTCAAGAAAGAACTGATAGGCATTGGTATTCATAGATACGCAGCCCCGCAGATCGGTTATTCCGTGGGCAGAGGCGAAGTTAGGAGAGAGCACACGCCCGATGCCGACCACGGCGGCCGGTTGTTTATCTTGGAGATACAATATAAACGGGAGTGGTTCGTCCGGCACGCAACTTTCAGGCAGGTGTTTTGAGAAACTGCTCTCAATGATGAACGAAGCCCCGGCGCAGAGAAAGAAGCCGGTCAGCAGGTAAATTATCTGTCGCTTCGCGAAGAGCTCTGATCGCCTGAACCAAACGACGAATCCCAGGAAAGTCAACACGGCGATCAGGAAGGGGATGGAGTCAATCAGCAGGTATCGGTCAGAGTGATTCTTCGGGATATAGATCGTAAGCTCCGCCCAGATCAGGATGAGGAAGAACCAACCGCATCCTCTGCCTCCCCTGAAGCGCCAGAAACTCAAACCCGAGAAGACGGCCAGAATCAGGACCGCGAAATAATAGTGAAGCCGGAGCATGTAATCAGCCTGACGGAAAGAGAAGAAGTTGGTGGTGAGAATCAGGGCGATCAGGCCGCAAAGGAGCGGAAGAAAGAGGAGGGGAAGACAGATACGCCAGATCCGGGGCCGGTTGCCGAAAACAAGAAACGAGAATATCGCCAGGCCGAATAGAACCCAGTAGAGGGTTTGAAATACCCCCCCCGGTAGATCCGCCCAGCCGCCGAGAATGACCGAAGGAATGGCGATGGAAGATAGGATAACTGTGCCGAAGTGAGCGGGATAGGCGGCCATGAAGAAGAGGCCAAAGAGCGCGGAGAGAAGAACGGGCGCGGCGAAGAGGTATGATGACAATGGCTCAACATCAGAAAATATATAATGCCTGATTGGGAACCATCGCTCCGCGGCGAACGCGATGGCGGAGAGAAAAGCGATCATACCGATCTGTTTGTGGATGAGGCTGTACTTTACTGTTTTTAGCAGGCCCTTTAGATAGTTTCGCGCTGGCCGGGAGAGCAGACGATAAACAAGACAAGCGCCTCCTGCCAGTAGAAAGAAGAGGGCTCCGCTGAAGAATACATATCCCCGAAGTTGCTCGGCGTCCCAATTGGATCGTCCCAGCCGCCAGGTGATGGTTATCAGGATGAAGGTTCCAATGAGGAGAGCGAAGGAGAGTAAAGGATTAGCGAGGATATCGGTTAATTTCTTTCGGGCATGGCTTGGTTGTAGAACTGATGCAATCTCCCCGGCGGGGGATGGGCTCAGAAGATTATCCAGGCCGAATCCGGCCAGGACTGCCAGCGCGAAACTCCAGGTCGCCGCCGCCCACCGGGGGCTCCAGGTCTGATCGAAGAAGGGAAGCAGGCCGAGCATCTGAGCCGGGCTCCAGCCGAGATTCTTCGCCAGGACAAAGAAGAAGTAACCGCCGAAGAGGAAGATCTCTCTCCGGTTGTGGCGCGGCCTGCGTGCCGCGGCGGCGGCCAGAAAGAGAAGCCCCAAGCTGAAGTAGCCGCCGACCCAGTCCCAGAGCAGGTTGGTGGTTCGATAAGACCATGGTTGGGGGGTCTGGCGAAGTTTAGGGAAGAAGGCAAAGAGGAAGTTATAGATCTTCATCGGGGATTGAATCCCCAAATTTCCTCCCGGGGGGTGATAGGTCCAGGCTTCCTGGTGGAACTTGAGGAAGAGAAAGATCTGCGGGGCCGCGATCACCGCGCTCAATAAAATCGCGCCCGTGCAGTACGTCAGTGCTGCTTTCCGACTTCCGGCGGAAATTGTAGAAATCCGCGTAAGCCCGTAAAGAAAAGCGAGGAAGAGGAGATAGAGCTGGATCTCTGGTTGACCCGCCGTGTGGACGAGAACCAATGCCAGTGCCAGCCAGCAGCCACGCGAAAGCCCGGGCCGGTCGAAGAAGGCCCGCACCGCCCACATCAGCAGGGGGAGCATCATGGCCACGTTTGAGACCTCTTCATGATTGGAGTAAATCACCATGATACTTCCCACCCCGTATCCGACCGCGGCCAGAAGTGATGATTCCATCCGGTGGCAGAGGGGGCGGATAAAGAGATATGTGAACACGCCGGCCAGAATCAGGCGCAGGATGAGGAAAAGATCGTAACCATGGGGAAAGAAGAGGTTCTCGACCATCTGATAAGGCGAGAGAATACGGTGACAATACTGGCCGATCAGGGGCACTCCGAGGCTTTGATGGGGCATCACCAGCGGGATGTGTCCGGCCTTGAGTGATTTACCCACAAAGATATTAACCGGCCATTCCAGGTAGGCGGGATTGGCTAGGTCGATGTGCCAGCCGTGCGTATCACTATCGGCACCGGTGATATCCGCCCAGCCGGTTGAGAACTGAATATCCGCCGGTGGGATCAGGAGGACCGGGTTGAGTGAACGGTGGAGAAAGACCACGTTGTTGTACGATAATATAACCAGAATAACTATCAACGCTGCCGGGAAGAAGAAAGATATGAGTTTATTATTCTTCATAAAATAAATTCAACGACCTAAAGGTCGACAGCTACGAGATTTTCGTAGTTGCCCCGCCAGGGCGGGGCTAAGTTCCTGGTTTGGGATTTAGAATTTGTTATTTGTGATTTATTCCCTGGGGTTGAATCTAAAGTTGTACATCCTTAGAGATTTTATTGAGATTCAATTTTTTTACATGATACATTTCTAAAGCTCCCAGGGAAAAGAAAGCGCCGTCTTCCTCATGGCCACTGATAATAAAGAGGCGGTAGAAGCGATAGGGCGTATCATTAGTGAAGAACCAACCGGCCCAATCTTTAGAGGATGGAATCTCCTCCTGGATTATAGCGGTGATATCTACCCAGGTGTGGCCGTCGGAGCTTCCCTGGATTACCGCGTGTTGGAAAGTTTGGCGCGGGAGATCCGGCCGGGGTTTAGACCTGATAAAGTTGACTATCTCTCCCCGGTTTTTACCGAAATCGATCGTTATCCAGGCCGGTTCGCCGATCTTGTCAAGAGAGATGTGCCAGAACTGGGCAGGATCAGGATTGAAGAGATTCTCAGTCGGGTGTTTACCTTTAAAAAAGGAACTGGAATCGAGCGGGCATGAGGTTGAGAAGAGATTGTTGCTCAAAGGCTGGACGGAAACCGGTTCTCCTCCGGTTTCCAGTTTTGACGGTATAACGAAACCGGTTGCCTCGAGTATCTTTCGTCCGATCCATTCTGCGGCGCCTGCCCCGGCCTCCCGAACCGGGGGTGGATGGTGGTAACTGTGAACTTTCTTATCCTTTTCCAGACGGGCTGGAATCGCTTTGGTTAAATTCTTTTGTATGTCTTCAATGCGTTGTCTGTCAATTACCTTGATACTTTTGGGCTTGAGCGGTTCCTTAAGATTATAGATGGTAAAATCTTCTCCCTTTTCTTCAATCTCGTAATTAGCGGAGAGCCAGGTATCAACGGGCCGCGCGAAGTCCGGGAACTCCGGATGTTGAGGTGAGAAGAAATATTCCGGTTCGAAGATGAGTTTGCAATCCGGGTTGATCAGATAGCGGACTTGGAAGAGCATCTGTGCCGGGGACTTCCCGGACAGCCATCCGGTGGGTGTCCCGGTGCAGGCGGAGACCAGTGTCGGGATGGAACTGGTCAGGAAGTACGCTCCCCGGTATTTTTTTAGCGCGTCAATGCCGGGATACGCTTTAAAAGGTCGAAAGGTCCGGACTCTCCCGAAAATAAGTCCGCCTAATACCAATATAATTACCATGATACCAAGTATAATTCGTTCTTTAGATGTTGGTCTGCGTTGAACATCATCCCCCGGTTTTTTCCGGAGAAGGTTTGTACCGGCGCCCGCCAACATGGACCCGAAGAGAAAAGCTACAAACGGCCCGAAGAGCAAGATTGTGGATCCCCATCGATGATCTGCCGTATGCTGAGCAAAGGTAATGAACCAGAATCCGCTCATAATGAAGAAGAGGATAATGCTCCGGAAGATTTTTTCTCTCTGCGTGGAATTACCGGGCAGGAGAACGCGCTTGAATACACAGACAGCGATTAGGCCTATGGCCCATCCCCAGCCGTAGAGATTCTCCAGATGGAAATAGATGTCTTCCAAATATGTCGAGAGTACGAAACCGCCATGGAGTTTAGCTCGGTCTTCCCACATCAACAGGGGGATTTTATTATATATCTCCATGAGAGAAGTCATGCCCATTCCGGTCCGATGAAAAAGGGCTTCAGCTTTGTCCAACAGCCAGTAGTTTAATCCGACCGCTCGGATGACGCAGAGTTGGTGGATGATAATGGCCGACAACCCCGCTCCCAGCATCGGAAAAATTCTGGGCCACGTGAATTGCCGTATCTTAAAGAGCTTAAGGCCGATAAAGAAGAGAAAGACAAAGGGGACGTATTCATAGTTGGAGTAGCAGAGAAGGAAGAAGAAGAAAGCCGCTGCCCCCAGGAAAAATTTAGCGCTTTGAAATTTAAGTAAATTTTGTGGGAGCAGCTTTTTAACGCGAAGCGGCTTATCCGGTTTTCCGGTCCAGCGGCGATTATCGGGGCCAGGCTTCCCCTCCCGTAGTTGCGGACCTTCAGGTCCGCTAAGTTCCTTACATTGAGTAGAGTCAGCGCTTTTTAAAAAGAAATACATGCTCGCGAAGGCAAAACACCATTGATGGTTAGTAAAGAGATTATCACCCCAGGCAATATAGAGGGGGCTGGAGATGAATACTGCCAGACTGAAGAGGGCGACCAGGGACCCGGTAAGACGTTTCAAGAGCAGGTAAAAGAACCAGGCGCCAAGCAGGTTCCATAAGATCGCGATGATTCGTTGCTGGGAAATCTCTCGGAGCCCGGCCCGGTAGTAGAAGCCACTTAAAATTTCAGAGAAGGAGGGGTTGTGGGTGTACCAAAGCGGATAACACTCTTCGGGACCAATCGCGTACTCGGCCAGGAAATGCTCTTTATTGAACCCTCTTTCAGCCAAGTTCTTCCCCGGAAGGTACTGATTCGCATCCAGGTAGGGATCCCCTTGGGAGAAGGCTTTGTAATCGGGAAACCGTGACCAGACCAGGAAGAGTATGATTCCCAGGGCCACGATCAAGATCAAGGCTATACGGTCGAATTTACCGGTTTGCATTTGATAAAAGGATTGTCGAAAACAATAAGTTAAGGCCGGTTACACCGTGGACCAACTCGGAGTGCAGAACTATGTTAGGCAGGGCTACGCCGGATTATTCATAACTTTATTAATTCTCTTAATTTACCTAAATCCGTATCTGCGCCATTTTCTTCAAGTTTTTTTAAGGCGAAAAACTTCCTGTTTTCTAACTTCTGGAGAAAGATTGAATAACTGATTAAGATATGTGCTTGTTACAAAATTTTTTTTCGTATGTCAGACAAGCCACAATATTGGTCTCTATTGGTCCTAAAATCATTGATGTATTTTTAGATGCCCTAAGTTATCTCCCAAATAACTTTCACTCCCCGTATTTACGTAATCGGTTTAGCATAATACTTCCTATTGTCAACAAAAATGGGTCTTTTCCAATTTGTACAGATGAATAAATATAATCACCTCAGGCGATATATAGAGGGTTGGAGATGAAGACTGCCAAGCTGATCAGGGCGGGCGGAAGTCCGACAGAACGTTTCAATAGCAGGGAGAAGAACCAGGCACCGAACAGGTTCCATAAGATCGCGATGATTCGTTGCCGGGAAATAACCCGGAGCCCGGCCCCTGAAAGTATTGAATCCACCCTCCACGAAGTGGAGCGGGGGAATGACATTCTTGTTGCACCGGAACTTATTCTTTCCGAAGTGACTCAGGTCTTGATCAAGAAAAAGAAACAGGGACTTCTGACCCGGGAAGAGATGGGGGAGTTACTTGACTGTATTATCTCGCTTCCGATCAGATTGTTCAGGCTTAAACCCATCATACAGCATTCGGTTGAGCTCACCCTGGAATATAAACTTACCGTTTATGATGCGATTTTTCTGGCCCTGGCCGAGGAAAAGAACGGCCGGCTGATAACGGTCGATCGTATCCTTCAAAGAGCGGCAGAAAAATGGGTTTAGGCTGATTAGTGTTTGAACAGTGACGTAACTTAAAAATTGCGCCTGACAAGAATCAAATAAGAAAAACAGGGCTATTCAGAAAGAGCCAGCTCCGCCATCGAGAAAAACTCTCCGCCTTCATGGCCATTCGAGATAGCCAGTTTGTAGAATCGAAAAGCCTGGTCATTCTCGAACTTCCACTCTTTCCAGGTGGCGCTGCCCGGTCTCTCCCCCTGAATGATCTTACTGATCGGTTCCCAATCTTCCCCATTGTTACTCCCGAAAAGTTCGGCGGAGCGGAAAAACTGCTGGGGGATATCCTGGCGTGGGAGCGCCATCAGGGACTGGACCTTCTTTGTATTTCCCTCCCCGAAATCAACCGTTACCCAGGCCGGTTCTTTCACCTTGTCAAGTGCGACATGCCAGAAGGTATCCCGTTTGTTATCAATCATGGAATCAACAGTTTGGCTATCTACATTGTGGGAAGAAGCTGTTAACTTCACATCTTCCGGTTTGAGAAGATTGCCGGAAAAGTCAATCTCGGTCTCTTCTAAAGTAATTCCTTCGGGTGGAGAAGATCGGAAGTCCCCGAGCCACACTACCATCTGAATTATTATTGCCACAAGGATCACGCCGAATATGATGAGCACGATCTTCTCCTTCCTACTGAATTTCTTCATAATGATACCTCCAGGTAAATATTGTTAATTACCTTTTTTGATATTTTGTTTTCGAGAAGATGATTCATAATCCGGGAAACTCCAGGCAGATGACGAAGAGAGGCAGTCTGGAACGAGGTTAAAAATGGCAAGTTGGTTTTGTGCCTTCATGGAAATGATCATATTTATCAATTGATGTGGATTATCTTATTCAGAAAGGACCAGCTCCGCCATTGAGAAAAACTTTCCGCCTTCATGACCATTCGAGATAGCCAGTTTGTAGAATCGAAAAGCCTGGTCATTCTCGAACTTCCACTCTTTCCAGGTGGCGCTGCCCGGTCTCTCTCCCTGAATGATCTTACTGATCGGTTCCCAATCTTCCCCATTGTTACTCCCGAAAAGTTCGGCGGAGCGGAAAAACTGCTGGGGGATATCCTGGCGTGGGAGCGCCATCAGGGACTGGACCTTCTTTGTATTTCCCTCCCCGAAATCAACCGTTACCCAGGCCGGTTCTTTCACCTTGTCAAGTGCGACATGCCAGAAGGTATCCCGTTTGTTATCAATCAGGGAATCAACAGTCTGGTTTTTTTCATTGTGGGAAGAAGCGGTTAACTTCACATCTTCCGGTTTGAGGAGATTGCCGGAAAAGTCGATCTCGGTTTCTTCTAAAGTAATCCCTACAGGTGGAGGAGAGCGGAAATCCCCGAGCCACACCACCATCTGAATTATTATTGCCACAAGGATCACGCCGAATATGATGAGCGCGATCTTCTCCTTCCTACTGAATTTCTTCATAACTATACCTCCAAATAAATATTGTTAATTGTTTTTTTAGTATTTTGTTTTCGAGAAAATGATTCCTTGACCGGGGAATTCCAGGGAGATGACGAAGAGAGACAGCTTAGAACGAGAATGAGGTTAATAATGGTAAGTTGGTTTTGTGCCTTCATAGGAATGATCATATTTATCAATTGATGTGGATTATCTTATTCGAAAAGAGCCAGCTCAGCCATCGAAAAAAAATTTCCGCCTTCATGACCAGTCGAGATCGCCAGTTTATAGAATCGAAAAGCCTGGTCATTCTTGAACTTCCACTTTTTCCATGTGGCACTGCTCGGTGTCTTTCCCTGAATGATTTTACTGACCGATTCCCAGTCCTCGCCATTGTCACTCCCAAAGAGCTCTGCCTTGCGGAAAAACTGCCGGGAGATATCCTTTCGTGGGAGGGCTGCTATGGACCGTACCTTCTTCTTTTTTCCTTCTCCAAAATCCACCATCACCCAAGCAGGTTCTCCCAGCCGTTCGAGAGATATATGCCAGTAAGTATATTGATCATTATCGATCAAATTATCGACAGCTTGCAGATTAAGGTTTTTAGAGGAAGCAGTCAATAATTTACATTCCGATATCAGAAGATTATTGCTGATCGGGATATCTTCTTTCTTTAGATGAACGCTCTCCGGTCCGGGCCGCGAAACAAGAAGATCACTTAAACATGTTTTAAAAAGGGTAGCGGTTATATTCTCCGCCAGTAGGTGGTTGCCTTCGCGGGTACAATGGCCAAAGTCATCTCCGAAGTTATCACGAAAATAATTTGCATATCCTCTGTGCCGAATAGCATCTTTAAAGACCGTTTCGTTATCCACAAAAATAAGTCCTTCTTTGTTATTAAATAATTTTTTTAAAGGTTCTATGCTTCTCATTGGATGCTGAACGCAGACCAACTGGACCCCCCGTTTGTCAAGTATTTCTTTGATCTTGATGTAACTGTGAATTGTTTGAGCTTTATATGCGTTGCTCTGTATGAGGGAGATTTTATTATAATATTTATTCGCCATATTCTGCTTGCCCTAGCTTGATAGCAGAAAGCCAGCGCACCCAACAAACGGGGATTGTTTGATTGGGTTGAGATAGTTTTCAGGCCCAGTTCTTCTACTTTTTTAAATTGCTTCCGCTTAACATATTCAAATATCAAATGAGTAAAAGCGATATTACTTGGTTCTATTGCAACCGATTTTCTATACGCTCTTTCCGCTTCTGGCCAATTTATTTTGGTGTGGTAAGCATCCCCCAGATAACACCAGGCAGGAGCATTCCTTGGATCCCATTCCAGAGTCATTTTGCAGATTCTTTCAGCTTTATCCGGTTTACCAATCTGCAGATACGCCCGGGCTAGTCGGTCGCCGACGACCAAGCTGTTTTTCCCGTTTTTAAACCGAATCGCTTTCTCCCCGACCCGCAGGCACTGGTGGAAGTTGCCGTGATCAAAATGGAGGCGGGTCAGTTCATCGTACCGGTCTCCGATCAGCCCAGGCGCGATTCCTTCAACTTCCAGATAGAGAGCTTCAGCCTCTTCCAGTCGGTTTTCCTCCAGGAGCAGATCCCCGAGTTCAAGGTGCGGTTCCGGCTCACCCGGGTTCTCCCGAATCATATTCCGCAGCCAGTTTTCCTTACCGTCAAAGTGATCCGAGGGCTCCGGTTTAGTCCGGTGTTCGACTGGCCCGCTCTTTTTATCGGGCTTGGGTTCCCGGAAGAGATCTCGAAGAGTCAGCGTAATGTGCTCCCTGAGTAATAAGGCGAGCTTATAGACGCGGATATTTTTTAAGAAACGTTGGAATTTGGCTGATTGAGCATCTTCCAGTGACATTGTATTACACAGATCATTGATCCCGATCATTGTCAGAACCAAATCAGGTTTATATTCATCCAGATTTTTTTCCAGGAGGGATGCTATCATAGTCGTGTCAGTAGCGGCGATCCCTTTATTTATAACTGAGAATTTAATTCCAGTGTTACGCTCGTTCAGAACATTTTCCAATTGTCTGGGATAGGAATATCTCCCTCCTAATGCCGTTGTTGATTCCCCCAGACACATGATCACAAACTCCCCTTTCTACTTGAGTGAATCCAGGTTGGCCCGTTCCTGAATATGTAAAAGAATAGCTCCCCCGATCCGCAAACCGATCTCAAGGAGAATAATCCCCAGCAGGAGACCAAACGAGATCAGGGCTATCTTTTGCTTGAAAGTGGTTTTAGGAATGAGCCGGGTTTAAAGTGCTCTAGTAAATGAGTAATATTTTTTAGTCATCGACCGGGGTTACGATATTTTAAAAGAGCGGTAATGAACTTATAAAGCAGCACCGGCTCTACCGATTCCCGGTTACAGCCGATTTGAATAATCAGGGTTATAGATATCCGAGGGTCTTTAGATTCTCTATCTTTTGCTGGCGCTTTTCTTCAGTCATAATTTCGAAAGTTCCCTCAATAAAAATGTGTTCTGGAGTAAACCTGATATGGCGGATTGCCATGGGGTTTTTATCGGGGGGAGTAAAAGTCAATTTAACGGTGAAACGTCCTCCTTGCACTTCTATTTTTCCCAGGCTGAGGTAATAATATCTTCCCGGCTTATTTTTTATAGTCTCATAACGCTCAGGAAAAATAGGAGCAGATTCGGGGGCGACCTGAACTTGAAGATTAGGTGTTATTTGTGATATGCGAGTATCTTTTGTTAATTCCACCAATATATCAACATAATAAATACCGTCAGGTAAGCCGACCGAAAGGGTCAGAGAAGAGGGAATGCCGTTATCCGGGATACAGAAGAGGCCGCTCCCGTCCGTGTGATAATCCAGTAGCCAGGCTTTGGAAGGAGCCGCCTTCTCCAGAACGGTCTCTATGGATTTCCTCCGGTCGAAGCAGGTGTCGAAGACGTCATTGGGGGATACGGTGAAGAGGTGAATTAAAAAATAGAACGGAAAGTCCGGCGGGTGTTTTCTCTGGGCCTGGATATACCTTTTGCGATAATTCTTGATGAAGTGGTTAAATCTCCTTTCAAGTGTTTTGGCAAGTGAGGCTGTTTCCCCCGCTATATTCTGACGTTCCTCCGGGTCGTTCTTTAGATCGTAGAGGAGGTTTTTATCCAGTATGTATAGGTGTTCCCTTGTGCGGATCGAACGGTTCGTGAACGCAGCGTCCTTGCCTGTTTCCGGCTTACGGACAAAGGGAAGGAGGTTTGTGCCGTCCATGGACTTATTCGAGGGGACCTTTATGCCGCAGATATCGAGAATGGTGGGCATGATATCTATTGACTCGGTTATTCCCCTTACCCTGACCCGGGGTGGAATAAGCGGGGGATAGACCATGATCAGAGGTACATGGGTAACCGAGCCCCAGGGAGGACCTCCATGAGTCAGCCAGTCGTGGTCTCCGAGGTTCTCACCGTGATCGGATGTGATGATGATAAGCGTTTTATTGAGGAGATCTAACTCTTTCAACCTATCATAGAGGATCCCGATCCATTTATCGGTGTGTTTTAAGTTGCTGTCATAGAGTTTTTTCAAGATTCTGAGCTCATTCCTGCTCCACTTCCTCGCGTCCTCACTCACTTCCCGTAAGAACATCCTTTTTTCCAACGCCTCAATAGCGGAGGAACCTTCGCCTGTTAAAAACTCGGCATCTTCCTCTTTGGGAGGATAGGGTTCGTGGGGAGACATTATGTGGCAGTAGATGAAAAATCTCTCTTTCTTGTTCTCCTCCAACCAGGAGATAGTAGCAGAGATCATATCCTTGTCCCTTGTTCTGGAAGGGCTAAAAGCTGAGTACTCATCAAAGCTCTTTACTAAATAAGAATACTTATTGAAACATGCGTTGTCATGGATGAGGAGCGTAAGATAACCGTGCTGAGAAAGGGCCTCAGTCAGGAAAATCTGCTCTGGATCAAATGTTCTTAATATAGCTATCGGGTCTTCATTCCTTATCCCCCAATCCCAAAGACCTAATTGCCAGATGGGAATTGAAAAATAACGTGAAGATAAGAATCTCGGGACGGATTCGAGAGTGTGGGTTCCGGGAGAGAAATTATTTAAGAAGGTAACGCCATTTTCAGCGATTGCGTCTATGCAGGGGGTTGTATTCTTTGGGTATCCGTAACAGGAAAAATGATCCGCCCGGGCCGCGTCGAGGACGATGAAGATTACATTCGGCCTCCGAATCAGTCGACGGATTCTCCCGGGCAATAATGTGGGAAAGAGAGAAAAAAACAGGATTAAAGCAGCCAGCAAATCGACAAGTAAGATCCATAAAAATCTCTTATTGGCATGAAAGATCATTTATCCTTGCTTATTAGTCGAGGTTACAATTTTTTAAAATAGACCCTTCCTGAAAAAGAGGGTTTATTTTAAAAGAGCGGTGATGAACTTATAAAGCGGGACCGGTTCCACCGACTCCCGGTTACAGACGATCCGGACGGCCAGAGCGCCGACGGCGTTTCCGACAAAACCGACCATATCCATCGGGTATCCCGCAGCGACACAAGCGGAGGTGATCGCCAGGTAAGCGTCCCCTGCGCCGATCCGGTCCACGATTTCTTTCGAGAGGACCGGGACTTCAAAGAATCCCTTATCCGGCTCGTATCCCAGCGAACCGTTATGTCCCCGGGTAACCGTGATCCGAGCGCATTCCATCCGATCGGCGATCTTGATCATCATATCCTCCAGGCTCCCGTATTTATCGCTCAGGGCGAGGCGGATCTCCGGCTCGTCGATGCAGACATATTGGGCTTTGGGGTATTTGGTGATCAGGTTGAAGCCGGTATTGGCGCTGTTAGTCTGGGTGTTGACCGCCAAGAATTTTGACTTGCCGCAGAGGACATCGACGATCTCGGGCCCGATAAAACCGTTGCCGAAATCGGAAGCCAGGACCAAGTCATAATCAGCACAAACCCCGGATAGGTATTCGCAGACTTCATCAGTTACCTCCGTCGGGGGAGTCCTGGTATTCAGGAAACAGACTTCGAACATTTTGGAGAGAAAAGCCGGATCTACGTAGCGCCGCTTGGTGACGGTAGGGGCGTCGTCTCGATAGAAAAATTTTGGGGTGATATTGGATTTCAGGCGGTCCCGGATGAACTCTTCCTGGGGATTTTCTCCCCCAAGGCAGGCCACCAGGTCAACTCTGTCGCAGAAACCGGCGATATGATTGGCGGTGGCCAGTACACCGCCCGCGAAAGACTCCTGGTTGATATAGCGGGTAGTGATGACGGTCTCCTTCCAGGCCTTCCCCATCGGGTGGCAGTAATGATATTCATCTATGATGGGATCTCCGACTACCAGTACTTTAAGATTCTTCAGATCTTTTATCATTGAGATAATCCGATCCACGCTATAACTCTTCCTGAAATTCTTTAAGAATTCGTTCGCTTCCCGGTGGTAGACGCTGAAATGCACGTTCAAAAGTTCGGTGGAGCTGAAGGATATCTCGTCGGTGAAGTGAATCCTGCCTCCCCCGACCCTGACCGCCTCTTCTTCATTGTGAATCTCTCCGGTCAGGTCTTGAGATCGGTCGGCGTAATCGCTTCCCTTGGCGTATACATCAGGTTTGAGTTTTTTTAAAGTCTCGGTCGCGGTCGGCCATTGATTGATCGCCACATAATCGACGCATTCGATCTCGGCCATGGTCTCAGCTCGGAGACGCTGGTTAAAGACGGGTCGGCCGGGACCTTTGCCGACATATTGATCCTGGGTCAGTGTGACAACCAGGATATCTCCTTCGTTTTTGGCCGCCTCGAAGTGTTTGATATGGCCCGGATGGAGGAGATCGAAAACTCCATGGCATAGAACTACAGTTTTGCCGTCCTTTTTCAATTCAGCGATTATCAATTCCAGTTCATCCAGTGTCTTGATTTTGTCATAGGTTTTCATGATTTATTCCACAAATAGGTTTAATTGTTCGCCTCGCTTTGGGAGCTTTGCAGTCCACTAATTACACTAATTGTTCCCCCTACCTCGGCCCTTTTTTTGTCCACGGATTTTTACCCCGAGATGACGAAGTCATTTTTCGGGGTCACTGATTACTCTGATTGATGCATCGCCTCGGCCCCTTTTTTAACCACAAATTTTACCCCGCGATGACCGAAGGTCATTTTGCGGGGCTACGTGAATTCTCCTCCGCCGTAGCCTCTTATCGCGGTTGCCCCGAAAAGAAACATTCGGGATGCAAGCAGAAACCGTTTCTATCGTAACCGATAATCGGCAATGCCATGATGCCAGGCGAGGCGATAACT
>Ga0208279_1001025_pt1 | contig 17116 bp, 20 predicted proteins | sample AntAceMetag02UKM_FD_184766 | JGI IMG/M metagenome (GOLD analysis project Ga0208279, IMG submission 184766) | Saline lake microbial communities from Ace Lake, Antarctica - Antarctic Ace Lake Metagenome 02UKM (SPAdes) (version 2) | ecosystem: Environmental > Aquatic > Non-marine Saline and... | reverse complement strand
GTAGAGGATTTTCGGTCGAGGACTACAGAATTGGTCTTTGGTGAGTTCAAAAAAGCACCTGATTTGGTTGGAAGGTATTAGGTATATAAATGGATATTAAAGCATTGCAAATACAACATTCTATTGAAGTATTGGGAACCAAACTTGAAGCTCTTGTTGAAGAGTACGAACGAGCACTTTTATGTAAAGACTTACCACAGGCTATGTTTGATTACGGGGCTATTATTCAATTTCAAGCACTCCTTGCTGAATTAGAAAAAGACCTTTCTGCTCTCAAATCCTGACATTTTAGAAGTCGGCCAAACAATTTCTGAAGTTGTGCGAAGCAAAGCTATAGCGTCATCCTACCGGAAAGTGACTAAGAGTCACTTTCCAAAGTGACTAAGAGTCACTTTCCAACCAGCATAACATCTTGTTATCATTCAATAATCTGGAAGTCGATGTTGTACTTTTTATTTTTAATTGTAATTTGGAAAGTGACTAAGAGTCACTTTCCTTCTTACATAAGAAAGAATACATTTACACGGTGCTGCTTTTCAACCGTGTTGAAAAGGCAGCCTAAAGTTCCTTTGGAAAGTACTTACAATTTAAATTTAAATTTAAATTAGATTAGATCAACGCAAAGGAGCAAGCTCGCGGCTTCGCCGCTTCACTCACTCCTATTTTGCGTTGATTTCAGTGCAAGGTCGCTCCGCTCCCCCTGCACTGTTCGCTGAACCTTTCAGGTTGATCAGGGAGTAGAGGAGCACACTGAACTCCTGCGGAGCCCATATTCTGATGGTCGGCCAACTTTTTATTGGGGGGGGGCTTGACATTTCTTTGGGCCAATGTATGCTTCTGCCATGCTGATTATTGTAGAATATCCCAAAGACTTCAAAACATAATTCACCAGAGCCCGTAAACCGCGAGGTCCGGAACTTCTCTATTCTATGAGAGTCAGCAGCTTCTGGTGAATTTTTCTGGTTTTCCAAGTGGCCAGGTCAAAAGATTATATTAAGCAATTTTTTCCACGGGTATCTACGGGGAGGATTCCCTTAGAGGCTATTCGAGTTTGTGGTGGGAACATATATCGAGCGATCATCCTTTGCCAATTATTATTTTGGGCGGGGAAAGGTAAGTGCAGAGGCAGCAATCAAGGCTTGTTTTACAAATCATATGCAGATCTTGAAATAGAAACAACGATAAACCAGAGAACGATAAAAAGGGCATGTGCTTGGATGAAGGCCCAAGGATTCCTCGAAACAAAAGTGAAGAAAGTCAAAGGGGTAAGGACCACCCACTGGAGACTCGACTTTATCAAGTTTAGGGTCTTTATGAAGGAAAGCCAAACAAACGAGGATTCAAATGGATTATAAGGTCTTAAAACCATTCTGGACGCCGCAATTAACGGAGATAAGCTCCGAGTTGTGGTTGCCCACAAAGACAGATTGGCAAGGTTCGGATATGATCTCATCAAATGGATTGTTGAGCGGAGCGGTGGGGAGCTCCTGGTTTTTAAGCAAACTTGCATGTCACCAGAACAAGAGCTCACTCAGGATTTACTCACCATCTTACACGTGTTCTCCTGCCGGATGCATGGCCTCAGAAGTTACAAAAACAAAATTGCTAAGGATTTCCCCCACGGCAGATCAAAAAAAATTGTTCAAAACGTGGACTGATTGTTCTCGTTATGTTTTTAACCAGACTATCAGCTATATCAGGTCTTGCGTTAACTTTTCTCCGTCCTGGATGGACATTAAAAAAGATATGCTCAAGCACTTGCCAGCCTGGTGTGATCCTGTTCCTTTTCAGATAAAAGGTATCGCTATAAAAGAAGCACACGGAGCTTTCTGGAAAGCAAAAGGTCAACCACAATTCAGAAGCAAAAAGAACTCTGAGCAGTCTTGCTATATCCCTAAATCAGCAATAAAACAAACAGGCATTTACCCAAGAATATCAGGCCCAGGCTTACATTATCAAGAAAGCCTGCCTCAAAATATTAAAGATTCTCGCCTAATCTGGCGATTTGAAAAATATTGGATAGCAATTCCTCATAAAGCCTACTGTCTGAAAGCTGAAAACCAAAGCCAGACGGTTGCCCTTGATCCGGGAATACGCTCATTCATGTCTTTCTATTCGCCGGATTACAGTGGGAATATTGGCAAGGGTGATTTTTCCAGAATTCAACGTTTGTGCGCTCATTTGGATAATTTGATATCCAGACGGGACAAGTGTACTAACAAACAAAGGCGGTGTTCATTAACCAAGGCCTCTCGGCGAGCACGAGGGAAAATCAAATATTTAATTTCAGAACTTCACTTTAAAACAGCTAAATTTTTGCTTGATAATTTTGACATAATTTTGTTGCCAACTTTTGAGACAAAACAAATGGCCTGCAAAGCAAAGCGCAAAATCAGGAAAAAATCAGTACGCGCCATGCTGACTTTCAGCCATTATAAATTTAAGCAAATTTTAAAGTGGAAAGCCTCTTTAGCAGGAAAAACAGTAGTAGATTGCAGTGAAGCATATACCAGCAAAACGCATCCACAAACAGGCGAGATTAAAAACATTGGTGGAGCTAAGTGGATAAAATTGTTGGATGGATCAAGAGCAGATAGAGACGTGATTGGCGCAAGAAATATTTTGCTTCGATCTTTGGTAGATACACCCGACCTATTTCAGGTCGCAGTTAACGAAAGTTAAGAAAAAAGTATCGGATGGAATGTTCAATGTTAATACTTGGATGGGTGTAAGGCATCATGGGCATCCAAATATATCCCATTCAGTTATATCAAGCCCAGGGGGCGCGCTCGTTTGCTGGTGCGGTAATAAAGCCGATGCTGAGTGGGTAGCAGCCCGGCTGAATTTAGCAGCCAATCTTGAGGAGAGAACGGCGGAACGAATAGCCAGTGATGAAAGTTTTGACTAATTCACTCAACATATTTAGTCATATGGAGTGGGAAACCCCTTGACAAACGTGAATCCACCACTGTATAGGTTATGTAGGGGGAATTTATGGCCGTCAAGGGTGAAATTGTTAATCTTAAGCACGCCTTTTCTGATATAGGAAAGTCAATCGCTGATCTTCCAGATGAATTAGTCCAGCATCTTTCGTTCGCAGTAAACAATTCTGTTTCCGGGGAATCCATTGGTGGGCAAAGAAGGGGCGGCCTCGACGAGGACGGATTCCCACTCTTTTCCAGCCTTTCTGATTACGCTTCCTTCCACGTACTCCAAGAAGCCTGTTGGTCCAAGTTTGTTCGTAATCCCCAGATAAACTCATACGTTAGAGATTATGCCGGGAATCTTACCGGTTTTGGCTTTAATATTTCTTCACACATTGTTGAGATCAATGATTTGGTAGAGCGGATCTCTGAAGACCCAAGAAATGATTTAGTTACTAATTTTACCAAATACGTTGCCCGGGCCGAGATTGAGGGGGAATTATTTCTACCCCTAACCCTGCATCGGGATGGTTTTGTTGAAATTGATTTTGTTGATCCCTCTTCTTTGCGGAGTGGTGGTGACAAGAACAGTGGAATTATCTTTCACCCAAAAAAACCAACGATGCCTCTGTTGTATCTCTTTGAAGTGACAACAGCTCGTGGTGCCGAGATTCACGCATATCCCTCTATCTATTTGGCCTATTATCCCAAGCTTTGGGGGAAGGTCAGTGGTCATAAGAGTCTTAAAGGGAAAAAGATTGTATATCCGAAGAAATCAGGAAAGCCGTACTCAAACCTCGGAGGTTTCAGCTCCTTTGTTGTTTCTTGGAATAAAGGGTACCTAACTCCTCGCAATGTTTCCCATATAAGAACCACCCTGGAGTGGTTGAACTATTATGAAGACCTTAAGAAATATGAAATAGATCATAAGAAATCGTCCGGGGCCTACTTGTGGATAGTCACCTTTGAAGACATTAAAGCTTTTAGAGTTTGGTTGGCCATGACTGAAACGGAGAAGGCCTCCTGTGGATTGATGGAAGCGAAAACGCCTGGTGGCACACTCATGGTTCCTCCGGGAACCAAAGTTGAGTGCGTAAATCCACAGCTCTCGTCCATTTCAGGGACAGATACAGACATTCTTCGTATGGTTGTTTCTGGGCTTAACCGCCCTGAAGATATGGTCACCGGAGTATCTTCTGGGTCTACGTTTGCTGGTATTAAGGCCACAAGAGGGCCTCAAGCAGACAGAATCAGGGATGAAATTGCATACTTTGAACGCTTTTTAATATTTGATTTCTGGAGGGCAATTTTTTTCCTACATTCAGCGGCAACAAGTTTCCCAACTACATTCAAACGGAAGGAAGTTATTGGGTTTGATAAGGATAAAGAGCCACTGACTCGTTGGGCTAAGTCGCCCCCCCATAAGTTGATCTCGATTGATTTTCCAACCTCTGAAATATCAGATGCTGAGGTCACGGCCAAAGGATTGCTCGGGACCAAGCATGGTTCAGTTGTTGAGACCTTGGGGGTCCCCAGAGAAAGCGTGGCCAAAAGAATGGGCTTTAGTGGATACCGAAGATTACGATATCGATCTGCTGAAGAGGAAATGGAACTGCCTGAATTGATTTTAACTGCGGATGCGGAATCAATTCAAGAAAAACAGATTGAGCCCAGTAGGGCAGATGTTAAAAAGAAAGCTGATAGTAAGAAAAAAGTTGAGCCTAAGAAGACTACTAAGGCTAAGAGTGACGGGGGGAAGTAGTAATGACTATACCTACAATAGAAAAGTCTGAACAAATTAAGATAGATGTTAATGCCCTTCACATTATGGACCCCATGGAGCACACCATGGAGTTTGCAGCTCCGAAAGAGGGACAGCCAGCACATTTTAAGATGGTAGGCTACTCAGGGGGCATCATAAAGGGGCATTGGTATTGGAACAACTTAGCCATCGACTTGAAGGGGATTAAGTTCAATAAAGCCAAGTTCCCTATTCTGAGAGACCATGAAACCACTAGGGAGGTGGGGTTTAGTAAGAAACCTACTGTGAAAGAGGGTGAGGGGCTGATCTTTACCGAAAAGAACACCACCTTTTTGGATTCAGAGGACGCAGTTAAATTTATAGAGAACGCGACCGCAGGGTTTCCTTATCAGGCTTCAATCTCTGGACGGCCCACTGTTATTGAGCATGTGGAAGAGGGAGAATCTGTCAAAGTAAATGGTCACACCCTTAAAGGTCCGGGAACGGTGTGGAGAAAAACAGAGTACAAAGAATGTTCAATATGTGTGTTCGGTTATGATGATCAGACCACGGCGCAGGTCTTTTCTTTGAGTGGACAGCACGTTGATATAGAAGTGGAGAATATTAGGTCTGATCATGTTCAAATAACTGACAAAATGGAGGGATTCAGTATGGATTTGAATAAGTTGAAGAAAGAATCTCCAGAGGAGTATGAAGCACTCATGGCTCAGGCCAATGAGGCCGCTGAGGTCAACGTGGCGGAAGCTACTAAGGTTGCGTTAGCAAAAGCGACTGAGGAACTTCAGACTCAACTGGATGAAAAGGATAAGCAGATAGGCGATTTGTCTTCGGAGAAAGAGGGACTTTCAAAAGACCTCACTGAGACAGGGGATCGAATTCTTGCTTTGGAAAAACAGGATGCTCTTCGGAGGGAAACTGACCTGGATGCTCAGACTGAGTCCATTTGGTTGACTGCACTGTCTGAGAGTGGGTTGCCCAAGTGGTTGTACCCAAAAGTCAAGAAACAAGTCACCAGAAGTAAGTTTATGGCTGACGACGTTTTTGACAAGGATGCATTTACCAAAGCGGTTGCTGATGAGGTTACTGATTGGGAAGTTCAGAATAACCAAGAGGTTGAGGGATTTGGTGTCGCACTCAGGGGCGCTGAGGGTTCAACCCTGCCTGAGCAGATGAAGTCAGATACCATCGTGGATAGGATGTTGGGCTATGTTGGCCAGGCACCCGCAGCGGTTCAGTAATTCATTTTACTAAATAGGAGGTTAGCCTTATGGCAAGCGGAGCTCTAGGGGGAAGTACTCCTCAATTGAATTGGGGGCCTGAATTACCAGGTCACAAAGCTCTATATTATTCAATTCGAGAGATTGCCCTCATAAAAGATAAGTCGGTTCAGGCTGGGTACGGTGTTCTTAGGGCAGGTACGATACTGTCTGAGAACATTTCGGCTGCCGGAAATATAGGGAAGTTGGTGCCGTGTGCAACAACTCTCTTTGATGTTGGTGATGTCGGTAGGGCCTTTGCCCTTGCAGAAGTTGCTACCGGTGTAGACGTTATCAACGTGACCATGGAGGATTCCTACAAGTTTGCAGTGGCAGACGATCTGATCCTGGCCAACAACGATGGTGGCGGCGAATACGGGAATGGTGGGGCGATTATATCCATTGATCGAACAACCTATTCCCATTACGCAATTATTACCTTCACGACAGGAATAGCTACGGCCAATAACACTGTGGCCAAGGCCTGTTGTTGTTATGTGGAGTCTGGGGCTGCAGGCAAACTGTCTACAGCGAAGTACATCCTGGATAAGGACATTGACACCGGTGTAGGGGAAGATGCTCAGGGAGCAATTACCCCGGTTTTGGTTAGTAACGCCATTCTTTATACAAACTCCCTGGTCAACTTCGATGCTGCCGCAGCTACTGCCCTCGGGACTGTAGATGATGGTCAGCATACGATATTAAAGTAAAGGAGGTGCCAAGATGAAAGGTTCTGCAGGCATATCAGCTCTTGAGCTGGTAACGCTAAATAAACTAATCAGTAAATTTGACAGGGCGCCTTCCATGTTCTTCTCAAGTTTATTTCCTACTCAGCCGTATGACTCTGACGCCATTAAATGGGAGATAGAGTACGGTTCCGCTGGAATGACGCCGTTTGTTGCTCCCGGTTCGATTGCCCCTATGGTGGGAATTGATGGGATTGGGGAGGCCAGTGCGAAGGCTGCTTATTGGAAAGAAAAGATGTACTTCGACGAAGAGTTCTTGAACAACCTCCGGGAGCCCGGAACATGGGCAACCTATCAGACAGCAGAAAGAAAGCTGTCGCGTGGGTCAAGAAAACTTCGGTTCAGATGTGATCGTAGGCGTGAGTGGATGATGTCTCAAATGCTGATAAATGGGACCCTTTCTTATGTTCAGAAGGGTGGAACCAGAATCAGTGTCAGTTATGGGGTTCCGGCTACGCACCAGGTAACATTGACGGGCAATGATTGTTGGAATGTCACACACGCTGACTCAACACCCGTTGAAGATATTTTTGCTGGGAAACTGATTATATCTGAAGATTCACTTTCTCAAAGTAATCATGCAGTTTGCAATAGCGAATTGCTGAAAGTCCTTCTCATGAAGGCTTCGATTCAAGCCCTGCTTACAAAGAGTGCTTTTGGGAATGGGGACCTCTTTCAGAACCCATCCAAGGTCATTGGTACCCTTTTGGGTGTCGGGCCGCTTACAATCTATGATGAGATGTTTGAGATCACTGGTTGGTTGACTACAAACGTGGCCGCTGGTGGTGGGGCTTCCTATGTATGTTACGTTGATGACGCTTCGGACTTTGAGGTGGGCGGAACTGCTCGCTTTGTAGATATGAGTGCAGTCAATGTTTGGGAAGATGAAGTCATAGAGGCAGTGGATGTGGAAGCTGGGACAGTTCAGGTAGTAGCAGGTCCTGCTTTGGCATTTAAGGCCGGTGAGGACAAGATCATTATGCGGAAAAAATTCATTCCGAATAATGTCTTTTTTATGTTTGCTGACAATGCTGGTGGAGAATCCATAGCTGAATTCATGGAAGCTCCTCATGGTCTTGGCAGGAATTGGGGTATGTTTGCGGATACAAAGGATCAGTGGGATCCAGAAGGTGTGTATTTGCGTGTTCAAGACAAAGGACTCCCGGTATTGTACCATCCGGATACGTCTTATAAATTAACAGTGTACTAAGGAGTACATTGCAGAGTAGAATAACAAAGAGCCTGCATTATGCGGGCTCTTTTACTTTAAATTTAAGAAATGCAGTATAATCTCTAAGGAGAGAGTACATGAAAGTTATAACTACCTGCACTTTGAAAAATAAAGCAATGAGCGACAGGTTCCCAGGTGGGTTGATTTCAATGGGCACTGTTTTTGAGGGAACAGAGGAAACACTTCCTGAGTTTATCCTTGATGAGTTGAAGTTGAAACGTGGGACACTTAAGATTTTACCTGAGTCTATTGTAGCAAAGTCAGCTAAACCAAAACCGGTTAAATTAAACTCAGTTGTACCAAAGAAGGTCAAGGCCAAGGTTAGGGCCAAAGCCACCTCATTAAGGGCAAAGTTGGCCAAGACGGAGAAGTGAAATGGCGGTAACTGATCTCACTGATTTTACAGACCAAATCTCTGTTGAGATGGGTACTCTTGCTTCCAAGGTTGCAGATGATGCGTTTGATCAGGCCAGCGACAAGACACTCGCGGAACTCCAGTGGGCCTATCCAATTACTGATTCTTTTAAATCGTACTGGACAATCGAAAGAGGGAAAAGGCATATTCTCCAAATCTTTTTGATTCAATCTGCTGATAAGTTTAAGTATAAGCAGATAAATCTTAATCAGAGGTTTGATCACTATCTTGCGTTGCTGAAGAAGATGGACGAAGACTTTCTTCATGCGGTTGAAGAGAATCCAGAGTCCTTTCCTGCGGCTGCTGGCGGTATTTCATTCCCGGATTACATTGCGAATACATTTACTTATAATATTCTTGGGAGAAGCTTAGGGACATGAGCATCGGGGTGGATTTAGAAGAAGTTTATTCAGAAGTAGGGACTGCGATTAAGGTTTACAGTCCGGATGGGACTACGTCGACTGGGGAGTACCTTGATTTTGATGTAAACCGCCAGGTGACGAAGCCCTTTATTCGTGAATTCTTTTTGGAAGCCAACCTTGCGTACAACACCGTAATTGTGGGTGGGGATGTTATTGAGTTTACTGTTGATGGTCGAACATTTTTGGTTATGAACAAGACCGGTGAGTTATTTGAAAACAAGATTATTGGGTACAACACAGTTTTATATAAGTGTAATGAGGTAGTTACGATAAAGCGGCCAACCAAAGCTGGTTGGGATGTTAACTATAAGCGGGCTATAACTTGGCCGAGTGTGGCCACTGATGTTCCCGTCCTCCTTACTGAGCGATTTTTTGGTACCGGATTGGGTGCTGTGGAACCCAAAGATTTTTTGGAATACGACATTTTGGATAATCAGATGCTCATTTCTTCCTATTATGTGGTGAAACCCTTAGACAGGGTGTGGATTTCAGACACTGAGTTTTTTCAGGTGGATTTTGTTGAGAAGAGGAAATTTGATGGGGTGTGGTCCTGTGTTTTGTCTGAGGACACGAGGGGCGTGTGAAAAAGTTGACCCGGAAAGATAAGATCAAGATTGCTAAAGAGTTGAAGAAGAAGACTTACTCTCAAGGGGAGCACGACGTTCTCGTTGGTGGTAAGGTTGTTGTGGCAGTAACTATTGAAGGAAAGCACGTCTTTTTTCCTTCAGGTCGAAAGTTACCGGTTCCTGAAGAATATTGGGTGTAGCTATGGCAAGATCTCGAACAACTGGACGGCTTCTTACATTGGGCAGACAACCTTTGGGTCAATTTGCATCTAAGATTTCGATGTTTGGAGCTGTAGTGGGGAAGAGCCGGTACCATTTTGCTTCTTTTGCAGATGGTAGGGCTGATGGTGTGCAGTGCGGCGCTAGATTCACAGCCTCTACTTGTAAAATGATTGCTGGTTTACTTATTGGTAATATTGAAACCGGTGGACGAAGCCTTCCGGTTCAGTGGCCTTCATTAAGTTCGGACTACGCAGCTGAAAAAGAAAAGTATTCAAGTGGGTTAGGTCAGTGGCAGTTAACAGGTACCATTTTGAGCAGAATTGGTGTTCAAAAGCGTAGGGGAGAGGCTGGGCGTAGCGTTGGTATAGTTGGCCGTGATAGGGTCCCCAAGATCAATTTTTCTGGTATGCGTGGGAGAGCTACATCGAAAACAATGTACCCTTCTCAGTATGCATATTGGAATGAGTTTGGAACTAATCCCACACACTATTCTGGTGGTCAACCTCCAAGGCCTGTTTTTATTCCTACTTTCCAGCAATTTGCTACTAAATATTTGCCTGGTTTTGCTAAAGCAATAAATGACTCCCTTGAGGATGACTACAAAGACCTTAGAAAGAATCTTGGGAAGGCTGGTGGAAAATTTGCTGGAGAGAAAACGGACTTAGAATTTATGAAGGGGGCCGTACTGGATAGACCGAAATTTGAAAAGGCTAAGGGGGAGGGGGGTTGGCAAGATAAGTTTGAGAGGGAGAATAAGGAGAAGATGGCTTCATCAGGTGCAGATGCCTGGTTGAAAAAGCATAAAAATGATTTGGCTGGGTTTGATGTATGAAAATTTTAGGTGTAACAGTTAAGCAAGTTGTGGTGGGAATTGAGTTTACTCCCCAGGAGCTGACTCATCTGAAGTGGTTTTTAGACAGGTCAACGGTTGAGTATGACGGGGAAAATGAAATTGAAGCAGTAGCCAGAGATTATGTTGTTGAAACGCTCTGTCCTGTACTTTCTGATTTGCTTGAGGAGTTAAACCGTGGCCCTAGATGAAACAGCAAAGCTTGCGAACATAACCACTTCGCTAAAGAAATACCTTGTTGATTCTCTGTACACGGCGGGGTCCATTCATTTGGACTTCGATAAGAGCTACCAGGATGTGTATGCTGCTTTGGCAACCAGGGTCGACCAGTGGGTAATTGTATCTTTTGATCCTTCAAATATGGACACCTTGGCTGAAATGGGCTTTACCCTTTATTTATACAGCCGCAAGGATCCGGAGGCTGTAAATTTATTCCTTTTGAGAGACAAGGTTATGGCCTATTTGGTAGATGCTACCCAAACAGATGGTTTGGCACGCATTGATCTTTACAACGCAGCCTGGGGGAAGATAGGGGCTGCTGTGATACTTTTACCCTTTGGGAGACATGAGTCCACCAATTATGTGGCTGACGATGGAACAAAGTTTCGATACATTACCGCTTCTCTGCGGTGGGGGGCAAAAGGTTAATGCCCGGACAAAGAGAAAAGACCAGTTTCATTTACTGTGAAAAGTGTGGTAAAAAGCTTTTAGAGAGAAAGCCAAACGGAGTTTGGCATTTTAGATTTGGGAAAATACCTGGTAGAAACGAAACTATTGTGGATATACTTTTTTATGGGAGTTTAATGTTTAAATGCACACGAAGATCATGTGGCTACGTAAATACGTTGAATTTCTTTCCTGGTATTCCAGAGAAAGTTGAACATGGAATTAATGATCACCCTGATATTTCATAGCAATCTTATTTTAAGAAGTCCCACAAAGGGACTTGCGCCAAGCAATCCTTAACAGGAAAAATACTAATTTAGGAGGTAGTAAATATGGCACGTAGTGGTCCAACTACGAAAGATACCTCGACGGTCCCGTTAGGGCTTGCTCAGATAAGAGTGGGAGACAGTGCTTCGAACATAGCTACTGCAACTGCTGTTCTTTTAGCGGCAGCGTCGATTGGTGCCCTTGCGAACACAAAGTTCACAGGCAATGTCGATTATTGGAAACTCGAATCAGGATTTCCTCTCCTGGAGGATTTGTCCCTCCCGATCAGGGAATCTGCATCTCTGGAGTGTGCTTTTAAAGAGCTTACTCCATACAACTTGGCACTGGCCCGGGGAATCGATCCCGCCGCCGCTCAATCTGCTACGGTAACTCTGTTGGACTCAGTTACAGTTGGTGGTGGAATAGGTGCGGGTATAGTCATAGCCGTTGATGACACCGGGGGTGTGGTGAGTGACACTTGGGTAGTTACCTTTGATGATGCTACTCATTACACCGTTTATGGTCTTGAAACTGGAGTTCTGTGTGCGGGTACCCTCATTGGTGGTGCATGTGCTCCTGACAATGGTGGTCATCCTTACTTTACAATTCCGATTGACCATTTCGATGCGAGCTGGTTAGCGGATGAAACCTACACCTTTAAAACTCAGGCTTATGTGGCTGATGGTGGGTATTCTTCTGCTCATTCAGGTACTATTAATCTTGGTAACCTGGCGGCTCCTGCTTTTGTTCGTATGGAAGCAGTGTATACGTACCCAAATCAAACCAATCACATGTATGTGATCTTTCCTCGGGCAAATGTAACTTCATCCACCGAGATTGACTGGGCGGCTGAAGATACCATTGCTTCTCCTCTTGTTTTTGAGGGGAAACGTGCGGATTCAGAGACATCAGGTGGTGATGTTGCATGGGACAATGCGCCGATTGGAATTATTATTTTCGATTGAGTTTGCTTGGATGGTTGACTTATTATTGACTTCCTACTGGTTATGGTTCATAAAAACCAGTAGGAGGTTTTTATGCCAAGAAAAGGAGGTCACAGTGGTTTCAAAATTGAAACAGAAACACATTGAAGTAGGGAAGGAGCCGGAACCAGAGCAACGGTCCATGTTCAAGTCGGAGAAGCCGAAAGAGGAAACTCTGACTGAGAAAATAAAGCGACAGTTGGCCAGAGGTGATGAGTTGCGAGATGTAGCCAGGAGATTGGGTATGTCCTGTCGGGCAGTCTGTAGACGCCTCGAATAAGTTTTAGTTTCTCAATCCTTTAAGGAAGTTCTCAAAGCAAAGTGTTTTCTTTGCTTTACATAAAATAATCTCTAAGGAGAAATGTAAATGGCTCAGTCCAAAATCAATCCACAGATTACCACTGTTGAGGTCGGTGTTCGTTCTTTAAGAGAAGTAACTATTTATCCTCTCAGTTTAGCCGATCAAACTAAATCCGCTCGTATTATAGCCAAAGCCTTTCAGGCAGTTATGGAAAAACTTGCTCTCCTTGGGGAGCTTTCCGAAGATATTGACTCCGGTGGATCTGTTGCAGCGGTAGCGAAACAGCTTTCCAATGTGGATGTTGCTGAACATGTAGTTACTATTATTCAGGACAATCTTGAGTTGATCCTTGATTTGGTGACTGATGAGAACGAAAAGATCACCATGGTAGAGTTGACCAATGATCAATTTTATACGCTGGTTGAGATTATTTATGAGGTTAACTATGAGAAAGTATCAAAAAACTTCATAGCCCTCGTGAAGAGGGCGAAGGGGATAGTCCCGGCGGAGACTCCGAAGAAGAAGGCACCGCGTTCGAAGAAGCAATCGCAGCCGTCTGTAGATGGTATAACTACAGATTAGAGGATTTTTATACTAAGTCTTTTTTACAGGGGGGTTTGACATTCGATCAGATAGTGGGGCTGTATGAATATAAACTGAAAGAGGATGAAGGGAATCTTCGTTTTCAGGCGGCCATTCACGGAGCTAAATTAAAAGAGACTACACAGGTTTCCGGACCTTATGGCGATAATTTAAAGAGGCCGGTTCCGATGTTCGGAGACCCAAAAGATTATGACTTATTGTCACAAGAAGAACGGGAAGAAATGACAGAGAAAATGATGGGTAAGCACAGAGCATGGTCTGGTGAGGCCTTTAAAGGAAAATAGGAGTTGTCGTCCCTATGTAGGGATGTGGATTGGAACAAACACGCAAACAAGGGGAAATAAGTGGCTACTTCTTTTGACATAACGGGACATATAAGTGCGGTAGTTTCTGCCGGCAGTCTTGCTATGCTCAAGAAGCTTCAGAAGGAACTTCGGGAGGTAGCTAAGGCTATGTTAGCGATGGGGGACAAAGCTGGTGCCAGTGCTTTGGGCCACACAGCCTTGGCTATAGATAAGGTGGCTGGTGCGGCTGGAAAGGCAGCAGATAGCACTAAGAAATTGGCGGCTTCAGCAGGTGCGGCGGTCAAAAGCGTAAAAAAGTTAAGTGGTGTGGCAGAGAAACAAGCAGGTATTGCAAAAGAGGTTGCCCAGGGTTGGAAATTAAATGTTGTAGAATCTCAGGCTCTTAATAAAGCTGTTGGTATGCTTGGTAAGAAGTATACCTATGCGACCGATGCGCAAAAAGAGTGGGTCCCGGCTCTTAAATCCTCACTCTCTGAAATAAACAAACAAAAAGTGGCCTTAGTGGCTTCCGGTAGGGCTATTACTACGCATGTTACAAAGCAGGAACTTTTTGATCGTGTGAACACAAAGTTGGCTGCGGGCGTTCATAAAGTTTCTGGGAAGTTAACTGATTATGACGACGCCATGCGAAAGTCCTTGGGCCGGAGTCCAGCTTTTAGAAGTGAAGTTGATAAGATTGCAGGAGCTGTTGGTAAACAAGGGGAGGCCTTTAAAAGCCAGTTCTCTGCTCTAACGAAAGCAGATAATCTTTGGAGAAAGCATGTAACCAATTTGCATAGGGCAGGGGAAGTAACCACCACGCAAGCCAATAAAATGTATGCAGCCTATGATCATTTGAGGATGCCCCTTTCAGCTCTTCAGCAACAGCTTAAAGGTACTACACAGAAAGCCTCTCTATTCAGCCGGGCTATGAGCTCCCTGACATCACACATGAAAAGCTTTGCCGCATACGCCGCTGCAGCGTCAGTAATATCCGGAATAGCAGCCATGTTTGGTTTGGCTGTCAGGTCAATAGTTCAGTACGATCAAGCCCTTCATGATTTGCAGGCCATTACTCAGTCAACTGATAGAGAAACGGCTTTAATGGGAGAGAGGATCAGGGAGATTGGTCGGACAACAAAATTCTCTGCCAGTGAAGTTGCTGTAGCCATGAGGACTTTGGGTCAGGCTGGTTTTACTGCTTCTGAGGCCATAGCGTCTATAGGCGATGTTGCCGACCTGGCTACCGGTACTCTGACCAGTATGAAGACAGTTGTGGATTTGATTTCAACGGCCATGCGAGCTTTTGATATGAAAGCCACGGAATCTGGCCGTGTGGCCGATATTTTTGCGAATGCAGTTAACCGATCGAAACTCACCATTGATAAACTGAGGATAGCTTTTAACTACATTGGGCCAATTGCAGCCAAAGCCGGGATATCCCTGGAGGAGACAGCGACTACGGCAATGATGTTGTCCAATGCTGGTATTAGAGCCAGTACGTCTGGAACTGGACTCCGTAGAACCATACAGCAGTTAATAGAGCCTACAAAAGAGTTTAAGGCAGCTTTGGAGTCGGCAGGGTACACAACTGACGACTTTAATCCAAAGTTAAATGATATGAGGGATATCATTCGTAGGCTGGCTGAAGTTGTCCCGGATGCTGAGGCTGCCTTCAAAATGTTTGCTTTAAGATCAGCTTCCGTTGTAACTGCTCTCTCCTCTCAGGGGGTGGAAGGTTTTGACAAGCTCAATTCTGCTGTGAATAGGACCGGGACAGCATCAGCGATGGCTGCAAAGCAAATTGAAGGCTTGGGTATTATTTTCAAGCAGGCTCGGGATAAAGCTCAAGATTTAGCTTTGGCTTTTGGAGAAGTTGGGGTGTCTGGAGCATTAAAGGTTGTTGGTAAGGCCTTGCAAGGCTTCTTTGATGGACTTCGATATTTTGTTTCTTCTGGAGTCGGAGAGGCTATAATTAAAATTGGAGCCCTCGTCATTGCATTAACTCTTCTTTCTAAGGTTTGGATTGCAATCAAAATGTCCTATTGGGCTACGGCTGTGGGTGTTTTCGCAATTTCTATGTTGGAAGCAGGGACTGCTGCAGGGGTGTTATCTAAGGCCCTCCTTTTGCTTCAATCTAGGAGTGTGCTCATACTGGTTGCCTTAGCAGCTTTGTACGCTGCGTATAAGTTATATGGGTCTGTTTTTGGAGTAGTAGAGAAAGTAAGTACAAAGTACATTGATGATTTAGATGAAATTCATAAAAAAGAGTTAGAGAGATTAGAAACTACTAAGCGATTAGTCAGCATTGTTAGGGATGAGTTGGCCTCTAATCAAGAAAGATCCCGGGCTTTTGCTGAGTTAATTACAAGGGGTATTGCTCTAAATACAGTCATTGATGAAGCTACTATGGAGGTAGAGGACCTTACAGAGGCTATTTTAAGCAATAGGCCTGCATTGGATGCTGCTGCTCAAAGTTTTGATAACTATGCTGAATCGGCCAGGATGGAGAACCTTGAAGCTCAAATTAAACTTCATGAAGAAATAGGAAAGGCAATCGAAAAAGCTGGTCGTAGTAGGCTTTATTGGCATGAGCAATCAATGAAACTTACTACCGGAATGATGCAGTCCCTTGCTAAGATACCACTACTTGGAGGGCTTGTGTCCGGAGCTTTTTGGTTGATGCGTAAGAAAGTAGATTCTTGTACGGAGGGTGTTAAGAAGCTTGAGGCCCAGGAGCGTGAAACTTTTGAGAAGCTGACTACTGAAGCTCTTTCTTTTGGACAGATTACCCAGGAAGTTTGGAAGCGCTACATGGAGAATGCAGGGGCTTCGGAAGAGGTAGTGGTAGATCTCTTTACTGATGGCAAGGAAAAAATAACTAGAGCTCATATAGAAGCATACAAGAGAATTCAGGATGCCAGTGAAGATATGACCGCAGCGGAGAGGAGGAATCTTGATAGGCACGTCAAATATCTTGGAGATTTATTTGATAAGGTAAATAACACAACAGCACAAAGGCTTGAAAAAGACTTAAGAGAAATTAGAGAGCATTACTCAAAACGAAAAAAAGAACTTACTATGTTCTACACCTCAGATTTCAATGCTTTACAAGAGAAAATAGGATATGAAGCAGGTGCTTATGAGAAGCTATTAAATCTTATTAAGCGATACTCTGCTGAGAGCTTAGCAATCGTTAAGAAGCAATATGAAGATGAAAAAGCCTTAATTATAAGTAAAAATTTGGGGTTGGTAGCTGAGCAAGAAAAGTTAGTAGAACTTGATAAGAAGACTGCGAACAAAAGATTGGCAGTAGAGAAAGACATATCAACAAAGATTATTGAAATCGCTGAAAAGCAACTTGAAGTTATATCCGAGACTTATGAGCGTAATTCTGCAGCATACGACGCTAGTGTAGACCGACGTATTGCTTCTATAGATAAATCCTATGAGTACGAGAAGAAGAAGCTTGAACTCCAATCTGCAGGAGCAAGGCAGTATGTAGATTTAGAGAAACAATATTTTGATGAAATAATAGCTATAGGTAAGCAAGCTAAGGAGGATCGTTTAACCAATGAAGAGGCTTATCATGAAGAACAGCTTAGGTTGGTAGAGTCT
>Ga0208279_1001020_pt1 | contig 17237 bp, 28 predicted proteins | sample AntAceMetag02UKM_FD_184766 | JGI IMG/M metagenome (GOLD analysis project Ga0208279, IMG submission 184766) | Saline lake microbial communities from Ace Lake, Antarctica - Antarctic Ace Lake Metagenome 02UKM (SPAdes) (version 2) | ecosystem: Environmental > Aquatic > Non-marine Saline and... | reverse complement strand
CCATCCTGCTTGTTCACCATTCCCGAAAGGCGATCGCAGAAGACCCACTCGATGCGGTCTCCGGAACCTTGGCCCTCACCGGGGTTGCAGATACCACGCTCATTCTCAAACAAGCAGCCACCCGCGCATCAGGTGAACTGTTCATCGTAGGCCGCGATGTCGATCAGCAGGAGCTTGCACTGGGTTGGGGCAAGGAACACCCATCTTGGACCCTGCTTGGCAACGCTGAGGAGTTCCACCTCTCCCAAGATCACCAGAAGGTCAAGCAACTGCTCCGAGAGGCTGAAGGTCCCATGAGCCCCAAGGAGATTTCGAGTGCCTTGGAACTTCCGGCCACGATTGTACACAAACTGCTCAAGCGTATGATTTCAAGCGCCGAGATTCGCAAGATCGATAGAGGTCAATACGTAGACCAGGCAGCACCTCCCACTGTTGAGCCTCCAAAACTCCCCCTTTGATGTAAATAAGGAGGATGTTCAGTTACGGTAGTATGGGGACATAAAGGCCGAAATACCAAGCATACTACCGTTACTCCCATGGACCCTTGGAGGACGGGAGTTTCTACAACGTAGACCCCAATAGCGAACCCATTGCAAACTCCCGAAACTACCGTAATAGACAGGGACAAACCAGTTAGACCATTAATACCATAGATAAGTTGTCTGTTTCTTCGATGAATATCTTACGAATCGTTGAAGACTCCGCTTCTACTCTACGTTCCCATGAGTATCCGCTGATGTAGACGGTAGTACCTCGGACGTTCCGCTCTCTCTCTCTGACTTTGCGTGAGTAGACGTTGACCTCGCGCTCACTCGACGTTGGACCTTGGGACCTCTTGCGAATTTCGACGGTAGACCTTGGGACCTCGACGTTGACTTCGCGAGTTGACACGGAACTGAGCTCTAACCTTGGACCTCGACCTTAGCGTCCAGCGCAGTTGGTCCACCGGAAGGGGGGGCCCCATGAACGGTACCTCGGACGGAGGACGCGAGTACCATCGGACCAAGAGAGCGAGAGCCCACGGCTCACACGCTGACGCGTGAACAGGCTGCGCCTGTCTGTCCCAACATCGGGCCAGTAGCCGCTACCCATTCGGAGTATGACGAGCACCACCGGTGATACCTTGGCTCGGTTCGGAGTAGATGACCGGTGGAGTACCGCAACACCCAGACCTCACAACCAACACCAAGCACTCGCGCTCTCCATCGTTGCTAACACACTACGGTAACGGAGAGCTTGAGCTCGGACCTCGGAACCAAGTTCACCGGAGGTCTGACTCGGACCAAGACCGCTCTCACAGTCCATCGTTGCGAAGGACTCACTGCATCGGACTGCGATCGCTACGACCCGCGGACATAGACGGTGGATCAAAGACAAGACCGGACCCGCTGGCCCGGATGTTGAGCTCTGACACAGTGAGTCGGTCCTGATGCGAACAACCATGTCGCGCTTCGCACGACCGTTGCTGCGTTCTTGACTTGGCCTTCACAGCAACTGCTCCACCTCCACCCCCACCCACCAGGACCCCGGGGTGAACCCTCAAAACCCCGGGGACCCGGTAACCCGGGTGGTGCTGTCGGCGGCTTTACTGACACACATTCGACAACGCTTTGTAAGTCTGGGGTTTTGTACGGTAGGCGTTCCGCCGTCTATTACGAGGACCTACACCTCTGCTCGCCACGTATGGTAGCTTACGCTCCCTCTCAGGCTACGTGTGCTCGCGCTCTCCGGTCTATCACCAAAAAATCCGAAACCCACGGCCTTGCTTGTGCCCAAATACGGCGCAAGCCCGAACCCGCTGCTTGCAACCTTCACCCTGATGCGGAAGTCAAGTACGCTCGAATCACGGAGGTCTGAGTCGTGCTAGCCGCCACGCTTGTGCCCCAATACTGCGCGTGGCTCCACCCCCCGAACACCAGCCGCCTGCCTTGTGCCCAAATACTGCGGCAGGCTCAAGCCCAACCCCATACCCCCACGGCCAGGAAGCCCTATCTGATGACATCGTTCGGCTTGGCATCGCTCGTGACGTTCAACAGCCGCACCCAAGACCAACCACACCAAGCATTCACCCGGACCGCTACGTTACGAAAAGCCTTGGAATCGGTCCCTGCTCATTCACCCTTCACCCAACTGCGCGGACCGTATGCTGCACTCGTGAAAGGCCCGCTTATCAAACACCACCCAAAACCCTTCGGTGTAGGGCCCTCACACTCGCACCCCGCTTGGCCCGCAAGTCAAAAGCAATCGGCATCGCAAAAGCACGTAGCCTCACTCGATCATGGGTCACAGTCAAGACCGGTGGCCTCGCGCAAGCGCGCCGCCCCCATGGAACGAACCAAGCATGCGGTACCGCAAGAGCACGGATCCGCACTCAAGCAAAGGTCAAGGTCGCGGACCGTAAACAGCCTTGGGCTAACCTTCAGCGTGGCAAACACCACCACCCTTGAAGGATTGGCCCGAACAAGGCACGGCCCGCAGTTCAAAAACGGCACTGCAGGGCACGCGCTTAAAGCCCCAAAAGAAAATGGCTGAATCGACATGCGTCCGGCTTTCAAAACACCGGAGCACCTATCTCACTTCTTTATTGTGGGGCTTGAGGTCCCGCGCCCCCAAAAGCCTACTCCTCTCTTATGCCCCCGGGGCGGGGGGTCACCAAAGGTCAAAAAGGAGCAAACCATGAACAGAGCAAACCACGTCCCAACCGAACCACTACCTTTTCCGAGCCAGGCGATTCTGATCCGGTCGATTGACGGCGAGACAGTGCGATGCGGCGTTTCCGAGGTTTTAGCGGCGCTGATCGAGTCACGCGAACTCTACACGCCAGCGCAAGTTGCCCTATGCAGGCGATTCTTCAACCGGGAGTCCCTGCTTGCATCCGAGATTTCGCAATCACACTCGCTTGGCGCCGCGCCATCTGGCCACGCCAGGCGGCCGGGTCAGGTACCCACAAAAGCGCATAATAAATACGCGTTTGGTTTTCGAGATTTCTGACGTATTGGAAGGGTGGACAAAGGCGACATCGGAAGGTGTCCTATGTCCTTCGGGATCCTGAAAGGCAGAGTAGAATTGAAGTAAAGGGGGTGGTCATCTTGAGGATCCTTGGTTTGTTGCTTCTGCTCGGGTTCTTCGCGGCGCTGTGCTTCGCTTGTTCAATTTCGTTCTAAGCTCAAAGGGGAGTGTGTAACATGGCAGAAATCGCACCGGTACAAGTAACGCTGGATGGGGCGGAGACAATGGTCCCAATGTCGATCGGCAGTGGGCTGGGAAACATTTCACTAGGCGTGGCCTTGGGCGATGTAACACTTTGGACTCGCTATGGATACAAAAGGGTGCTAGAAGACCTCGACAACCTGCAGGCAGGCATCAACAACATGCGCGACCTCCTCGAAAAGAAGCGGGAGCAATTCGTTGCAGAGGCAATCGCCACCAACGACGAGCCGGCCGACAAATGACCAACCGCCACGACGACACGAGGGACGCCATCCGGAAGCTGTGCAGAGATTACATAGAAGCCAGAGGGGGGCGGATCCGGCTCGCTCAGTGGATCCGGTTCACTGCACTCTATTCGGCGTGGATCCGCGACGACCTAAACAAGAATCTAGTCCGCAGGACGTCACGCTATGCCGTCCTGCGAAAGGAGGTTAAACGATGAGATATATATGCAATCTCTGCGGAGGGGATTTCAAATCGAACCGGGTTCCAAGGCGCGTAATCTTGGGACGATCGGTCTGTGATATCTGCGTGAAGTTGCACGCCGACAGAGCAGCCCTTGAAGTGGATGTGCAAGCTGCCATCGACTTCGCGGCCGGCATCCGAAAGGAGCGTTGACCGATGAAGGAGCACAGAACCAAAGCCCCTAGAAGCTGGAGGAACGTGTCAAGGTCCTGGAGGAGGGACAAGAAGCGCAAAGCCACTACAGAGGCCCGCAGGGCTCGCATGCCCTACATGGGACAACCACAACAGAGGAGCCTTCCGCACTTCGGCGGGTTCGCAGACTAGAACCAAATAGACACCCTGGGAGGTGTGCACAAAATGAAGATGGTACCGATTGAAGAACGATTCGCAGAGGCAGTGGAGAACGGATCCAAACGGAGCGCAGTTCTGAAGCTTCGACCAAAACCGTTCGAGGTTGGCGACGAGATCAGAATGCACGCAAAGAAGGAAGGGAAGAAGCGCCGCACCTTGCTTGAAGGAACTTGCACCCAAGCACGCGACATCAGCGTCAAGAAAAACGGCACAGTCCGAATGGGCTCGCTCAGTCTGACGAACATAGCAGCCTACGAACTCGCAAAGTCTGTTGGGTTCGCGCGTCACGTAGATTTACTTCGCTGGCTAGACGACACCTACGGGCTACCATTCGAAGGTCAAATCATCCGCTGGTAGATTCAAAAGGAGTTGAACCAATGGACATCAAGAGGAGAATTGAACTGCTCAAGGCGGCCAGTGCTCGATTAGCTGCAGCCTTCGCCGCTGCAACGGAAGAGGGTAACTTCGTAGACGCCGCATCGATGACGACCGAAGCGATCGACCTTCGCGCATGGCTTGAAGAGCTCGAGGCCGAGGAGACGAAAGCGTGATCGACCACCACGTACGCCGAAGAGTTGAACGCAGGCACGACAAGCGGAGATACCACCACAAACGGACTCCTTTCATACCGATCCCCGAGGAATCCCCACTCGAAAGGCTCAATCTCTGGGCACGGCTCCGGAAGTGGTTCCGGAGCCTTCGAATCAAGAACAAAGGAGTGTGCTAATGCCAAAGCAAGTCGAGCAAGTAGACTACAAAGACACAATGAAGGCAGAATACGCGGGCGACGGTGTCTACGTCATCAATCATGGCTTTGCAGTCGAACTCCGAGCCAACGACCCCAGATCGCCCACCGATACGATTACCTTGGAGCCCAACATCATCTACGCACTACTGATGATCCTCAAGCGGTGGGGTCACCTACCGACAGTCTGACCACAAGGAGCGATTTCATGAGATACGGACACAAGATACGGAAACGGGACGCGTACTACATCTGCGCGCTCTGCGGTGAAACGTGGGACAAAGACTACATGCCCTTCGTTCCAGTAGAAGGCAAGAAGGTCTGTCACTCATGCGCGCAGAAATACCCGAACCAAAACGACATGGTTCTGCTAATCGAGAAGAAAGAAGCAAAGGACAGGGAGGCAAAGACGACATGAAGAGAATCGACCTAGAACAGTTATCAGCCGTGCTCAGGAAATGCCCCGAGCGTGGTTCCGCAGTACTTCGCCCCATCGGCGGGACAGACTCCAATGAAATGGTGGTTCCCAGCTTCACAGGACGTCCAATGGAATACCGTACTTCGGTTCTCCATCAGGGCGACGATTGGTTTGCCCAGTGCTCGTGTTCCGGATTCACCAAGCTATCAAAGCACGATGAGCCAATCAAACCCTGCGTGCATTCTGCGTACTTGATCCGTGAAGGGATGCCAGCGCCACCAATCGAGGTCGTCGGACCGGCCTTTACCTATGACACGGCCAACGAAGCCGAGCCGGTAGAAGCACCAACGACGGGGATCCCAGCGGATCCAAACCAACCGACCGAGGATGCAACGTCACCACAACCACCAGCAGAACCGGCAACGCCAGCGCCCCCGATCGCGGAACGGTCTCCGCTAGACGTGCCGGGCTCCGCTTGTCACATCGTGCCGGGGACAGAGGCAACACCAGACGCGCCAACCCCGGCGCCAGAGGCCGCGCCGGCAGCACCCGTGACACTAACCCCGGAGATCGTGAACGCGGCGCCAGCTCACACAAACGGCATCATGACAAAGTCTGTTTGGCCATCCGGGCTCGCCATCATCAACGCGTGCCCAGCTTCAGCGTGGGGTCCTGCAGACGAAATCGTCGTGAAATCAACAGGACAGCCGGCCGTGGTCGGATCCTGCGTGCATGAAATCGGTCAAGACATCGTAGATCAAGGATTGGACAACGTACCCGACCTCCTCCCGTACTTGGTCAAATACGATCTGGAGAAGAGCCGGGACGATGTGTTCTTCCCGTCCTTGTTCCTATCGCAGGCCTGGTCAGGATACAAGGGCGCTCCCGGTCTATCGCAGTTCTTCCCGAGCCCGATCTGTGAGAAGAAGCTCGAACACTCTGTGACCGCAACGGATCCTAAGACCGGCCGAACAGTCCGCTTCCGCTTCGCAACGAAGGCCGATGTTCTATCGTTCTCAGCTCCAACGGCGACAGAGCTCCCAACCTCTGCAGCTATCATTGACTGGAAGAGCGGATACAAGGACAAAGCTCTCGACCCACTGCAGCAGATGTGGTCAACGGCGTTTGTTGTCGCGGCAAAGTTCAAAACGATTCAGACGGTCAAGACGTCCTTTGTCTGGTTGCGTGACAGGAAGATAGTAACCGTCGAGTTCACGCGTGAGGAGCTCAGAGGGCACATGGAGCGGTTCGTGAAATACAAAGCCTTCTGGGATGGGCGGAAGTACGAGAAGGGTCCACAATGCACGTATTGTCCACGCCTGGCCACGTGTCCCGGACGCATGCAGCTTATTGCCTCCATCACTGCCGGCCTAACCGGATCGGACTCCGCGCCACTATCACTAATCACCGATGCGAACGGAAACCTACGTTCTGCGGATGTTCTCGCTCGCGCCATCTCTCAGGGTCGGTTCCTACAGAAGGTTCTCTACTCATTCTTCGATGAACTCGCAGTCCAGCTTTATGACTCGGGAGCTCTCAAGGTCGAAGGAGAAGAAGGTAAGTGGATCGGCGTCACGGAGAGAGCAGGGAAAACTTCGGTCAACATGGCCAAGGGATGGGAGACCCTACGTACGATGTTCGAGGAGGAAGAACTCCGCACCCTAGCCACTTGCACCAAATCCGCGCTACAGAAGGCCGTCTACGAAAAGTCGGAGTACGGGCAAAAGAAAGCCGCTATGGATTCGCTCATCGGCCAGCTCGACGAAGCTGATGCCGTCAAGCGCGCCAGAAACTCACGATCACCCGGGATCCTCACAGATCCATCCAAGGCGGTCCAGTTGCCGAAAGGAGAGGTCTCATGAAGGTTGATGTATTCGCAGTTGGAGAAGAAGTAAACCAGGGGACAGAGATTGTCCAAAAGCCCGAGAGGGGCGACATCGCAGAGCTCGTGCCACAGCAGCCGCTTGGTATCATTGAGCGTGCGCAGATTGACATGCAGATAGCGACAGCAAAACAATTCCCGCGCTCCGTCGCCGAATCACTGGAGAAAGCCAAATCCTTGGCGTGCTATTCTCCCCTCATCGCTTCGCAGTGCACGTACTCGAAGCCTCAAGGGAACAAGAAGGTGACAGGCCCCTCGATTCGACTTGCCGAGATCATGGCCACGTCGTGGGGGAACCTGCGTTACGGCGGCCGCGTGCTGTCAGTCGGTGAACGGATTGTCACTTGCCAAGGTGTGTGTCACGACCTAGAGGGCAACGTCTCCGTATCGGTCGAGGTTACGCGATCCATCATCGACAGCAACAAATACCGGTACTCAGATTCCATGATCGTTACCACTTCGATGGCGGGAATCGCGATCGGGATCCGGAACGCCATCTTCAAGGTTGTGCCAGGCGCTTTCGTGTCCGAGATCCAAACCGCGGCAAAGAAGGTCGCCAGGGGCGAGGACCAAGGACTCGAAGCGAGACTGACGTCTGCGTTGTCGTTCTTCGACGAGAAGGGAATACCTGCAGGGCGCGTATTTATCGCGCTCGGGATCAAAGGAGCTGCAGATGTCACATGGGAGCATATCGATACACTTCTGGGGTATGCGACCTCCATACGGGTGGAGGGCGTGCCTATCTCCGACATCTTTCCGAATGCGCCGACCAAACCAGCCGCACAGCCGCCAGCACCACCAGCGCCGCCAGCTCCGAAGCCTGCAAAGCCAGCAAAGAAGCCTGCAGCAGAACCTACGGCGCCGACAGCACCTATCCCCAACGAGCAGCCAACACCACCGGCCCCACCTGCCGAAGAACCACCAGTAACGCCGACGCCGGAACCTGCACCAGCGGCCGAACAACCAAAGCCGCAACCTGCAGCACCAGCGGCTAAAACGCCGCCAGTGCCCGTTTCGTACACCGAAGCAGCTCACGTGCTCGGAGAACAGGGGGCGTCGTGGGACGTGATATACAAAGCCTTGGGGCTGGACGCAAAGGCTGAAGTAACCCAGACGCACAAAAACAAGGTCATCGCATGGGGCCGTCGCGTGCAGAAGGGCGAGAAGCTGGAAGCCGTTCTAGGACTTCCACCACTTCAGCAGACGGTCGGACCGCAGCCAGGCGAGGCTCTATTTGGCAAGAAAGCAGTCGACGCCGCAGCCGAAGCAGAAGCCGTCGAACAACAGCCGCCCGCTCCGGGTGCTCCATCACTCGATTTCTAGGAGGGGATCCGCGATGGTCAACCAACACACATTGAACCGGTGGAAGCGCGAGGGGATCCTCCGGCCGTCAGTCACAGCCAATAAGAAGTGGAGGTGCCCCGTGTGCGGTGCAAGCCGCGAGGAGCTTCGCTTCGTATCCGATAAAACACCGGAGGCAGTAGCGTGCTTCATCTGTGACCTGCCATTCTCAATCCCACACACCAACAAAGCGCCACCGTTCGGCTGTATTCCACTCCCAGCTGTATCGGATGAGTGGATCAAAGCGTGGAGACTCGCGTTCAAGGACAAGCCGTTTAAGAAGGCCTGCAACGCGATCGGCCAGAGAGGGTTCTCCCTACTTCTGACGACATTCAAGTCCGCTCGCGAAGCACTCGACTTCTTTAACGCGGACAAAGAGGAGGTGTAGCCAATGCAAGAGACACCGGGTCAGAGAGGATATTCGCCTGATATTGGGCCGATTGTCGTCTGCGCGTGCGGTAAACACGTTGCATCAATGCTACGATCAGGCAAACCAGGCAAGCGGGCTTGGCCTTTGTACGATCTGAACCGCGCGTTTCGCTGGATGCCAAACGTCGGCGAACACAGCGGGGTCATAGAAAATCCACCAGTGACGGAGCTATGCAAGAAGGAGGTGTCCGCGTGATCGTGCCTGATGGTAGTATCGTGATCGCTCAATTTTGGGTCGCAGGGAAGCCGCAAACGGGCGGATCCAAAAAGGCCTTCGTGAACAAGAAGACCGGCCGTGCGATCGTTACGGAGGACAACAAGAAGAGCAAACCGTGGAGGGCGGACGTGCAGGCAGCAGCGTACAGAGCGGTTCAGTTGGAATCGTTGCTAGAGGGTCCGCTCGTGTTGAAAGTTACTTTCTACTTCAACCGGCCGAAGTCTCACTACGGATCCGGGAAGAACGCGGCAGTACTCAAGCCGTCAGCTCCACAGTATCACATCACTAGACCGGACACCACGAAGCTCATTCGTCCCCTTGAGGATGCGTTGACAGGTGTGTTGTGGCGCGATGATTCGCAGATTGTCTTGCAGTTTGCGGAGAAGAAGTTCGGGGAGTTCCCCGGCGCTGCAGTGACTGTGATCCGCTTGATTGAATAGCCTGGCCATTACGAGTGGCTAGTCTTTAGCAAAGGAGAAGCCGGAGCGACCTTACGCGCTCCGGCTGTCTCTTTCTTATCCGATCGACTGAGAGCGATTCTTTGCCCCGTTCTCCTCCTTTAGCATTCTCGCCCTACTGTCTTATCTGAACCGACTACGACCACCAACGGCAACGCTACCCGAGCTGTTTTCACTGGATCGCAGCTTCACCGCCGACAATCGAATATCCAATCTGATATTTCACCTTGAGTGAGATCAGAGGCACATCGCCCCAAAGGCCGACCTTCGACGTGACGTACGCGCCGGACGTTGAACCCCATCCGACAATTATGCTCTTGCCGATCGTGTACGGACCAACGGAGAACACGCCGTTTAACCACTCTTTCATGAAGAGCGCGCGCCCGTTCATTCCCAACGCTTCGCCCGCAATCTCCCACGGCGCACGTTGCGGCTTCGTCTTCGTAGACCACATTCGACCACCCTCACGGAAAGCCTGCATCACAGTGCGGAGCGTTTGCGTCATCTTCCGACCGTCCACGTGCTTCTTTAACTGACAGCTTGTGTTCGGGCGTGCAGGATCCATGTATTGCCCGAAAAGATCCGCGTACTCGGATGGTATGTTCTGATCTACGACCCTGGCCATTAGAGCCGCTTATCCGCTTTCACGTCGGGGAGCACGATCTTGCGAAGTACCGTCGTTTCAGCGTTGCGACCGTTTACCATGTTGCTCTGGTTGTAGATCGAACGGAGCACGGAGTACGCCTCGAATAGCTCAATACCCTTGAGCGTGCCTTCGCCGCTGATCTTCACAGGTGCGCCGGCTTCCGGATAATCAATCGTAATTCCACCTATTACAGTCTTCATTTAGCTCTCCTTTGGTGCTCTCTTTTGTGCCTTCGCCATGTGATCTAGCGCTTTGTACGCAACGACAACAGCGTCCACAAGCTCCACCCGGCGTTCCTTCGCGATCGTTACCACTTGCCCGAGCTGCCGGAGCTCCACCTCCCCGACAGCCGTCACGCTTACCAGTATTTCGTCTCTTTCCCCCTTACCAACAGGGATCGTCAAATCCACTAGCGCCATGTTGTTCTCCTTTTTTAGCACTGGTTGTAGCAGTTGCAATCTGCCTCGTGGTCCCCAAGCGCGTCGTCGATGTCGGAAAGGTACGCGAAGTTCTGATTCCCGAGGTAGGCAATATCGTCCTCGTTGTCCTCGACGCGGTCGTCAAGAGCATCTGTGATCGCATCCGTGACGAGGTAGTCACTACCAGCACCGTGTACGCCTGTCGTTTCGTCTGCGTGCGTTGAGAGGTCCAACGCTACCAGGTAATCGAGCTCGATTGCAGCGATACGCGTAGTGTTGAGACCGGTTAGATACACTGTATAGGCATCGGAATCAAGAAAGAACTGGTCAACTTCGTCCGCGTCATAGTAGTCGCCAAGGGCTGTAGCTATAGCCCCATCGGCGTAGAGTTCCCAGGCAGTCTCCAGCGCGATATGTGCGCCAGCGTTGAGGTTGTGAGCCCCAATATCCGCGAGACTTGCCAGCCAGCTTGCGCCTACCTGATGGACGCCGGTCTTCAAACCGGAATGAGTGCTAACCGCGGAACTTGCTGCAGCACTAGCCGCGCCGTCCGCGTAGGCTTCCCACACCAGCTCTAAAGCCAGATGCGCGCCTCCATCGAGGTTATGTGCTCCGAGATCGGCCAGACTTGCAAGCCAGCTTTCGCCCACTTGATGGACCCCAGTCTTTAGACCTGAGTGCGTGCTAACCGCAGCGCTTGCTGCAGAAGCAGCCGCTCCATCAGCGTACAGCTCCCACGCTGTTTCCAAGGCAATGTGGGCCCCTGCGTTAATGTTGTGCGCTCCGATATCGGCCATCATCGCGATTGCGCCCGTCCCAGCCTGGTGGACTCCGGTCTTGAAGCCTGAATGAGTAGCGACGACGCCGTCTGCATAGTCTTCGGTACAGAAGCCAGCATCTTCGAGCGCCGTCACCTTACCTTGTAGAACACCAATCGCCGCGGCGTTTCCGTTCACAAAAGCGACAATGGCAGATGCCCCGGTCTTGTCTCTGATGTTCTCGTATTCTATAAGCCCGGAGAGAGCGGAGAACGGAATCGCCGCACCATCTCCAGAGCCGGCGCCCGAGTGATTGTGTGCATCGAACCCAGCTTGAATGTCATCGATCCATTCGTAGAACTCCTCCCAAGTCGGTGTTTCACCTTCGGAGAATCTGCATTGCAGATCCGCCACTACATCGTCATCAAATCGGCCCATCTTGGTTCACCTCCTACTGCGGGTAATTAATTTTCCACGACTCCTACTGCCTTGACGCTGGCAATAGGAACACCGCCGATTGCTTTACTCCCTGCCAAAGCGACAACGCCCACCGCCTTCACACTGCTAGTACTTTCCGTGTATTCGACTTCGACGTAGATATGGGTACATGCCATGCTGGCTGCCGTGTTCCGTTTAAGCTTCACGCCAATTTGGAGTGCGTCTATGTCTGCCCATTCCCACGCCTTGCTGTCATCTGGGTTTTTCGCCCACTCATGCGAGTAGGTTGTCCATGCATAAAGAGTCACGCTCTCTTCAGAGCCATCCGCCACAGTTGAGCCCGCTTTGATAGATGCCGTTGCCGCGCCACCGGTAGAGTCGGCACGGAAACAACGGAAAAACACTGTAATCTTGCTGATTGCCCCCGCACCAGAAGATGCAGGCAGGTTGTATAGGTCGCGGACGAATGCTGATCCCGTGGCGCTAATAAACGTCGTGTAATCGTCTGCAACCACCTCATCGACTTTCTCCCAGTGTGCGCCTGTGCTTGGGTACTGGAAGTTTATTGATGTCTCATCGCCGGCCGCATTTGGTCTAAGCGTTTCCGTTGGCATTTAGACTCTACCTCCTCCGCGCTCTCCACGCGTTTAGGTTCCATTCAGAACAACGTACAGCCGGTCTGGATCCACCATGAGATCCTCTGCAGTGCTGGCTTCACCAATCGCTCGGACAACGAAGTCCTCTGTGCCGCTCGGAGCCGCCACGACAACCCGGCCAGCGTTCGCCGCGTCGAGGTAAGCAGGAGCTCCAACTGTGAACGCAGGGAACAAAGCAGCCCGCACCTTGCCCCATGTCAGGATCCTCGTTGCATCCGTGTCTGCAGCAGCAGCAAGAACGCAAACCCCGATCTTAACCCCGGAAGTCGCCACAGCGTCACCCTTTGTAAGCTTCCATTTGCTCGTGGCTGCAACCAGGTAACACGGTTCGCCAAAGACGAGCGTTTCGCCTGCGATACCGTCCTCAGTGTGCCCAGCGTATTGGCCGTCACCAGTCAACACCGGAAGGTCCCGAAGTGAGTACTGTGTGTGAAAGTCACCCGTCGTGAGGTTTCCTAGTTGGTTGTGGTCGGCAACTGCCGTACCCGTAAAGTACGTGTCAATGACTGAATCGATTTGCTCGAACGTCGTTCCGCTCTTTACGATGATGATTCGCCCAATCAGGAGACCGAAGTCACTCAAGATCGAGGGGATATCGCCGGGAGCCTGCGCCAATTCTGCTTCTGCGAGTTTGTAAGAATCGCGACCGTAGACCACGTACACATGTTCGTCGCTTGGATGGATGTACACCCAGGCCACACCGTACCGACCGTTCGCGAGCGTACCGCCAGGATGGCCACCGTCTGCAGTGTTGTCGTCGAAGTAGAGGGCCGAGATAACTTTCGAGCCTGTCGTGTACTGCCATACGTCTGTGTCGCGCCACATGTACACGAAATCGTCGTCGTTGCTGTTGAAGGCAGCCGCAGAGAACGGAGTGATACGCGTGATTCCCTGATACACAATGCCCGCTTCGATCGTGAATTCATTGTCGGCGACATCGTCATTCCAGGCCATGCCACACCCGGCCGCAAGTTCGATGGCTCGGAGTTCCTTCGCTCTGCGAGACAGATGCTGTATCCCGCTGAGAAGCCGGACCCCAGTTTCGAGTACATGCGTTTCCGGCGCTGAGGTCTTCATCACTTTCCCGATTACGATACTTCGGTAATCCGTGGGATGGGTCGCGCTATGGCTGAGCGCCGGAGTTGCGTCGCCGTCGTATGTCAGAATCACAAAGTACGTCGTGTCGGCCGCCGTGATTGCTTGGTCATCTTGCTCTGCGAGAGTGAACGGCATAAGCACACCGTCTTCCTCATTCGTGATTCTGAGCAGGCATGTAAGCGCCGTCGTTTTGAACGTCCCAGGCGTACTACCACTCGACAACGCACCGCCCGTTAAAATCGTTGGAGACAACGCACCGTCCAGCCACATACCGCTCATGCCGCCAGGATAGCCCACCTGGCCAGCGTCGCCCGTACCACTCCCAGATCCACCAGCCGCCTTGTGTTCGTGGTCCTGAGCCGCTTCCTGAATCGCTGTGATCAAATTGACAAAATCAGTGCCATCGGGCACGTCACCGTTTTCGAACTTGGCTTTGATTGCAGCAATCGCCGCATCTGTTACTTTGCTCATCCGACCTTCACCTCCCCAAGTACTCCAATTCCGATTACCCAAGACAACGCGCCAAGGTTCTCCCGGATGTATAGATTGATTCCCAACAGATTCTCTTCCTTGGCTCGTGTCGTGTATCCTGCGCGCCCTTCATCGTTAAGAGCCGCCCACCCATCAAGCGCGTTCCTGTACCACGATCGTTGAAGGAGCTGAGAGGCCGTGGCTTGTCCGCTTGGCACTGCGTAGCCCTTTACAACCGCGCCGCCTACACTCTGATGCTGAAAGATCATCGACCGACCCAGCGCCCCTCGTGCTTCACCAGACAGCAGCGGAAACTTTACCTTCGCCATGGTCACTCCTTCACTCCGAATCTTTTTTACCGCCCTATCGGCGCCGTGCGATAATCTCAATGGTCACTCTGTAGTGCATGCCAGGCCGTGCATGCACCTGATCGAACCCAGCATTTTCGAGGAGTTGTCGGAGACCATCGGCCGAGAATTGGTGACAGTGCTCAAGCTCCACCCAGTACGGGTTCTCCCCATTCGGTCGGGGGAGCTTCCACGGAAGCGCCTCACGCGACGGGGTCGAGATCACTAGCAACCCACCACCGCATACCAGCCTTCGCGCTTTCTCCAATGCGAGTTGTGGGGATGGCAAGTGTTCGATAACGTCACGCATCGAAACCACGTCGTACAGCTTGCCTTCGGGATACTCCATAAAGTCGATCTCTTCAACATCGAGCCCAGCAGCCTGCAACAGAGCGACGTTCTCAGGGCGAATGTCAATACCATGCGCTTTGTACCCACACTCCTGAACAAAACCGAGAAGGGATCCGTCCCCGCATCCAACGTCGAGCCATCGACGCCCAGTTGTCGTTTGTTGTAGTTGAACCACCTCGACAGTGCGACCAGCAAACAGCCGCGCCTTCTCGGGATCCCAGCCAGGCGTCTGTACCATGTGCGCTTTCTTGACCATTCCCGCCAGTCCTTCGGGACTCAAATACCCATTCGTGAAAACGTGGCCGCAGGATCCACACTGCATCCAATGGATGAAGGTCTCACCACCCTTGACCCAGCTCGTATGGTCCTTCACGTATCCTTTACGAATCTCCTCGAAGTTCTTCGACTGACAGACCGGGCATGCTTCGTACGCTATTCTTTCCATTTCAATTTCTCCTCGTGATGTTAATTCGTTACGGGTAAATCTGTGTCCAGACGTTGACCAGGAAGCACGTGTACTGCTTCGTCGTATCGGTCGCTATGTACACCATTCCAACCGCAGGCGTGGCCGTCTTCGAGGCATCGGGCCCATACTTCAAACTATCAATCGCACTCGCGTCACCCGCGCCCGTTCCTGTACCGCCGGCAGAGTTGTGCTCGTGATCTTGGGCAGCTTCTTGAATTGCCGTGATAAGCGCCTCGTACTGCACGCCACCCGGCTTGTCACCGGTCTCAAAAAACCCGACCAATGCCGCGATTGCTGCATCTGTTACCTTGGCCATGTTCCATTACCTCCTCATCCTAGCTTGTCACCTGAACCCACCAACGATGTCCCGACAGTGAATGTCCCACCGTAGAGGATGTAGTCTGTTCCAACGGCAGATGAGCCCACCGTGAAGAACCCTCGATTGTGATACAGCTTCAACCGCTTAGACATGAAGTACACGTACCCACTTGCCCACCGAGGTTTTGACCTGGCGGAAAGAGATCGCTGTTTCCAGACTTCTTTCTCTTCAGGAGTCAACGCTTTCCAGACCGCAGAGAATCGAGAAAAGATACACCGCCAAGTCATCTGCTCGGCAGTGCGTCTGTTTGTCGGCTCGTATCGAACCGTACATTGTTGGCCCGTCGGCATCGAACGGTAGCAGACATCGGCAACGGCGCCATGAGCTTCAACGCCAATGGGGATCCTGTAGCTACCGCCTTTGCACTTCTCGGGTGGGAGGTTGTACCAGACAATAGGCACTAGCCAGCCGCCTTCTCTTTGAGCTGCTTCGCACTGACGGGGAACCCCATTTTCTCGTGAAACTCCTGCGGGTTCCCGGAAGTGAGAGCGACTGCAATCCGTGCCGCTTCTTCTCGGATGTCTGCCAGGTGGACGTGACCGCATGGACAGGTCGTGTCGACGTGTAGCTTGAATCCTGCTTTGATGGCCTTCTGGCTGAAGTAGATGTCTTCGCCCTGTGCTGTCTGCCCATTGTCCTTGTACGTGAATCGGAACCACGGGGGCTTGATCTTCTCCAGTACGCTTCGATGGATCATGAGAGCGCCGCCACCAACACCGACCACTTCGACTGGCTTGTCCTGATTCTCACCAATGCCGCCAAAGCGCACCATGTTCTCGTGGCGCGAGATTGCAGCGCAGGCAATCGGAACACCGCCCTTCTTTGTGTACGTCAACGCCGACACAATCGGGAGCCCGAGGTTTCGCATGTCCATCAGCGTTGGCCAGGGTACGATGTCATCGTCTATGAACAGCATCCACTCAAGATTGCACTTCTTCAGAAACCGCGTGACCAACTTATTTCGGCACGCATCCACCGGCTGTTGTGCGTGCATGTCCAGCATGATCTTCTCACCCGTCAAACCCTCTACTGAGAACAACCAACCGGCGAGCCCTTGCACCACTGTGCCTCGATAATTCGGGATCGCTATGTACACTCCCGGGTCGTACTTTAGCATCTGAAACCACCTTTACCTCTGAGATAATCCACACCGTACAACTTCTCAGAGACAACGACAAGAGCACTAAATCAAAACAACACAATGGGAACACGGAGCCAGTCTACGTTCTCGGCGCGTTGATTGGAGTTGACAAGTGAAGCCCCATCGCTACACTCTCGATTTAAGCGAGCCCGATGAGCATCCGAACACAATGGCCAAGGTAGTTCTTCCCCTGCTTTCCGCAGAAGCGCGAGGTAAAATCGCAGACGCACTTGTCTTCTTTCCCCTCGCTCACGCAATCGGCGGACAACCCGTCCGACGCTGGCTAACCCCGGCAAACCCTCAATCCGTAGCTCAGGGAGATTCTCGTGTCCGTACAGCGGCCGTGGGTAACATCACGTCGCTTGTGCAGGATGCCAAGGATCTTCGTGTCCAGATCAAGGCTATGATGCCTGCCAAGAAGATTTGGAACGCGTACTATGTCGAGCGAATGCTCGGTTCCGCGTTCTCCGTCATCAACGCAGCCCTCACCGCTTACGATGGCATCACCAGCGCAACCCAGAGCCTTTGGGAAGCATCGGCCACTGCGCTTG
>Ga0208279_1001019_pt1 | contig 17246 bp, 22 predicted proteins | sample AntAceMetag02UKM_FD_184766 | JGI IMG/M metagenome (GOLD analysis project Ga0208279, IMG submission 184766) | Saline lake microbial communities from Ace Lake, Antarctica - Antarctic Ace Lake Metagenome 02UKM (SPAdes) (version 2) | ecosystem: Environmental > Aquatic > Non-marine Saline and... | reverse complement strand
GTATAATTTCTTTAGTTGTTGATAAAGGCAAGGCGGATGTTATGCAATTCTATGGGAATAATTTAGATCAGGTAATTTTGGACAGATTTCTTGAGTTTAGATAGTAGTCGCTTATTTAACTAACCGCAATCCTTAAAAACCGTTTTTATTATCATATTATATATCCTAGATAGATATTTCTATCGAGGGTAATTAAACTAACTAAATTAAAAAAATATATAAAAATGGCTAAAGAAAAACCTATTATGAACGTTGTTTTCGTCGGACACGTCGACCAAGGAAAGTCTACCTGTGTTGGTAGAGTATTCTATGATGGTGGAGCAGTATCTGAGCAGGAAATGAAAAAGTTCAAAGAAGAAGCAGAAAAGCACGGTAAAGCAGGTTTCGAGTTTGCATATGTAATGGATAATTTGAAGGAAGAGCGAGAGAGAGGGGTTACTATTAACCTTTCTTATAAGAAGCTTATGACTAAGAATTATGAAGTTACAATTATTGACGCTCCAGGGCATAAGGATTTTGTTAAAAACATGATCACTGGTGCTTCTCAAGCGGATGCAGCTTTCTTAGTTGTTGGATGTGAAGACGGTGTACAACCGCAGACTAAAGAGCACGTTTGGTTACTTCGAACTATGGGTGTAAAATACCTTGCAGTTCTTATTAACAAGATGGACGTTGTGAATTATGATGAGGCTAAGTACAATAAGGCTGTTGCTGACGTAAAGGAAGTAATTAAGCAAGCAGGATACGCTCCTGATACAACTCCGTTTATTGCAGGTTCAGCTCTTATGGGCGACAACATTGCAAACAAATCTGACAAGATGGCATGGTACAAAGGACCAACTGTTCTAGAACAGATTGATAAGTTCCCTGCACCAGAGAAACCAACAGGCTTACCTATGCGTATGCCAATCCAAGATGTCTATGATATCACTGGTATTGGTACTGTTCCTGTAGGAAAGATTGAAACTGGAATTATGAAAATCGGTCAAAAGGTTCTTGTAATCCCAGGACGATCAGGTACTGGAATCGAGGGTGAAGTTCGATCTATCGAAGCTCACCACGAGCAGCTAAAAGAAGGCGAAGCTGGAGACAATGTCGGTATCAACATCAGAGGTGTTGGTAAGAAAGATATGGCTCGAGGCGACGTTATTTGTGATGCTGCTAACCCTGCACCAATTGTTGAAGAATTTGAAGCACAGATTGCTGTGATCAACCATCCAACAGTTATTGCTAAAGGTTACACTCCGGTTTTCCACGTTCACACAGCACAAGTTCCATGTCAATTCGTTGAACTAGTGTCTAAGTTGGACCCTGCAAGCGGACAAGTTTCTGAAGAGAACCCGGACTTTTTGAAGAACGGAGATGTTGCTATTGTTAAGATCAAACCGATCGGAAATCTAGTTTTGGAATCTGCTGATAAGAATCCAAACATGGCGAGATTCGCTATCCGAGACGCTGGTGTTACAGTTGCTGCAGGTGTTTGTAAATCTCTTACTGAAAAGAAAGCGGCTTAAGGTCTAAAAGACCTATTTTTTTATTTTTTATAATAATTCCTTCGGGGGTTCTTCGGAATCCCCGTCGGTTATCTATTTTTATTGATGTGACGAGAGTATAGTAATTTTTAAAAGGGTTTGGGTGTGATATCTTTTATGAGATTTTTAGAAGCCAATAAAGGAGTATTTCATGGGCATGAAGACTATGCGAGATTTTGTGAGCAGGGATTGCGTCCTGGCCAGTGTATAAGGGTATACGATTACGGAATTCATTCTGGGGAAGAGCCTCGGTTTGCCGTGGGACCAGAAGACAAACTTTACGATCAAAATCAGAAAGTAGTTTTACCTAAAGATGTTTTGAATGGACGTAAGGGCTGGGGTTTTGATAGTTCTGATTTGGAGTTATTGCCAGATGAGATTGCTATGAATCTTTAATCGATAATAGTAATTCTTAAAAGGGTGTAATTTTGTGTTTTTATATGGAAGGCTATATCCCTGGTAAAGTAATTGAATTTTTAGGTGGCTGTAGAGGTGTTCAGGATTGTCAGAGATATTCTTTTAATGTAAGGGCTGGCGAAGATATTAAGGGAGCTAGGGCCTTTTTGAATGGCTTATCAGAAGGCGTTAAATTTTATTATGAGGATATAGCGAAAGTTAATAATGGGATTGATAAGTTTTTAGCTGAACCTTTAATTTATACTCTTAATAGGGGGAATATAAATCCGGATTATATTGCGCTTTTTAATGAAAGGGCTTTAGTCGTGGGATGTTCTGATGATTCTTTTAAAGATTCATCTATTGAAGGCTTTTTGAAGAGTGGGTTATGTATTCCTTGTCGTGGTTCGGAATCGGAATGTATTGGAGCTAGGTTATTATCAGAATCAGTTCATGATGGGGATTTTATTCACGTAGAAGATAGTGTTTTATACACGGGGTTGTCTGTTAATTTGGGACATGTGGATTAATTCAATCGCAATAATTCTTATAAAGTGCTGAGGTGCTTTTATTATATGGCAGTTCAGGTTAGAGAAAAAACGATTGAAGAGTTTGTCGAGAAGTTGACTGAGATGAGTACTGATTTGAATAAGATCAGTTATATGGAATCGGCTTTGAAGATTTCCGGTTTTAATTTTGAGATTAAGAGATTTCTTTGGGGAGAATTAGCTAAGCTTTATGAGGATCGAAAGATGTTTGAGCGGGCGGCTCGGGCTATGGCGAATAAGGCTGGGGTTGAAGTTATGGCGAAGGATAAGGTTAATAGTTATGTGACTGCGGCCGAATTATTTTCTAAGCTTGGTAAGGTTGAAGATGCTGATGATATGTTTCTTCGGGCTTCTAGGGATTCGACTGAGGAACAGAGAATGAAGGTCAGGTTGGCTCGGAAGAATATTTATTTGGTTTCTGCACAAGAATTGGAGAGTAAGGGAAAGAAGGCTTCGGCTGTTAAGTTTTATGAGAAGTTGATTAAGATGAAGATTGAAGAGGTTGAGAAGGTTGAGATTAAGATGAAGCTGATTTCTACATATAATGCACTTGGAATGTTTAGGGAAGCTAAACTACTAGAGGGCGTTTGATTTTGCACAGTTGTTTCTGAGGGTTATGTTGTTTGTTAAAAAAAATAAAAAAAGAAAAAGTTTAGAGATCTTCTGTTAGGTCCATCTCTGTAATGTCGGCGTATTCCGCGTTTAGGTTTTCGTCTTCTGGCATTTTTTATTTATGGGGGGCTAATCGTCATCCTCAAGCTCTTCCTCGTCGTCGAATTCTTCTTCTTCAACGTCAGCTTCTTTTTTGATTTCCATGTTGCCCTCTTTTATTTATTATCCACTGACATAAATTCTTTATAAATATTTGTGTAAAATTTCGGGTTTTCTCGAGAAGACAAAAGAATATAAAGGAAATATACCGTCAATGCATAGGCAGATTCTCACGATTTATCGTTATTTCTCGAATTTTTGGCAGTAGGAATCTTTAAAAAGGAAAATTGTGTTCATTTATTGTTAGAGATAGCCAAAGGGTATCATTATTAAGATTATCACATTCACATTCAGGAAAGTTCAGAGGAACGATGAGTAAGGTTTATTTCTAATATAACTAAATGGAGAAAATAAAATATGGCAAAAATTAGTCCAACATCAATTAAGTATTCGATTATAGCAGATTTCGCAGCGGATGGTCCGTTCCAGAAACCTGATGTTATTGGAGCTTTGTTTGGGCAGACTGAAGGTTTACTTGGTTCTGATATGGAACTTCGAGAGCTTCAGAAGGAAGGTAAAATTGGTCGAATCGAAGTTGAACTTACTACTGAAGGTGGTAAGACAACTGGAGAGATTAATATTCCGTCTGCACTTGATAAGACTGAAACAACAATTATAGCTGCAGCTTTGGAGACAATCGATAAGATTGGTCCAACAGATGCAAAGATTTCTATCAGAGATATTTCTGATGTTAGGGGATCTAAGCGTGATTATATTATGGAGAGGGCGAAAGCTCTTTTGGCTGGAATTTCTAACGAAGGAATGGATTCTACTGAAATGGAAACTGAACTTCGAGAATCTGTTCGAACTGCAAAAGCAGTTGAATATGGTGCAGAAGGTTTAGCTGCTGGTCCAAATATAGATGCTGAGAAAGAATTGATTGTTTGTGAAGGTCGAGCTGATGTTGTAAACATGTTAAAGTACGGAATTAATAATGTTATTGGTATGCAGGGAACACGATTTCCTAAGACTATCGCTACTTTAAGCGAAACAAAGGAAATTACTTTGTTCGTTGACGGTGACAGAGGTGGAAATTTGATCGCAAAGAATGTTTCTGATAATGCGAAAGTTGTTTATATTGCACAGGCACCTGATGGAAAGGAAGTTGAGGAATTGACTCAGAAAGAATTATTGCAAGCACTTCGAAAGAAGATGCCAGCGGCAGTTTTTTTGAGACAAATCGGATCTTCTTCTAGAAGGCCAACTGAGCGAAAACCGGTAATGGAAGAACCTACTGTAGCTATTGAGCGAAGAGAATTGACAGATGACGATATTTCCAAATTAAGGGAGCTTGCTTCTGAAGTTAAGGGAAAGAACGTTTTAGTTGTTAACGATAATTTAGAAATCGTTAAGAATGTTTCTGCAATGAGACTTGGTTCAGTTAGAGCTGAAGACGCATTTGTTTTAGTAGTTTCCGCGGCATCTAGTGCTGTGATTCAAGCTGCTGAGAAGATGAGTTCGAAAGCTGTTGCTGCACATACATTCGGAAAAGTTCCTGAGACTAGCGTAAAGTTAGTTTCACTTTAAAATCATTGGGCCAATAGGGTCCACTTTTATTTTTTTATTTTTTGGTTAATTTTATATACCTCTTTACTGTATTACTTTTATGTTAGGGGTGGAAGAAAAGAGGTACTTTAATTGGAAGTGGTTTGTAGCTCTGGTGGTCTTAGCTGTTTTGGTTTGGGGTATTTGGGCTGTGTTTTTTGGATATCCGACTTGTGATAATAGGGATTGTTTTAATGATAAATTGAAGGATTGTGACAAGGTTGTGTTTATTGGGGAAAGTGATGATATGATTTTCGAGTATGTAATTAAGGGAACTAGCGACGGTGAGTGTGAGGTTAGTGTTCAGTTGTTGCAGGGTGAGTTGAATAATCAAGATTCTTTGAAGTTGGAAATGAATAAGATGACTTGTTATCTACCCGAAGGAGTTGTTATGATTCCTGAAAGTAATATTGGAAAGTGTACCGGTTTATTGAAAGAGGGTTTGCAGGATTTGGTTATTAAGAAGTTACATACTTATCTTGTTCAGAATCTTGGAAAGTTGAATTTAGAAATGGTTGATTTGCCTGAGGTGAATTAATGGGTAAAGTAAAATTTGGACCGTCAGGTTTGGGGCCTGTTGCGAATGCTATTTCTAGGCTGGAAGAACTTCATGATTTAGGATTAGAGGCTTGCGAGATTGCTTTTGTTCGTCAGGTCTATATCAAGAAGGATGACGCGATTAAGATTGGGAAGAAGGCGAAGGAGCTTGGAATTTTTTTATCAGTGCATGCGCAGTATTATGTTAACTTGAATTCTAAGGAGCCTGAGAAGATTGAGGCGAGCAAGAAGAGGATTTTGAATTGCTGTGAGATTGCGCATTATCTTGGCGCGAAGCGTGTTGTTTTTCATCCTGGATTTTATAGTGATATGAAGAGTGAAGAGGCTCGTGAAATTATTAAGGATGGAATTTTGGAGATGATGGCTGCAGTTAAAAAGAATAAGTGGGATGTTGAGATTTGTCCAGAGGTTATGGGGAAGATAAATGTTTTTGGATCGATTGAGGAAATTTCTTGGTTGGTTAAAGAAACTGGTTGTGGTTGTTGTATTGATATTGCTCATGTTCTTGCGAGGTATGGAAAATATGAATTTGAAATGATGGAGAAGGCGTTTGAGAAAAAGAATTGGCACGTGCATTTTTCTGGGATTGAGTATGGTGAGAAGGGCGAAAGAAATCATAAAATAACTCCGGTTGCGGAATGGAAAAAGGTTTTAGGGTTTTTGAAAAAGTTGGATAAAGATGTTGTGATTGTTTGTGAAAGCCCCGATGGCGTTGGTGATTCTGTCGCTGGTAAAAAAGTTTGGGAAAGATTGTAGAAGAATTTAAAAAGAATAAAGATTCTTTGTGGTTATGAAATTAATTTTTGTTGGACCTCAAGGATGTGGTAAGGGAACTCAGGCCAAGGTTGTTGCTGAGAAGTTGGATATTTGTCATATTTCTACGGGCGATTTGTTGAGGGCTACTACTGGTGGATTGAAGGAAGAGATTGATTCGTATACTGATAATGGAAACTTGGTGCCTGATGAATTGATTCTTCGGATTTTGAATGAGCGAGTTATGCAGGATGATTGTGAGAATGGTTTTATTCTTGATGGGTATCCGCGGAACGTTGCGCAGGCTGAGGAATTGGATAAGATTATGGATATTGATAAGGTGATTGAGATTTCGATTTCGGATGATGAATCTGTTCGAAGGATTGGTGGCCGTAGGAATTGTGGCGGATGTGGCGCTATTTGGAACGTTAACACGTCTCCGAAGCCTCAGGATGACAGTAAATGCGACAACTGTGGTGGAGAGCTGATTCAGAGAGTTGACGATAATGAGGAGTCTTTAAGGAAGAGATTGGGGATTTACCACAATGATACTGAGCCGATTTTGGAGAAATATGATTCTGTTAAGGTTAATGGTGAGCAGAGTATTGAGAAGGTTTCTGAAGATGTTCTGGCTGTTTTAGAGTAATTACTTGACCTCTTTTTCTCTTTCTAGGTCTTCTTGCTGCTGCTTTTCTTCTTCAAGCATTCTCTCTCTAAGGTCCGAAATTCGCTCAAGTATACGTTTTGCCTTTTCTGGTGAATCTCGCGCTGTATTTAGAATATATAGAATTTTTCGCAGAATGTCATCATAAGATTCTCGCTTGTGTTCTCTAAGTTTTTCAATACGATTTTTCGTCTCTTCGAGTAGTTTTATCGTCGTTATCTTCTCTGCTGGGTCTTTTTTCTTTGCCATGTTTTTATTACTCTATTTCTAGACAAAAAGTATACGATAGTATACTTTTTAAGGGTTTTCGTCTCTATAGAATTACGACAATAGTAAGCTTTATATACCTTTCAGTCTGGGTAAATTTAACTAAATTCAAAATGAAAAATATGAAAAATATGAAAAATATACTTTTGGTTCCTTTTGTCGCTGTTCTATTGTTAATGGTTGTGGGTTTCGCGTCTGCTACTCCCTTTGCTATTACTGGTGTAGAAGTTGATGGTGCTGATGTTACTGGCGGAATTGTTTCTGGATTTGCTGCAGGTTCTGTAGTTCCAGTTAGAGTTTGGTTTACATCTAGTTCTGATCAGAGTGATGTTGAGATTGAAGTAGAATTCCAAGGATATGATGAGACAGATACTGTTTCGCAAGACTTCGGTTATGTTGAAAACAATACAGAATATCGTTCTAAGATCTTCAATATGAAGATTCCTAACGATGTTGATGACGCTAGTGAAGAAACATCTCTTTATGTTACAATCTCTTCTAAAGAGAGAGGTAGCGCGTTTACTGATAATTTCGATTTGAAGTTACAGAGAGAGTCTTACGAATTAGACGTTTTAGCTGTTGATTATGCCTCTAAGGTTTCTGCTGGTGACGTATTTCCAGTTTCTGTTGTTGTTGAAAATAACGGTTACGGATTTGCTGAAGATAATTTCGTTATTGTTTCTATTCCTGCTTTGAGCATTTCTGTTCGAGGATATATTGGAGATTTAGATTCTAGCGAAGATTACGATCACGACAATCACGAAGAGGACGCTGTCCAAAAGATGGTATACTTGACAATTCCTTCAGACGCTGAAAGCGGTGTCTACGAAATGGAAATTGCAGTTTATAATGACGACTCTAAGACTATTACTGGCAAGTTAATTGCTGTTGATGGTGTTGAGCCAGCTGACGATACTGAAGTTCTTGAATCTAACGATTCTGAAACATCTGCATCTGTTATCGCATTAACTGTAATCCTTGTAATCATCTTTGTTGTACTTCTTGCTGTATTGGTTGTTCTTCTTACAAGAAAAGAAAGACCAGTAGAGGAAGTTGAGACAAGCTACTACTAATTACAATAATTATTATTTTATTATTTATTTTTACAATCGGGCCCATTTTGGGCCTTGATTTATTATTTATGAAGTGTCGAGAGACTCTTTGAGAAGACTTAAATAATTGGTATTTCTATTTAGATTATGGATAGAGGAGCTTATATGCCGAGATGTGAAGATGAGGGATATGGTGTTGGAGACAACATTCCTATTGTGAAGCCTGGTTATTTGACCAGAGAAGATGATGACGAGGGCTTCATGCCAGCAAGATCAATAGAGACAATTTAAACCTTCAAACTAATAATTTTAGAAATGTTTTCTTGCATGCTTACTCCGTAAAGGTTTGTTGCTTCGGAAATTAGTGTGTCGTTATGCGTGATTACGATATACTGTCCCGTTGTCATGTATTTCTTGATTAGTGCTGCTAGAAGCTCTGAGTTGTGCTTATCAAGGGCTGCATCGATTTCATCGAATACATAGAAGCAATAGGGTCTATATTCTTGTATTGCGAAGATTAGAGATAGGGCCACCATTGTTTTTTCTCCGCCTGAAAGAGATGTAATATCGAAGTATCTTCCACGTGAGACCTTCACTAGGATGCTTAGGCCGCCTTCAAATGGCTCTTTTTTGTTTTCTAATTCTAGTACTACTTCGCCTTTTCTTGATAACTGTGAGAAGTTTCGTGTGAAGTACTCATTTACAGCTTGAAGTGTTATTAGGAATGATTTCTTTTTCTTCTTATCAATTTCTGCGATGATTTTTTCAATTTGTTCTTTTTCGTTACCAATTGTTGTGACCTTGTCCTCAATCATTTTTACTTGTTCGCCAACCTTGTCGAATACTTCTAGAGCTCGGAGGTTTACGTTTCCTAGTCTTGACATTCTGAATTGAGACTTCTGAAGTCTTTCTTTGATTTGGTCGATTGGTAGGTTTAGTAATTCTACTTGGCCGAATTCTCTCATTTCTGATTTTATAGAATCTACTTGTGCTTCCAGTTGCGCGTTCTGGATTTTGTTATGGTTAATTTTTTCTTCTAGATTTTTCGCAGTGTGTTGCATTCCGATGATATCTGTTTCAAGAACTTTTTGTTGGTCCTGTAATTCATTTCTCTGATCGAAGAATTTCTGAGCCTTTTCATATAGCTTTTGTTCCTCGTCTTCTTTTTTCAGGGCTTCTTTATCCTTTTCTGTAATTTGTACTTCTATTTTTCTAAGTTCGATTTCGGATTCTTCAATATCTCTTGCTGTAGCTTTTATTTCACTTGAAAGCCGATTGATTTCCCTTCGTTTGATTTGTACTTCTGTATCTACGTCCATATCCGCGAAGGAAAGTTCTTGAAGATTTAATCTTGTTTCGTCGTATTTTTCCTCGATATCTTTCAATTTTTCGAAGTTGGCTTTTGTTGAGTGGAACTTTTCATTAATTGATGTTAATTCTTTTTTAGCTTCAACTTGACCATCAGTAATTCTTTTTATTTGGTCTTTTCTTTCTTCCGCGTTTTTCAATTTTATTTTGTCTATGTCTAATTCGTTCAACTTGTTTCTTAGTTCTGATAATCTTTCTCCCAAATGACTTATGCTTCCAGATTGCTCTTGCTTTAATTTGATATTTTTTTCTATCTGTTTTTTCGCAGAGTCAATTTTTTCGTTCGCAGTTGAAGATATTTTTTGTTTGTGCTCTGTGCAAACGTCTTGTTTACAGACTGGACATGATTGCAATTGAGCTACGTCGTTTTTTAATTTATCTTCACGTTTGACATCCATTTCTAAAATAGCATTATTCTTTTCCCTTTCTAGTATATCTTTTTCCAGGGAGTCTATTCTTTCTATAGTTTTCTCGGTTTTTGATTTGGTTTCTGCTTTTAAATTTTCGTTTTCATTAATTGATTTTGAATATTTTATTTCATGGAATAGCGAAGTAATTGTTTGTTCGATTAGTTGCGCTTCTTTCGCGGATTCGATTAGGAATTTTTCTTTCTGAGATTTTTGATTTTCAATGGTTGATAAATCTGATTTCAATATATAGAATTGTCTTCGCTGTTTTTCCAAAATGTCGAATTTTTCTTGAAGGATTTTTTGTTGTTCCTGCTGTTTTTTTATTTCGGGAGATGCTGCACTAATCTCAGAGATTTCTTTGTTTAATTTATCAATCTTTTCCTTCTGCGAATCGATCTTTCCTTTTCCCTGAATCATTCGATTATCAAAGTTTTCTCGACGGACATCTAATCCTGCGAGGTCTGCTTTTAGGTCAGAGATTTCTCGATGTAAGACTTCCTGCTCATTACTTGTCGAAGATTGGATTTGTCTGTTTACTGTTAGAATTCTTTCCTGAAGCGTGTCAACCCCGATGTTTTTCTCTAGAATTTGTTTTCTGAGCTTTTCAATTTGAACAAGATATTCCCCTATTTCTTTGTTTAGCTTTTCACTTTCTTTTTCTTTCGTTTCTTTTTCTTTCGACAACAGTGTGCTTTTGCATCGCTTAATTGTTGTTTCGAGTTTTTGGTATGAAATTGCCTCTTGTCTTTCTTTGTCTAGATTTTTCAAGTAAGAACTTCTTTCTCTTAGGACGGCAGAAACTTCTTTTAATTTCTCCTCGGTTTTTTCGAGTTCTCTAAGCGATTTATGTTTTCGTGTTTCGTAGACGGAAATTCCTGCAACTTCTTCGATGATTTTTCTCCGTTCTTCGGGTGTCGCCTTTACTAGAGATTGGATTTCACCCTGTAATACAATATTAAATCCGTTTGGGTCGATTCCGGCCTGCGCCATTAGTTCTAGGATATCTTGTCTGGTTTTTGTTTGTCCGTTGATTTTGTAGATTGATTGGCCGGTTTTTCTCACGGTTCTTTTGATTATAACTTCTTTCGTGTCTATTCCAAATGTTTTATTGGAGTTGTCGAAGAATAATTCTACCGAAGCTTCTGCTGCTCCTTTGTACATTTTATTTCCTGAGAATAACAGGTTTGCTGCTTTCGCGGCTCGGATGGACTTTATTGATAATCTTCCTAGAACGAAACATAATGCGTCGGTGATGTTTGATTTTCCTGAGCCGTTTGGTCCGACAATTACATTCATTGCATTTTCTAACGGGATTTCGGTCTTTCGTGCGAAGGACTTGAAGCCATGCACCACCATCTTTTTAATGTAAGTCATGAGATGTTGAGGGAAAGTGGCTTTTTAAAAATTGTTGAGCTAGAATAATTTCTGTTGGTTTGACTTTTCGGCTTTTACTAGTTTTTTGACTGTGTTCCATGAGAATCGGATTAGTTTTTTGTATTTTTCGTTGTTATAATTTTCTGCGATGAATTCCTTTGTTTTTGGGTCTGCTGGGTATCCTGAGCCAAAGTCTGTTTTTAATTCTAGTTTTAGTTTGTAGACCTCAGCCTCTCTTTTTTCTTTTGCGATGATTGAGGCAGCTGAAACGACTGGGTGATTAAAGTCTGCTTTGTGTTCGCATGATAAGGAAATTATATCTGGGTTTTCGATTAGCTTTTGGACATCGTTTGACCACGATTCAATATTTGTTGATGGGCAATCTACTATTACTTTTACTTCTTCGTCTAAGTCTTGAGTTAATTTGTTGATTATCTTCGCGGTGTGGATTGCTTCTAGATAGTTTAGGTTGTCTGATCTGTCTATATCAATTGGCTGTGCGACTTCAATATGGTATTTGAATTGTTTTTCAATTTGTTCTTTAATTTCGCCACGTCTTTTTGGTGTTAGAAGTTTTGAGTCTTTTGCGCCCCAATTTTTTATAATCTGCTCCTCTTTTTCCTCGATTAGAACGCCTGCTAAAGTCATTGGACCTAAAACCGGGCCCCTTCCGGCGTCGTCAATTCCTAGAAGTTTTGTCATGGGATATAGAGAAAAGAAAGCTTTATAATGCTTTTTAGGTGGATATTTGTATAGCGGGGTGGAGCAGTCTGGTCAGCTCGTGAGGCCCATAACCTCAAGGTCACGTGGTTCAAATCCCGTCCCCGCTATTGATTTTTTTGCATTATACATAATTTTATAAGTTAAATTCAGGTCATATTTTTGTGTGGGGATGCCGGAGTGGCCAAACGGGCTGGACTTAAGATCCAGTAGCATCTTTGCTTACGGGGGTTCGAATCCTCCTCCCCACATTCTTAGAAAATGAAAAATAATGTTAAGTTGAAGCTGTGGAGTTTATTTGGAATATTCTTTATGATATTATTATTTATTACGTTGTCTTATTTTGTTCAGACCAATTTAGACTTCTTTGAAAGATTGATTAGTGATAATTTTTTGGGCTTGGTAATTTATATTGTTCTTAATATTATTGGGATAGTCTTGGCTCCGGTTACTGTAATTCCGTTGATTATAGTCGTTACTGGAATTTGGGGATGGGTTATTGCTGGGATTGTGACTTGGGTTGCTTGGGTTTTGGGCGCGATTATAGCTTTTTGGATTGCTAGAAGATTTGGTGTGCCGATAGTTGGAAAATTTATTTCATTGAAGGAATTGTATAAGTTTGAAGATAGGTTTTCTTTTATTAGTAAATTTTGGGGAGTAGTATTTTTGAGAATGGTTATTCCTGTTGAGATTCTTAGTTATGGGTTGGGTCTGTTTAGTAGAATTAATTTTTGGAAGTATACCTTTGCGAGTGCTCTGGGTCTTTTGCCTGTTTCTTTTTTGTTCGGTTATTTTGGGGAAATCCCATTTACTTACCAAATTATTATTGGTCTTTGTGTTTTGATTGCAATTCTAGTAATGATGATTTTTCAAGAGATTCGGCAACGTCAACACTGTTAAGGGTAGCTTTTTATAGAAGATTTGGTCCGGTTTCTTATGAAAAATAGAAATGTAGGATTTTTAATTGTGGGTATTGCTGTTATGATTGGCGTGATAATTTTGTTGTTTAATGCGGGGTTGAAAGATATAGTTGATGAGACTTGTGAGCACGGTTCGGCTTGTACGATGCATGACACGATTGCTATGCAGACGAATTTGAGTTTGGCGATTGCAGGTTTGATTTTGGTTATTGGTCTGTTTTTAATTTTTTCCAAAGAAAGCGAGAGGATTGTTATAAAGAAAGTTGAAAAGAAGGCAAGAAAGAAAAGGATTGATACAACCGGATTAGATGCTGTTGAAAAGAAGGCTGTTGAAATCTTAAAAAGAGAGGGTGCTGTTTTTCAGAAGACTTTGATGGAAGAGCTTGATGTTGGAAAAGTTAAGATGACCCGTTTGATTGATAAGCTGGAAGCGAAGCAACTTGTTGAGAGAAAGAGACGTGGAATGAATAATATTGTTGTATTGAAGCAATGATTTCTAGAATGTAACTAGTTTCTCCAAACCGAATATAATGAATGTTTCTTTGATATGATTAACTAAATGGAGGATAATAATATGAAAATTTTAATGATTGGATTAGTGATCGGATTGTTGGCGATTGGAAGCCTTGTGCTTGTAAATGCTTTACAGAATGATATGGTCGAAGTTCCAAGTGAAGGTTCTGTAGAAGTGCCAAGTTGTGGCGGCGGATGTAGCGCTGGAAACACTTGTGGAAATTCGGCTTGTGGCGCCAAGGTTGGAAAGACATGTGGCTGTCAAGGATAAGTTATAGACTAGACATCGCTCTATCAGCTGCATCGACAACTAGTTACATTTATTAATTGTTTATCTTATTTTTTCTTATGCCTATGTAGCTCAGTTGATAGAGCGCTTCACTCGTAATGAAGAGGTCGTCGGTTTGACTCCGGCCATAGGCTTTCAAAATTACGTTATCGTTAGGTAGTGAATTAGGAGAGGTAGTTTTTTATATTCATTTTATGCATAAATTATATGAGAAAGGATATTATTGCTCGCGCAGAGGATTTTGCCTCAGAGCTTCATCTCGGACAGTTTCGGAAGGCTGGAGACAATGTTCCATATATAACTCACCCTTTTGCGGTTCGAGATATTCTTGTTTCATTCGGTTATGATGATGTGCGAACTCAAGTAACGGCAATTTTGCATGACACCGTTGAAGATACAGATGTTTTTGGAGATAAGCGTAACATTGAGAAGAATTTTGGAGGCGAGATTTATTCCGCAGTTTACGCTTTGTCTAATAATACTATCGGTAAGCATTCTGACGAATATCAAAAAATGATGCAATCTTTGGGAGTTTCATATTTGGGTGCTGACGGAAAACTTACTGAGGAAGCGTATAAAACAAGAATTATACATGTAGAAGATTGGGTAAAAAGAATTAAGCTTGCGGATATGATACATAACACGATGTCTTTGCCTGATTTATCGAAAGGTGGGATTGAAAGAAAAATTCGAGATGCTCAGGATTTTTACATTCCGCTGGGAAGATGCGTTGAGCCCCTAATGGCTAAAAGGCTAGAGGCAAATATTTCTGATTATTTGATGTCTGAACATTATCAAAAGACTTTTGGTTCATAATTTTTCTATTTGTAGCTTGACCCCGGACATAGGCTTTTCAAATCATAATGAATTATAGTAGTTGTATTAAGAAATTTAAAGATCCAGGGACTCGTTTAGTGAAGGTATGTGACATTCAAATCCTTCTTTCTTTAATGTTTTTTCTAACGCTAATTGCTGATCTTCGTCTCCGTGTATTAAGAATACTTTTGGTTTTTCTTTAAAATTGCTTATCCACTTTAGTAAGTCATCTTTGTCTGCATGTGCAGAAAATCCATCTTCTGACTCTATCCTAGAATTAACTTTAACCGTCTTACCAAGCAAGCCTACAACTTTTTCTCCTGATTGGATAGAATTCCCTAGCGTTCCTTTAACTTGATAGCCAACAAATAACAATGTATTATTTTCATCCTCAATATTGTTAACTATATGATGTTTTATTCTTCCGCCCGAGCACATTCCACTCCCTGCAAGAATAATACAAGGCGTTTTGGTGCTGTTTATCGCTATGGAGGCCGCCCTGTCTTTTGTTATTTCTAATTCTGGAAAACTAAAAATGTCCCCTGTTTCTTCAAGTTCTGATTGTACTTTTTCATTAAAATATTTGGTAAATTTTTTGAATACTTCCGTTGCTCGCGTGGCCATTGGAGAATCTAGGAAAACTGGCATTTTTGGAATAATTTCATCCGTCATTAGTTCTCGAATATAATATAATATTTCTTGAGTCCTTTCTATTGCAAAAACTGGGATCATTAATTTTCCACCCTTTGCATGTGTTTCATTAATTATTTGCGCTAATTTTTTTCGCCTTCCGTCTAGGTTTTCATGCAACCTGTCCCCATATGTAGACTCCATAAAAACATAATCTGCATCGATTATCGGTTCTATACTTTTCATAAGTATTGAACTGGATTGTCCCAAATCTCCTGAAAAAACCGCTATCTTTTCCTTGTCATTATCTTTCGCAATTACTTGAATAGAGGAAGAGCCCAGGATGTGTCCTGCATCGTAAAATTTTGCGGATATATTTTCTGTTACCTTGATTAATTTATCGTATTCTACAATGACGAAAAGCTTCATTGTCTTCATTACATCATCCATATTATAAGCAGGTTTTATTTGGGGTAAGTTTTCTTTTAATCGTTTTTTGTTTTCATCCTCAGCATCCCCTTCCGCAATTTTTGCGGAATCCTTCATTATTATAAGTGCTAATTCTTTAGTTGCATCAGTTGCATAAATTTTTCCTTTAAATCCAGACCTTATTAATTTAGGAATTCTTCCGCAGTGGTCTAGATGAGCGTGAGTTAGCAATAATGCCGAATATTCTTTTGGATCAAAGGTGAAATCCTGAGAATTCAATTTTTCTAGTTCCTCGTCTCCTTGAAACATACCACAGTCTACCAATACTTTTTCATCTGAGATTGATAAGCTATAACAAGATCCCGTAACTTCTTTTGCTGCACCTAAAACTTTTATTTCCATATTATATAATAATGATTGGGCCTTTTCTTTTAATAGTTTGTGATGAGAATATACAGGCGCTAGGTATACGGATTTTTTCTTTTCATAAAATAGACTTTTCTTGATTGGATATGATGAACTCTTAGTATATTATATGATCTTATTCTAATTTTTCTTTAATAGAATCTTTGTGTTCTTTTTGGCAAGCTGAGCAGATAAAATGTTTCTTTGATGTTTCGCCTTCGCCTGTCCTGACTATCGTTCCATCTAGTTTATCTAAGAATGTTGTTTTGATTTCCTCGTTGCAAAGTTCGCATTTTTGTGCCATATTATAGAGGGTTGGTGAAGATTTATAAAAGCTTCTGATTTTTTATTTGTATGAGAGTAGACTATGTGAATTATGTTCTGGTGATTGTGTTCGGTGTAGTCATGGCTTTGTTGGTTCTTTTGAAGTTGATCTTTGGTTTTGATATTGATTCGGACTGGTTCTGGTTTATGGCTGGATTGGGTATCTCAGTTGAGGGATTTATAGCCTTTGAGAAACAGAGAATGTTTGATAAAAAGTTCAAGATTGTAAGAAGAGTACAACAAAACTTAAAAGATAAATTTTCTAAGCTATAAAATGGAAGGATTTGATTTGACCAAATATCAGGAAGCGGGAGAGGAAAAGGATAAGATTCGTAAGATTATGGGGAAGGTTCTTTCTGGGCGAAGTGATTATGAGGTTCCTGAGGAAATTAAGAAAGAAAAGCAGAAGCGATGTGAGTGTGGTTGGCCAATTGAATCAGGTCAGAAGTTTTGTCAAGAATGTGGGACTAAGTGTTAGCACATCTCGCCGATTCTTTCGCCGTAGTCGCAATTTGTACATCTAAGTAAATATATCCAGTCTTCGTCTCCATACATTATTCCAAGGTCTATTACTTGGCATTTCTTGTTTCCGCAATCTGGACATTTAAAATCGTATCCTATTTTTGTGTTATGTTCTGCTGCACCCACACCCAACTTCGCATGTTCTTTTTTCTCTATTGTTGATATAGATGCATTTTCGGATTCTCTTTTTGTGTTGCATTTTTGACATACAAGATATTCCTGTCCTTCCCATTTCATTATTTTTAGGATGCCTTTGCATTTTTTACAGAATAGTATTGGCATGTTTTTTAGAGATAAAGATGGTATGTAAATTTTGTGGTGAGTGCGATAGGTTTTTATGGTTTTGCCCGCTGAAAGAAAACTCCTGAGTTAAGTCAGGGGAGAATTTCTGCTATCTTGTCGGCAAAACCCTTCCGAAAATTATTTATTCTAGAAATACT
>Ga0208279_1001016_pt1 | contig 17267 bp, 12 predicted proteins | sample AntAceMetag02UKM_FD_184766 | JGI IMG/M metagenome (GOLD analysis project Ga0208279, IMG submission 184766) | Saline lake microbial communities from Ace Lake, Antarctica - Antarctic Ace Lake Metagenome 02UKM (SPAdes) (version 2) | ecosystem: Environmental > Aquatic > Non-marine Saline and... | reverse complement strand
ACACCGTGTTGCCCTTACAGCCTGTATGCGAAAACTTGTAATTATGCTTAATTCTATGTTGAAAAATAATCACCCTTATAGTGAAAATTATTGCTAGCGCCTATTGACAATCAATACAGTCGCTCCAAAAAAGTTGCGGGGTTGACGCAGGTGTCAGTCTTTAAGGGCACCAATGGTGGTAAGCGGTTCCGTCAGGAAGGAAAGCCCCAGCCTTTTGAGGCACTCTTCAGTCTGAAGGCCGGTTTGCGGATCCCAACCACGCAGGCGGTAGTAGTCCGTAAGCATGGTGTTGAATTCGCTGCGGTCAAGCTTTGCATTGAGGCGTGAAGTAAGTGCACCATCCTTGCCCGGCAGCAGGCACTCAGGGTTGAACAGAAAGTAATAATTGCTTTTGTCCGAGGTGAGCGGCTCAGTGAAGTTGAAGTCCGGCAGAATATCATGCTGGCGGCCTTCGCGGCGCTGAATGGCACGCGTGAGGTTGAATATACGCTCACCTACAAGATCATAGGTAGCTTCGTCGAAGTCAATGCCCGTGACCGCAGACAGGAGTTTGCTCTCAATAGAAGGGTCGCCCACGTGGTCGGCTGCACCTTCAGGAGTAACGATAGGGTAAAAAAAGTCGCAGGCCGCCAGAGTTTCCTTGGCATAGGTTCTGTTTTGTATCATAAAGGCAGCTTGTGCCTTGCCCGCATAGGTTGAAAAATCAGCAGCATCATCGCTACCCCAGAACCTGCGGGCAATGGCCCGGTAGGCTTCAGTGTCAACGCTTGACATGGCACCATCGGTTGTTTGCCACAGCACCCATTTGAACAGCGGGTAGCAGACCTCATGCAGTTGGGCCATGGGATTGGTTGGATCGGTGGCATGGAATAGTGCTGTGGTGATAAAATAGCGGCCGTTGTAGAGGTGGGCGCTGAATCCTTCGCTACTGAGGGTGTTTTCAAGCATTTTATCGGTTCCGCGTCCGATTGTGCGTGAGGCCCGCATAACGCCCTCGGCAATGATATCGCCAAACCCTTTTCGTTCAAGCAGCGTCTGTAAATAAGCGTCAAGAAAGCGCTTACTGCCTATTTCATCAAAGGGCAGCCCGGTTTCCTCGGCGCTAATTAATCCTTGTTCAACGCAGGCATGCAGCCAGTCGAGAATTTTCAGGGACTCTGCCGTGCAAATTCCAATTTTATCGCATGCTGAAGTAGCCAGGAAGCTCTGATCGCCCGGTTCGCCCTTGTTATGAATTTTTTCCCAGTCAGAGTAGAAAAAAACCGAGGCGCAAAGCTTGCGGTGTTCGACTGTGCCGGAGATATGCCGGTAGATGCTGCGGGCACATCCGGCCGGACATCCCTTGCACGGGGCGCGGCGGACAAGTTCTATACCCTCAATCATGGGATCCATTGGTTGTCTGCCCTTGATAAGGGCACGTATAGTTTTATTAACGTCCTTAAGATCGTCTGGATGGGCGATGGGTATTTTGCCGTCAGGTTCAAACACAATGGCCTTGATGTTTTTTGAGCCCATCAAGGCACCAAATCCATGACCAGCGCAGGAAGACTCTTTGCCCATGATCAGGGCGAAGCGCACCAGGCGCTCACCTGCCGGTCCGATGCACAGCGGTTCACATGTTTTGCCGTACTGCTGCTGCAACTTGTCAAGGGTAGCGTGCGTATCAAGCCCCCACAAGTCAGAGGCATCGTCAACGCGCACCGAGCCGGCTGTTATGTAAAGGCACACAGGCTTGGGGGCCTTGCCGGTTATAATCAGGCCGTCGAATCCAGTGGCTTTAAGAGCCGGTGCAACTGAACCACCCATGGTTGCATGCCCATATTGGTCGGGCATGAGCAGGGGTGATTTGCCGCTAACTACTAGACGCGAACAGGCGATGGCCGGGGTTCCGGCAAGGGGGCCTGCCATGAGCATGAGCGGGTTGTCAGGATCAAGCGCATCTATATCGGGGGAAACTTCATTCCAGTAGATCTTTGCCGCAAAACCGCGTCCGCCCACATACTCACGGGCCATGGCACGTGATGATTCGCACGTGGTGCTGCCGGCGATAAGGTCAACACGGGCAATGGTTCCGGTCCAGCCGCAGAGTGGATTAGTTGGGGTTGTTGAGTCTGTTTTTTGCATCCGGCCGGTACCTTGTTGCGAGGTTTTCTTTAGGTATTGTGGAGAATAGTTTGTTTTTTAATTAATGCATCTAAGTTGTCATTTCGGGCGTAGCGAGTCCGAAGGTTGCGCTGCGTGCATCAATTGGAGGGACGCGCTTCTGCGCGTCCGCCTTACAGTCACATGCGGCCACGGCAAAGCGTGGCCCTCCAGGATCTCTCCTTGCGGTCGAGATGATACTGCATATATATTTACATCAGAAGTCAAAATACTTTCAACTGTTTTGTGCTGAAATCACTTCTGCGTTATGGTGGCCTATCAAAAGTGTTTTATTCTGTATCAGGTTTTGCCAGACGTCCCATAAACAAAATACTACCTGTTGCTTTTTCGCGGATCAAAAACAGAAACGGGTGGTCGGCCCGGAAGATTTCAGGTGGTGGCGGCATGGAAGTGACACCCACCATAACACCGGTTGCAGCAGCTGCTTCGGTGCCTTCTTCATGTACATCAACGAATGCTTTGTGAAATACACTGCTGATCAGTAATTCACGGGTTCCGTCAATACCGGAAAAATCTGCTGCTCCTTTAACAAAAGCGTCTTGCATGCCAAGCGCACGAAGATGCGGAACGATGTTTTCAGCGCCCCAGGTCATTGAGAAACGCGGAAGGTGCACGCTGACCATTTGTTTTTTCAGGCTCTCCATCCATTTGTTCAGCTGCGCTTCGTCAAGATGCGCTTCAATAGCTGCCAGTCCGCCAACAGTATCCGGCAGCAGGATCACCATGGATACGGCATCGCCGAGGTAGCTCAGTTCAACCATTCTTATACCGTCTCCCAAAAAGAATGGCAGGTTTTTGGGCTTACTGAAGCGCATCAGCGGAGTTTCAGCAATCCGTCCGTCGTCAAAGTAAAACGGTAGATTGCGCGTGAGTTCTTTTTTAAATTCTTTATCCCAGCGCCCTTTGAAATATACAGCGTTTATAAGGGCCAGTCGGGTGTTGGCATTGACGCCGCCGGGCGGGATGAGGTTTTGTATCTTGTGCCGTGTCTGTTCTTCAACCCAGGTGTTGATTTTCAGGCGGGCGTTTTCTGCCGCCTTGATGAAATCAACCTGCTCAAGGGTGCTGTCGTAGTTTTTTTTATTGATGTCTATGAACGACTTTTCAAATGGATGGGTTTTGTCAACCCAGAGGCTGTTGGCGATGTTCATTTCGTAGCTGCAGTCGGCCCCGGTAGTGAGAGTGCGCATTGAATCTGCAAAGGCCTTGTGCAGTTCGGTGTCTTCAAGGGTAAAGCTCAGCGCGGTTTTCATCTGTTCGGCAGTCCGGCCGCGCGCACCGACCGAGGTCATCGCAAGGGCTGTGCGAATGCTGTAGGGGGAGAAGAAGAGATTGCCTTTAACGGTGCTTAACTGACGGTAGAGGTTGAACGTAAAGACATTGTTACCCTGAGAGAGTGTTTTTGCAGCAGCAGGTTTATTGTAGTCATCGGCATTAAGAGATGCGATGCAGGCCAGGCACATTAGTGAGATCGTGATACAGATACTTAAACTTTTGCGGATAGGCATCGTACACTCCTTTGTCCTGTAGTATTGTTGTGAACTGCACAGGTACTGTTTTTATGGCAGGCCTCACCAATCGTGTCAACGAAATGTTTGTTATGTAGGCGCTGTTCAGGTTGCAGTGCGTGTGAGTGCCCCAACCGGACACATCTCAACGCAGGCACCGCAGTCAATGCAGAGTTCATAGAGTAGTAAGGCTTTATCCGGCAGTTCAAGTGCGCCTTGTGAGCAGACCTCACCACAGCAACCGCAGCCAACGCATAGTTCAGTATCAAGAATAATTGACATGCATTTCTCCTGTTGCAGGGTGTTTAAAAACGCCCGTTTGCTTCGGTGTGCTACGCCGGCGTACGAAAAAGTAGGCCTCATTCCTCATAATGTCCTGCAAGCAGGTGTCAGAGACCGCGCACGCATTGCATCCGGGTATTTTTGAACAGCCTGAAAGAATCATTTTTTTTACACACTGTCGAACTGGTGCATGTCCGCTAAAGCGTGTCGTTAAGCGTGCGCTGCATGCTTGAGTCAATTTTATGTAATATATCGGGCCTGTCAGCGCTGATCTGCTCCCGGTGCGCGAGAATCGCGTCCCACATGTATTTCGGAGTATTGTACTGACTGTAGCTGCCGGGTAAAATTTCTTGTTCAACAAGACCGAACAGGTAGTCAAGTTCATCATCGTTGTATGTCGGGGTAAGGGCATAGCCCTGGGCCACGCGCATGGCGTCAGGGCCGTTGAATTCAAAGGCCTGCTGCCACCAGGCGGTATAGCGTGCAAACCCGGACTGGTCGGTTAATTCACTGCACACGGCGTCTGCCGCATAAAAACCACACATCAGTGCACCCTGCGTTTCAACTTCAACAAAAGCCGCGGCATCACCAATGGCAAGGGCATTGCCTCTGCATGGTTGTAAAAGCGAGGAAAATGCCTTCAGGCCGCAGCCGGTTTCTTTGACTATGCGGGCATGTTTGAGAAAGGGAGCAAGGGCACCCTTGTCTCTAGCATATGCATACACCTGCGAGGTGCGTTCTGTTTTATTGCGGGCGATACACATACGTGCCCGGGTCGGATCATCGAAATGCGGGTACATAATAATAGGCGCGCGCGATTGGTAGACATTGCCCATAAAGCTTTTCATGGCCTGCGGCTCAGGATCTTCAACGCCTTCGAGAAGGTAGACCATGCATTGCGTGGTCACAAAATGCGTGCGGTCATTGTTCATTCCAAGCGCCGCTGCCATGCGTGAGTTGACGCCGTCTGCGAGCAGTGCTTTGCGTGCGGATACTGAAGATCGTCTGCCTTCGGACGTGAGCTTAATCGTGATCTGTTCACCGTCGTCATCAGCGTCCCAGGCCGTCATGCCGGACATCATTTCGACTCCGGCTTCAGAGCAGGCATCCCAGAGGCCCTGCAGCAGCAGTCCCTTGTCAAATTGCACGGCCAGGGGCCGCCCGTCATTATGGTCAAAGCAGATGCGGCGGCCGCCGGGAGAGATGTAGTATTTTCTCTTTACTCCAAAAAGAGGCCCGTTGTAGGGCACGCTGAAGCCCGCGTTTTGAAACGAAATACTGCCCGGTTCGGCTGAGACTGTGTCGCCGGCATATCCTGCGTCCATTATCAGTTGCTGGCAGCAGGCACGTGTTATGGTTGCTACATCGCGGCGCTTCTCTACCAGCGCTACGCTGAGTCCTTTTTCTGCGGCGGTTTTTGCCGCCATTAGGCCGGCCGGTCCCGCACCGATTATGACAAGATCAAACATCAATGCGCTCCTGTTGTGATACCGGCCCGGATAATTTTGCCCTGCCAATCGTATTTTTTCTCATGAAGAGCATTTCTCCTGTGTGGTTGTCTTGTTTCACAATTATACTTCGCGGAGGGCTGATGCGCAAGGGTACTGCTTAGAACCGCAGGTGGTATCTTCCTTGTTACTAAGACCGGTATGCGTGGATGATGCTGGACGGCTAGCGCTTTTCCCTGATCAGGCGGTAGGTTACCTGGTTGAAGGGGTCGGGGCAACAGCCGTGAATGATGTCCGGGTCGGCCTCCCAGGGAGCATGTCCGCCTGAGAGCAGCAGGGTCATGTACTGGTACAGCTCCCAGTAGAGAAACCCGCAGACCTTGCCGATGTTGAACGGATCCAGTTCAACCCTTTGGTCCTCGCAGTGTCCCCAGGTGCAGTTGTTGGCCACGCTGATTGTCTCAAGAATGATTCGGTACTTATCAACGCCGGGATAGCCTTTGCCGGTCATGTCAACCGTGGTGTTTTCTGTTCGCACAACCGTTGGCTTGGGCAGTTCAACGCGCTTTACCTTTACTTGTACGTGGCCTTCCATGCAGGTGCCGCTAAATGATTCGGGTTCGCCCCAGGGCATGGTGCCGCCGTAATGAAGAGTCGTAAGGTTTGTGTGGATCGGCTGGTAGAGCGAGCCGCACATGCTGTCGGAATTCATGTTTGTTAAACGGAAGCAGTCGCCCTTTTTATGACCGTAGGGGCACTCTCCTTCAACAGCGGTAACAGTCACCTCCTCAAAATAGCGGTAGGCCTCGCGCCTGATTTTCTCGAGATAGTCCTCCATGGTTTCACGGTTTTTACGGTCAAGTTCCTGCATGAAATCCTTGTTTTCTTCATCGCTCATGGCATTCGGCCTTTCATGAAAGGGGTACAGTTGTGTTAATTATAAACAGGAGGGTAGGGCGTAGTCAACCTGAAACGAAAAATGCCGCACAAAAATCAAAGTGTGGCTCGACGGTAGCGCCTGTGCAAGTTTTACTTTTTCATCCGTATTTATAAAACGTGGTGTATAACCGATGGTGATTTGGAAGCAGCGAGTAGACCATGTAGATAAACCTCTTGCAGGGTTAGTGTTGTGTGGCTGGCCGTTTACAGTGGGTTATTCTGTTTACTCGATGGGAGGTATATTCAGCTTTCTGCATCCTATATTGTATACTGTGTCATTACCTGTAATAGGTGCATTATCAGGAGGGACATCATAGCGGTAGTAAATGGTACCGGATTTGGTTTTAAGGTTATATTTTAATTGGTAGTTCGATATTGTATCACCATTGTGCATGCCGTTGTACGTTGCCAGAAGTGTTGAGGTTCCGCGAGTCATGTATCCACTGCCGCTGATGGCACCGTATTGATCAGCGCCGGTTATTACATACGTTTTTATGCTGTGGTTTTTATCGTAGATTTTTCCGCTTTGTTCGATTGCCAGATGATGGTACTGGGTATTGCTTTCCCATTCCAGGCATAGATCCTTGGGCGGTTTTTTTTTGGCTGCAATGGCTGATGGTGCGATTGCAAGCATCGATCCTACAATTAAGACCGTCAGTATTGTTTTCATGCCTGTCTCCTTTTATTTTTTAATTATTTTGGGAGATTTATTTATTCAGCTTAGATGTATTTTGCACATTTTCAAGGGGTTTTCAATTCATTTTTTTTCGCTGAACGGTTTACTATGCAGGCAGGGGAGTCACTCGGAAATGGGGTGGGCGAAAATTGAAAAGGGAGGCACGTGTGGTGCCTCCTGTAGGGCGCTATCGAATTCATCCATTCGGTAGGCATCCTCGGGTAGGTAAAAGCCAGCCTTAGCTGTAGATGCATTGAGTAGTATTGCTGTAAGTACAAGCAGGAGGGGTATGGTAGGTTTTTTCATGTTTGTGTTATGTTTATTGACTAAAATAATAATAAATTTCAAACACTTAATGCTATTTATTAAAGTAAAAAATTATCATTGGGCCTGGCGTTGTATTCCTGTTTGATATGGAACGCATATTATTCACGCGGTTCTACGAATTCAATCAGGATGCCGGCGGTGTCCTCTTTGTTGAAATACGCAACCCGACTTTTGGGCATGTCGAGAATAGCATCTGGGGTGACATGACCAAGGCGTACTCCCTTTTTCTTCATCAGTTCAACAGCCTTTTCAATATCCGTAACAGTAAAGGCAATATGGTTTATGCCGGGTGGCGGGTTGCTGACCAGCTGCTTGAACGTATCAGATATCGGCTGAATGAGTTCAAAATCAATGCCTCCGACCGGAATAAAGGCAAAGCGGCTGTCTGGAGCGGGCTCTCCTGCAGGCGGAACCTGGAACAGCGTTTCCGGATCATGGTCAAAAAGTTTGGCAAGGGTATTAAGAGAGCTGTCCATGTCTTCGACATATACGCCGATGTGGCGTACACCTACGATTATATCCTGCATGTTCATAAGAGTTCCTTCCAAATTTCGTTCAGCCTGACCGGGTTTGATGAGGCCGGTGATTTTTTGTGTGCGTAACTAATACTTAACGAACGTATGAAAATTTTTGCATAAAAAAACGATGTCTGCAAAGTATATTTGCTCTCAGAATTTCAGTGCGTTATAGTACAGGCTGTCGTGAGACGCAGGACTGTTATTGAATTGAGTATGAGCCGGGATTTATATGGACAGTGAAACACTAGGGCTGATTGCCCTTGATTTTGACGGAACATCGGCGGTGTATGAGCCGCAACTGGCACTGCATCCCGGCTGTCTGGATATTATTTCGGAATTCCTGGACAGGGGATTCGGTTGGGTTATCAATTCCGACCGGTTCACTGATACTCTGGTTGAGGTAGCAAATGTGTTGCCTCTTAGCCTTCGGCCTGACGGGATACTGAGCGCGCAGCGTTTTATTCACACGCGTACTGCTGACGGTGCCTATGAGCCGCTTCAACAGTGGAATGACTCACGCATGGAACTGCATACTGCGCTATGGAAGGAAATTTCACCCGGTTTTGATGACTGGCAGCGAGAGATAGAATCTGAGTTTACCATTTGCGAGCGTTATGTTGATGATCTCGTCTTTGCTTATAGGGTGCCTGCAAGTGAAAATACTGCGCTTTGCGAGCGCATGAGAGGCTATATCCGTCCCTGGCCGAAAGCGCAGCTTTCCGGGAATCATGAATGGTCATTTATTCTGCATGCCGATTTTTCAAAGGCAGCTCTTCTTGAGCATTACTGCGCTGTGTGCGGCATAGACACGCAAAAAATTATTGCTGTCGGTGATGGTTTTAATGATATAAGCATGTTGAGCGCCGGGTTGACATCGAACGCGGGGTGTCCTGCTGACGCCAGTTCGGAAGTGATAGCAGCTGTCAGGGCAGGCGGCGGTTATGTTGCAGGGTGCAGCGGCCCTGAGGGAACTATTGAGGTCTTGCGTTATTATCAATGAATTATGGATGCCTGAATGATACTGTTGCAGATACCGCTCAGGTGAACAATTGCGAAGATAATTAAGGCCGGGTTTAGGCACACATTTTTTCAGTAGTACTAGAGATTTCATGAAGGTTGATTTGATGACCGCACGTCGACACTACCAGCAAGAACGTATCGGGGTTGTACTCGTTCATGCGTTCCGAAAGTTGGCGTTAGTGTATGCTGCCGTCTTATTCCTGTTACTTGCGTATGCGCCGGGTGCCGCGGCCCTTGAGCCCGGGGATGCGGCTCGTGATTTTGCGTTGCACGATAGTAGCGGCGCTATTGTAACCCTGAGTGATATTCAGCAGGGGGCGACCCTGACCGTTCTGGAAATGGTGAATATTTATTGTGATAGTTGCCGTTCAATGACCGCGGATATGAATGCGCTTGCGGACTCATACCGGAATCGTGGTGTACGATTTGTAGCCGTAGCTCTTGCCAATACCCCGCAGGAGGTTGGTACAATGTCCACCTCGTGGAAGATGAACTATCCGGTACTGGCTGACCCTGACAAAATCACCATGTATCTTTACTCTGCTGCGCGGGTCCCCCATTTTTTTATTATTGACTCCGGCGGTATTATTCGTGTTAGCGCTAAATTCAGCCGGGTTAAAAAGCTGCAGAAGAAAATTGATTCTTTGCTTGAGTCCGCACCTGCCGGTTTGGTTGCTGGAGATGAGGCACCGACATTTAAGCTTCACGATCAGTTTGGTGACACAGTTGCGGTTGCGTTTGCGCAGCGTAATCAAAACACTATTCTGGGCTTTTTCGCTGCTGATGACGAGGCCAATCGTGCGTATGTCCGGGTTCTGGCACGTCAGTATGATTTATTTCGATCGAGTGGCCTGCGCGTATTTGCTGTTTTGCCCGGTTCGTTTTCAGGCAATATTCGTAATTTTATCAATGAAAACGAGATTGCCTACCCGGTGCTTATTGACCGCGGCCGAGATGTTTTTCAACTCTATGGAGTTGAGTCGCTTCCGGAGATCGTTATCATTAATGAGCGCGGCCGCATAATGCTGCGCGAGCATGAACGTACATCAGGTGAATTGCAAGCGCTGTTTGCCACAGCAGCACCCCGTGTGCAGGGTTTTGAAAACACTCAGGCCAAGGCCGCTTTTCTCAAGAGCATGCTGCCTGATGTTAATATGTTTAAGCCGTTTAGCACCGGTCGCGAAACCCTGTATTTGGGTATGGATCGTGAAGGGCGCATGCTGCTTGCACGCTTTGTGTTTAAGAATATTATGTGCGATGTGTGCACGGATGTTCATTACGCGTATACCATTGATGCAAAGGGCACGATAGGGTATATCGCACTGGTGCTTCCTTTTGAGCTTAGAGGGACACCCATTGATGCAAGTCCGTTTATTAATCAGTTTATAGGACGACGCTTTGATGAAGAGTTTGTGCCTGGCACAAACGTTGATATCATTAGCGGTGCGACCATGAGTTCAAAGGCTTTTATCGAAGGGGTCCAGGAAACAGCCGAAATTGTTCAACCGCTTGTACAGGATGAATCGTTTTCAAAGAAGTTTAAGGCTGAAGCCTGTTTCGTCGAGCAGGCTGAAATTGAATTGGCCCTGAATCGCTTGCGTTCGCAGGGCCGGGCCGTAGAGGACATCCAGCTTGAAGACCTGGCAAAGTATTTGCCGGGCGGCAGCTTGCCTACGTGTCCTGAGGGGGGTACGTATTTTATTACCGAGTTTCAGGCAATACCACGGGTGGGTTGCAGTCTGCATGGGCTTGATCCGCTCGCAACGATTATTCATTGAGGCTGGCATGCAAAGGATAATGCAGAGATTAATGATGTTGATAGGGTGTGCGGCAGTGCTGGGTGTGCTGTGTCATTCGGTTTTTGCTGAAGGCCCGGTGCGCAGGCAGCTGAATGTCAGCGTTTATGATCATGCTTTCGGCGTAACGTCCGAGGGAACGCCCGACCCGCTGAAGACCTCTCAGATGCAGTATTTCAACCTGCAACATCAGGTATTCGAAACACTGGTTAAGATTGACTTTAACACGAATACGGTGCTGCCGTTGCTGGCTGAAAAATGGGAGCGGATTGATCCGTTGACAGTTCGTTTCTACCTGCGCCATGGCGTACGCTTTCACAATGATGAGCGTTTTAACGCTGCCGCAGTTAAGTTTACGTTAGATCTCATGCGGAATCCGCGCAGTCGCTTTGCAGGCAGATTTCTTCTCGACATGATCGAAGAGGTAACGGTTGTGGGTGAGCGTATGGTTGATATCAAGACCCGGACCTATGATAGCATGCTGCTCAGGAAACTTGCTGCAATCGGTTTTATAATCCCGCCCGGATATTACAACAGGGTAGGGGAATCTTATTTTTCACGCCATCCGATTGGGACTGGACCACTGCGCTTTTTTTATGCTGACGATGCACTATCAAGGTATAAAAAAATTCATTTTGTTAAAAATGAAAATTACTGGCGTAGCCTCGATATGAATTTTCAAGAGCTTGTGTATCATTGCATTGCGCCTGACAAACAGTGGGATGCACTTCGAAGCGGCACTCTTGACATGCTCGTGGGTCTTCCTTTGCCGCCCGGCTCGATTAAGGGCTCTAAAAATACAACCGTATTTTCGGAACTGAGCCTGCGCAACGCGGCCCTGTTGCTTAATGTTGACAAACAGGGTCCCCTTGCCAGTCTGCCGCTCCGGCAGGCATTGCAGCATGCCGTGGGCAGACAGGAAATAATTAAAGACGGCCTTGACGGGTACGGCATGCCGTTGTATGGAATTACGCCCAGGGGCGCGTTGGGCCATTGCCCACAACCGCCGCGCTATAAGGAGGATCTAAAAAAAGCCCGGGCACTCATGGTTAAGGCCGGTTATGGCGATGGTGTTGTGCTGAGAATGGTTACCGGCGCGCATGAGCCTTCGATGACTGTTGCCGGGATCCTCAAAAAACAGCTGGCCCGCGCAGGCATTACACTTGAGGTGACCGGCTTTTCCCGGGAGGAACTGCTGCAAAAGGTGATTGAACCCAGGCTTAAGGGAGAGCCAGTGCCTAATGACTTTGATATGGTGCTCATCAGTGGATGGCCCAGCCTTTTTGGAACCGGGACGCATTTTTATTCTGTTTTTTTGCATTCCGGTGGCCTGTTTAATATTGGTACGTATTGCCGCAAAGATTCCCCCATTGACAAACTTTACAGTGCGGCGCTGGCCGCTGATGACATGGATCGGCTGTGCGCTGATCTCAAGAAACTTGATACCTACCTGCTTGACCAAGCCCTTATTGTGCCGCTGTATCAACTTAAAATGGTGTATGGTATGCGCAAGAATATCCGCTTTAATCCGGGCATGAATGATATGCCGCTTCGCTTTGACCAGTGCCGCATTATCGAGTAGCGCACGCATGGCAGTCGCATGTGCAACCGGACAATTCCTATAAAAAAATATCAACTATTTTTGACAGGCAGGGCATATGTGCGTGCTGCGCTGGCCCACGATAATGCGTTCAATGGGTGCTTTACAACGGGGGCAGGCAAGGCCGGTTCTCCTGAACACACGCAGTTGGGAACTGTTGTCTCCCCTGCGGCCCGCAACTGAGAAGAAGTTGGCTTTGCCGGTTCCGAGGGTTGTCCCCAAATTGCGCAGGCCACGTTTGAGAACCCGCGGGATAGCGGCAAAGAGTTTTTTGGATTCAGCGGCCGTGAGCGTGCAAGCTCTTCGGCAGGGGTGCAGGCCGGCTTCCCACAGTGCTTCATCGACATAAATATTGCCGAGTCCGGCGATAACGTGCTGGTCAAGCAGCAGTGGTTTCAGCATCCGTTTACGGTTTTTCAACAGGGAACTGAATACGGCCAGTGTAAAATCAGGTTCCAGTGGTTCCGGGCCGAGATCTCCGGTTACCTCCTCAGCAGTTTTACACAGGTGCAGGCGGGCGAATTTGCGGGTATCATGCAGGCGCAGTTCGCGACCGTCCGAAAAAGTGATGCATACATGTTCATGCTTGTTGCGGTTCTCATTTGCATCGGTAATGCGCAGCCGACCTGACATGCGCAGGTGCACAAGCAGCGCAGCATCTTTCGGACCCAGATGAAAGATGATGTATTTAGCACGGCGATGGATATGTTGTATCTGGAGGCCTTTTAGCTTCAGTGTAAATTCATGCACAGACATGCCTGCAATGCTGCGCGGCCAGCTCACCTCCACGGTTTGAATCTGTGTGCCCGTCAGGCCGGCGTCAATCAGGTCATTAACAACAGTTTGTACTTCAGGCAACTCAGGCATTGGGAGGGGTGTCCTATGTGGCTGTGAGTCATGGAATACTTGCAGGCAACGGTTGCAGCGCTCCAAGGCCCGTATTATTCATTCACGTAGTTTGATCAATGCCATATTTGGGGGTAAGATGCAAGAGAAGGGTGGTAACCGGAGTGCCTGGTTTACGGTATTTGGGATTATTGATTGGCTTTGTTCGGCTTTATAGGCTGTGCGCTGATAACGTTACCAGTAGTTGAAACGTACTGGTTGTTGGGATCATTGAGTACATCCTTGATTTTGGTGGCAAAATTCTGCATTGAAAACGGTTTCTCAATAAAATTGATTCCGCCGACAAGTACTCCGTTGCGGGTGATGACTTCAGCAGAGTAGCCGGATATGAACAGGCATTTTGTTGCGGGATTTGAGGCAATAAATTCGTCGGCCAGCTCGCGACCATTCATATCGGGCATGACCACGTCTGTTATCAGCAGGTCAATCCGGCCGGTGTATGATTTTGCAAGCTGGAGGCACTCTTGCGGCGAGCCGGTTGCCAGCACGGTGTAGCCCATACCTTCGAGCATTGTGCGGTACATTTCCAGGTTCTCGGGTTCATCCTCAACCAGTACGATAGTCGTGGTTGGGGTTGCAGCGGTTTCTGTCTTGTTTTTGTTTGCATTTACCAGCGACAGCGGTGCAGCGTTGGCGTGACGCGGCAGGTAGATCGTTACACATGTGCCGACGCCCGGCTCGCTGGCAATATTGATGAAGCCATTGTTTTGTTCTATAATGCCGTATACTGTAGCCATACCGAGACCCTGGCCTTTGCCCATATCTTTGTGAGTGAAAAATGGTTCGAAGATGTTGGCCAGTGTTTCATTGTCCATCCCCTGTCCGTCATCGCTGATCGTGAGCGTGATATACTCTCCTTGAACAAGCCCTGGCTGCTGGTTGCAGAGGGTTTGGTTAATAGCGGCCTCTGCGGTTGTAATGGTAATGGTGCCACTGTCAACAAGAGCATCCTTGGCATTAAGGCATACTTCAGCCAGTACATGATTGATTTGCGAGGGGTCCATCTTAACCGGGTCAAGATCTCCTCCCGGCTGCCAGACAAGATCAATATGATCGCCGATGAGCCGGCGCAGCATGGTGAGCATGCCTTCAATACTATCATTCATGTCAAGCACTTCAGGGGCTATTGCCTGTTTGCCTGCAAAGGCCAGCAATTGATGGGTCAAGACACCGGCACGCTCGGCTGTTTTGCATATTTGAGTGAAGGTTTTATGCATGGGTTGTCCGGGTGAAAGGCAGCGCAGAGCAAGGTCAGCCTGACCGATAATCACGCTCAACATGTTATTGAAATCGTGGGCAACACCTCCGGCCAGTCGGCCGACCGATTCCATCTTCTGTGACTGCAGTAGCTGCTTTTGCAGGTTTTCACGTTCCTGTTCGGCTTCTTTGTAGTTGGTTATGTCGGACAGGATTCTTATAATTTTGTCCCCGGTGCCGTTTTCATTAGGGATGAGTTTGGTTCGTGCCCGCAGCCAGGCTACTTTGCCATCCGGTTTGATCACTCTAAATTCATGTTCCGCCCTGCCGTACTCGGACAGTTCAATGATATGGTTATACACAATTTCTACGTCATCGGGATGAACAAACTCGGCCCACTGGTGCAGTGTCTGCAGTGGCAGCCTTTTGTTGATGCCGAAAATCTTTTCGAATGAAGGACTGAGGTAGTTGCAACGGTTATCATCGATGCTGCCGAACATGACAATGTCGTCAATTGAGTTGAGCACGCTGTCCTGTTCCGCATTGCTTTTCAGCAGCTGCAGTTCCAGGTCTTTGCGTTCTGTGATGTCGTTTATGACTCTGTCAATTCTGTCAGGTTCTCCGTCCTTGTCGCGTATGAGTTTGACGTACACATGCACCCAGACAATGGATTCGTCAGGCCTGATAATTCTACACTCGCCCTCGGCAGTACCGTGTTCGGTCATTCGTGTCGTGATGGCATGCAGGATGTTTTCATCGTCAGGATGAACATGGTCTACCGCGGAAAATTTGTTACGGATGCACTCATCAATTGTCCTGCCGTAAATTTTTTCAGTTGAGGGGCTTACATAGATAAAGCGTTCTTGTTTGATAGAGTATGACATGACAGCAGCATCAATTGAGTTCAGGACGCTGCTGATGTTCTTTTCGCTTTCGCGCAGGGATTCTTCGGTAGCTTTGCGCTCGGTGATATCGCGGCTAATGCAGACGGTATGCCAACCATCTGATAACTGCATCACAGACAGCGAGAGTTCAATGAGAATTTCGCGGCCGTCTTTGCTGCGTGCCAGAAACTCAACAGTCTGATCGCCGGCGTAGCCGGTATCTGTTTTTTGAGATCGGGAAAATATTTTTTGGCATTCATCATGATGGCCCTGAGGTGCAAGCAGGTCGTGAGGTCTCTTGCCCATCACTGCCTGAGAGGCATAGCCGAAAATGCGTACGGCGGCGGGATTCCAGAAATCAATAGCGCCATCAGCGTTCATCATGATGATCGCGTCATATGCGTTATCAGCCAGGGCCTTAAATCGTTTTTGGCTCTCTCTGAGTGCGCGGGTGCGAGACTCAATCTGGTCTTCTATGTGCATCAGGGAGCGTTCTCTGCGTGTCTGATCACACAGCGTTAGAAGATAAGCCGGTTCGACGGGTTTTCGCACGCAGGCGGCAGCGCCGCTGTTCATCCAACCCAGAGTCAGCGTAGGCTCGGGTTTCGTGGCCATCATGATACAGACACATGCGGGGTGTTCTGTGCGGAAACGTTCAAGCAGCCCGTCACCGCCGCCGTCGGGCAGGAGTTGATCTATAACTGTCACATCATAGGTTGTCCGGGCAATGGCTTCATTTGCTTCCTGGACTGTCAGAGCCGTGTCAGCCGTGTAACCCTCGGCAGCAAATGCATCACCTAGAAGGGCGGCCTGGTGTTTATTGGAGTCAATTATCAACGCACGCAGAGGAATTGAGGTGCGTTGACCGCGAAGGATCGACAGTACCTGCTGGATAAAGACATCATTGTTAAGTGGGGCTGACAGGAAAGCATACACACCCAGAGCGGCGGCAATGCGTTTCGGTTCTTCTCCGGCAAACGTAGTGGATACTACGAGAATCGGTACCTGGTTGAAGGCGGGATATTCTGTTGAGCGTAGCAGCCGGCAGAACTGCCAGCCGTCAAGGCCCTGCATGTAGAGATCTGTGATTATGAGAGCGGGCGGTTGCTCTATGCTCATTGCACCCAGAGCCTCTGCAGCTCCTTGAAAACCATGCGCATCAAGCCCGGTCTTTTGAATAAAATCACACAGCAAGGCGAGTTGGAACGGATCATCCTTGACGACTACAACCATCGCCGGGGTGGAAGAGCGTTTTTGCATGCCCTCTGTCTGTCGTCTGCCTGTTTCCATATTTTTATTCAATTTTGAATTTTAAGTTACTAAAATATAACAGCATACGAGCCCGCTGTTATGGGCACATTAAGTTTCTTTGCTGTTTTTGGATGATTTGATTGGCCTTTTAACCATCCTCACCTTAAAATGATAATGCAATCCTTTAAAATTGCAAGGGTTTTTTTGTATAAAACGGTATGTTTAATTTGACCAACTCTCTGTTAAGTTTTTTTGATTAACGGTTTTTATTGCTTATCTTGAAATCATTAACTATCTTCGAGCCTGCCCATTGTTTTTTCTGCTGAGTGTCTTTACTCTTGTGGCTGTTGGTCTTGGATACCTTATTGCTTCTACTTAATATAATAGCGCAAAAACTCTAATTTACAAATTTATTTTCGGAATAAAACCGTATGTCATTAAGGGTTTTTTTCATTGAGCGCTTTTCTGGTTAACGGTTTTTATCGATTATTATTTTTTTAATACTTTTTTTTAACATTTTTTTTTTGTAAACCTGAACAATAGTTGTGGATGATTCTCAGCACTATACAAACAGACTGAACGTTTGTAAGGCATATGCTTCGGCAGAGCAGTGATTAAGGAGGGGTGTACTAGCTCAATAATTCGGTAACCTTTTGGAGTTTATCAAAAGGCGTTTCATAATTCAATCCACCATGTCGGCGGAGGTGATTATATTCAAACAGGAAGTTGCCAAGATTCATAATAATATCTTC
>Ga0208279_1001015_pt1 | contig 17267 bp, 14 predicted proteins | sample AntAceMetag02UKM_FD_184766 | JGI IMG/M metagenome (GOLD analysis project Ga0208279, IMG submission 184766) | Saline lake microbial communities from Ace Lake, Antarctica - Antarctic Ace Lake Metagenome 02UKM (SPAdes) (version 2) | ecosystem: Environmental > Aquatic > Non-marine Saline and... | reverse complement strand
TGCACATCCGCTCCGATATAATGGACTACCATGACGCAATTCCTTTCGACTGGGGTTACTGTGGTTTGCCCAAAACACACAGCGTAACGCCACGAAAGAATTGCGTCTCTTTATACCCTCAGCGTCAAGCCCGCAGGACTTGGGGATGGCGCATGGGACTGCTCCCAGGTCGATGCCCTATCGATGAACCACCCCAAGGCTGACACCCGTTGACGTCGCAACTCCTCGGTGGGGGGCGATTTTCCGTTTTTCCCTGCGCCGTTCTCTGTTAACATGGCGCTCGTCTGACAAGCTGATGGATCGACGTTAGGAAAGGAAACTTCTGCGATGAGAAATTCGGTGATACTACTGACGCTGGCGACGTTGTTGGTTCTGGGCTGTTCCAGCAGTGAGAAGCGGACTGAGCGAGAGACCGAGATCGACGCCAAGGTCCGGCGACTGCTTTCCCAGATGACGCTGGAGGAGAAGATCGGCCAGATGACGCAGATCACTCTTCAGCCGTTCGCCAAGGAGGACAAGGATGGGGTTCTGACGCTCGACGCCGACAAGCTGCGCGAGGGGATCGTCAAGCGGCATGTCGGTTCGATCCTCAACTGCGCCGGTCAGGCGCGAACGGTGGAGAATTGGCAAGAGATCATTACGCAGATCCAGGACATCGCGACCAAGGAGACGCGTCTGGGGATTCCGATCATTTACGGGATCGATTCGATTCACGGGGCCAACTATATCCTCGACGCGACGATCTTTCCCCAGAACATCGCGATGGGCGCGACGGGCAACGTGGACCTGGTGACTGAGATGGCCAAGATCACGGCCTACGAAACGCGCGCGGCGGGCATTCCCTGGAATTTTAATCCGGTTCTGGGATTGGCCCGCCAGCCAATGTGGTCGCGCGTCTTCGAGACGTTCGGCGAGGATGCGTACATCGCCTCGGCCATGGGCGCCGCTTACGTCCGGGCCCAGCAGGGGGACGATATCTCCAAGGTCACCCACGTGGCGACGTGCATGAAGCACTATCTGGGCTACAGCGTCCCGCGCTCGGGCCGGGATCGGACGCCCGCTTATATCCCTGAGCGCCAGTTGCGGCAGTACTTCCTGCGTCCGTTCGCCGCCGCCGTCCGGGCGGGCACGGTGACGTGCATGGTCAACTCCTCTGAGATCAACGGCATCCCCATCCATTCCAGCGCGTTCCATCTGAAGAAGCTGCTGCGCGACGAGTTGCACTTCAAGGGGTTCGTCGTTAGCGACTGGGCCGATATCGAGAACCTCTACACGCGCGAGAAGGTGGCCAAGGATCGGCGCGAAGCGGTCAAGATGGCGGTGATGGCCGGCGTCGATATGAGCATGGTGCCCTATGACTACAGTTTCTACGATACGCTGCTGGAGTTGGTGGTCGCCGAAGAGGTCCCGATCGAGCGTATTGACGAGGCGGTGACCGAGATCCTCCGCGTCAAGTTCATGCTCGGTCTCTTCGACAGGGCCTACCCGGTTGCAAGCATGGCTTACGACGTGGGCTCCGAGGCGAGTGGCAAGGTGAATCTGCAGACGGCTCAGGAGGCGATGACCTTGCTCAAGAACGAGGAGCAGACACTGCCTCTGGCCAAGGATCGGAAGGTGCTGGTGACCGGCCCGTCCGCCAACAAGCTGTCGTTGCTCAACGGTGGCTGGACCCTGACCTGGCAGGGCGATAAGGAAGAACTGTATCCGGCCGACAAGCACACCATTCTGGAAGCGATCCAGGCCAAGCTGGGCCAGGCGAACGTCACGTACGTCCAGGGGACGACATTCGACGAGGAGATCGACATACCGGGCGCCGTTCGAGCCGCCCAGGACGTGGACACCATCGTCGCATGCATTGGCGAACCGACGTATTGTGAGACGCCGGGCAATATCGACGACCTGACTCTCACGGCGCCGCAATTGAATCTCGTCGAGGCGCTGGCCAAGACGGGCAAGCCCATCGTGCTCGTTCTGGTGGAGGGGCGTCCGCGCGTGATCCGGACTGTCGTAGACGACGTCCACGCGATCCTGCAGGGGTATCTGCCCGGCATGGAAGGGGGGCAAGCCGTCGCGGACGTCTTGTTTGGCGATGTCAATCCCAGTGGGAAACTGCCTTACACGTATCCCAAGTTCGCCGGCGGGTTCACGACCTACGACCACAAGCCCAGCGAGGCGAGCGATCCGAACGCGTTCAATGCCCAGTGGCCCTTCGGGCATGGCTTGTCCTATTCGGCGTTCGTCTATCATGGGCTACGCTCCGACAAGAGCAAGCTCAAGCCGGGCGAGACGTTGAGCGTGACGGTGGAGGTGGAGAACCAGAGCGAGCGAGCGGGCCAGGAGATCGTGCAACTCTACGTGTCCGATCTGGTGGCTTCCGTGACGCCGGCGGTCAGGCAACTGAGACGCTTCAAGAAGGTGCGAATCGAACCGGGGCAGAGGCAGACGGTGCGGTTCGAGCTGGGCTGGGGCGATCTGGCCTTCATCGGCCGGGAGAACAAGCCCATCGTCGAGCCGGGCGAGTTTGAGATTCGCGTGGGCGAGTTGTCCGTGACCCTGACCGTCCTTGAGCCCAAGCGGTAGAACGGGGGGCAGGCGGTTCGCCGGCGGCTGGGTATGGATTCGTAACGAGTCTTTCCCGGCCCACCTGGAATCGGATTTTCGCAGAGAGCGTTTCCCTTTTGGACGCAAATCGCGCATAATCTGCCCCCTGTGTTCCAAGACGACAACATTGATTGTGAGGCACCATGAGAACGTATTTAGATTGTATTCCCTGCGCGATTCGGCAGGTTCTGGATTCGGTCCGGATGATTACCGACGATGAAAGCGTGCAGGCTGAGATCGTTCAGGAGACCCTGGGACTGTGGCGCGAGGTGGATATGCACCAGAGCCCGCCGGCGATGGCGCAGAAGGTCCATCGCCTCGTCCGCGCGCGAACGGGGGTGGCGGACCCCTATCTGGAGGTCAAGAACCGCTTCAACGCCCTGGCGCTGGAGATGTGCCCCGATCTGAAGCAGAAGGTGATCGAATCGGCCGATCCGATCGAAACGGCGGTCCGGTTTGCCATCGCGGGCAATATCATCGATTTCGGTGTCAACGCGTCGGTGGACGAGGGCCTGGTCGAGACGACGATCGCCAAGTCGCTCACCGATCCGCTGGATCGCGAAGCCCTGGAAGATTTCAAGGGGGCTATCGCAGATGCCACCGACATTCTCTACCTGGGCGACAATACCGGCGAAATCGTTTTCGATCGTCTTCTGGTCGAACAACTGCCCCTTGAGAAGGTGACGTTTGCGGTGCGGGGCGCTCCGATCCTGAACGACGCTGTGATGGCGGACGCCGAGACGGTGGGGCTGACCGATCTGGTCGAGGTGATTGACAACGGGACGGACGCGCCCGGCACGATTCTGGAGTCATGTTCGGAGTCCTTCCAGAAGCGGTTCCGGGAGGCCGACCTGATCATCTCGAAGGGCCAGGGCAATTTCGAGACGCTCAGCGACACCGACGAGAAGATCTTTTTCCTGCTCCGGCCCAAGTGCGCCGTCCTGGCGCGACACCTGAATTGTGAAATGGGTCGCCAGATCATCGCGCGGGGCGGCCGGACGATAAGGAACTGACCTATGCCGATATTTGAGTACAAATGCCAGCAGTGTGGGCATGTGATGGAAGTCTTGCAGATGAGCCGCAAGGCGACCAAGCAGACCTGCGCCAAGTGCGGCGGGACGGACATGAAGAAACTCATGTCGGGTTTCGCGGTCAGGCAGGGCGCTTCGAGTTCCCCGGCGTGTGACTCCTGCGCGGCCGGCCCGGCCTGTGGCGAGGGGATGTGCCCCGGTGGCACCTGTCCCATGGGCTGAGCATCTTCCGGCAAGCGCCTTCTCTTTTCTACATCTGCTCGCTATAATGCGGTCCATTGTCGATCGCGCAGTTGAACAAGAGACAGGTGCAGGGAGGATATGCCCATGTGTCATCGGATTCGACCCTCTGAGAAGATCACACCCTATCTGAGCCGCATCGTACCGACGCTGTTTGTCCTGAGCGTCTTTCTGGGCGTGACTGTGGCTCCGTTGTACGCCCAACAGCGTTCTGAACTGAAGCCATTGAATCGGTTCCCGCGCATGGTGCAGGAGTACTTCGTCGACCAGGTGCGTCAGGTCGAGACCCAGGCGGATCGTCGTCGGGCGGCGTTGCAGACGCGCGCGGACGCCGAGGCGTACGTGCGGGCCGTGCAGGAGAAGATCCAGCAATCCTTCGGCGCCTGGCCCGAGAAGACGCCCCTGAAGCCTCGTATTACCGGGGTTCTCGAGCGGGACCAGTACCGGATCGAGAAGATTATCTTCGAGAGCCGGCCCGGATTTCTGGTCACCGCCAACCTCTACATTCCCAAGGGACGCGACTTTCCCCTGCCCGGCGTCGTGGGGACGTGCGGCCACTCGGCTAACGGCAAGGCTTACGAGGGCTATCAAGGCTTCGCCCAAGGTCTCGCGCGGCAGGGTTATGTCGTGTTGATCTACGATCCCATTAGTCAGGGCGAGCGGTTGCAGTATCCCAACGAGCAACTCAAGTCCGAGATTGGCGTGGGCGTGCGCGAGCATCTCTATGCAGGCAATCAGCAATTTCTTGTAGGCGAGTTCATCGGCGCCTGGCGAGCGTGGGATGGCATTCGCGCGCTTGACTATCTGCTGACACGCAAAGAGGTTGATCCGAAGCAGATAGGGGTCACGGGTAACTCCGGTGGTGGCACCATGACCACCTGGCTGTGCGGCGTCGAGCGACGCTGGGCGATGGGGGCGCCGAGTTGTTTTGTCACCACGTTCCGCCGGAATCTGGAAAACGAGCTTCCCGCCGACACCGAGCAGTGTCCTCCTCGTGCGCTGGCGCTGGGGTTGGACCATTCGGACTGGCTGGCCGCCATGGCGCCGAAGCCCGTCATCATCCTGGCCAAGGAGAAGGACTACTTCGACGTCAGGGGGGGCGAGCAGGCCTACCGACGCTTGCAGGATCTGTACCGGTTGTTCGGCGCCGAGGAGAATATTGGGCTCTTCGTCGGTCCGACGGGCCATGGGTATTCTCAGGAGAATCGCGAGGCGATGTATCGGTGGTTCAACGCGGTGACGAAGGTTTCCGACAGGCAGACCGAGCCGAACCTGATCATCGAGAAGGACGAAACGCTTTGGTGTGCGCCGAATGGGCAGGTCTGCGAATTGGATTCGCGGCCCATCTACGAGTTCACGGCCGCCAGGTCCAGGGAAATCGCCCAGGATCGACCGGCTAAACTGAACAGACGGCAGTTGAGCGGACGCCTGAGAAAGGTACTGCGTTTGCCCAGAGCCAAAGCGGTGTCGGGCCCATACTATCGCGTCCTGCGCAACTGGCGCTCGCGGGGTTATCCCTTGCCACGCTGGACGACCTACGTGGTCGAGACCGAACCCGGGATTTCGGCCATTGTGTACCGACTCGGCAAGGAGCAACTGCTTTCGCGACCTCACGCCGAGATGAAACGCGCGCTACTCTATGTGGCGCATCTTTCCAGTGACGCGGAACTGCGTGAGGAATCGCTGATTGCCGAGTTGATCGAGGCCGAGCCCGACGCGACGCTCTATACCGTCGATGTCCGTGGCATAGGCGAGTCGCGACCCGATACCTGCAACGAGAACTCGTTTTTCAGTTCGTATGGCAGTGACTATTTCTACTCTATCCATTCAATCATGCTGGATCGTCCCTACGTGGGGCAGAAGACGCATGACGTCCTGCGCGTTCTGGATTGGCTGGCGAGTGTCGGCTATGAAGAGGTCCACCTGGTTGGAAAGGGGTGGGGGGCGCTGCCGGCGACGTTTGCCGCCGTGCTGTCGGAAAACGTCAAGCAAGTGACGCTCAAGAACGCGCCGACTTCGTACGCCCAGATTGCCGAGTCGAAGAAATACGGCTGGCCCCTGGCGGCTCTGATTCCAGGTGTCCTGACCTCATTCGATCTGCCCGATTGCTATCGCGTTCTGAAGGCCAAGGATTTGCGTCAGATCGAACCCTGGGGCGCCGATGCCAAGCCCGTTCAGTAAGTGGCGGCCGGACGCAGACGTTACTTGCCCTGGTTGATCCAGATATCCAGGCGGGGTGTCTCCCAGCCGTAGGGCTTGCCGAGCACGTCGTAGTCGCCGTCCCCGTCGAGGTCGGCGATCTTGGACTCGTGGTTGGCGATGCCCTGGGAGATGATCTGTGTTTTGAAGTGGCCCTGACCGTCGCCCAGTAGAATCATGTTCTGGGCGTCGGGGTTCTTTCCACCCAGTCGCATCTCGGCCAGCCAGATATCGAGATGCCCGTCGCCGTTGAAGTCGACCACGTCGAGTGAGTGGCCGCAATCGATCTCCTCGATGAGTTCCGTGCCCACCCAGGCGCCCTTCCTCCATTCGTAGAGCATCAGGGGCGCCCAACCGTCCCCTACGACGAGGATCACCTCAGGGCGTCCTCCTTCGATCAGCTGGCCGGCTGCAGCGCGGGTGAACTGGTAGCTGGCGTCGATGATGTTGGGCATGTACGTCGTTCCACGCAGGTGCTTGAACCAGCGGCCTCCGCCGAGGATGTCCAGTTTGCCATCGCCATCGATGTCCGCCTGGGCCAGTCCCTCTTGCTCGTTGACGCCTTTCCAGCCTGGGTAGGGGCGCCTCTGGCGCTGCTGCATTTCGCTGTCTTTGCTGTACGTGTAGATCACGGTGCAATCCCATGCCTCGGCCTGTTTCGGATTCGAGGGGATCTCGGCCAGGTAGAGTTTCTGTCCCCCCTGGTTCCAGAAGACCAGTTCGGTCCGAGCGTCGCCATCGAAATCCCCGAACATCAGGTCGTGGTGCTTGCGGGCGCCGGAGTCCTTGATCAGATGCCGCTTCCACGGTATCTGCGGATCGAACTTGGGGCAGGGATTCTCCCACCACCAGACCTGGTTGCTCCGGGAATCACCGGCAAAGGCGATGTCGAGGTCCCCGTCGCCATCGATGTCGAACGCGCCGGAGCCGGCCTCGATGTGCAGGGGTTGGTCGTCCACGATGTGCCGGGTCCAGCCGGAGGCGCTGCGCCGGTACCAGACCACAGAGGGCGCCTGGGTGCGTTCGGTGATGACGAAATCGTTGATTCGGTCACCGTCAATGTCGCAGACCAGGCTGGCGGTTTGCTGCTTTCCGGCGTTGGGTCTCTGTAGGTCGGCCGTGGTGGTGGACAGATGCTTCCATTTGACCGCGCCGGCTGTTGCGGCGCCGGAAGCCAGAGCCAGAAGAATGCCGGCGATGCCGACAGCCGTGATGGTCGTCGTCTTCATAGGACGTATCTCCAAACAGGACCCAGGTCGTTCAAGCGACAAGGCGTCGCTCTGGCGATTCCGATACCACGAGTCTTACCACAGATCTTAACATGGGACAAGGCGCGGACGGCCATGCTTACCGCCGGGGGGCGCGCGGGCGAAGCGGGCGCGCCTTACTCAGACGCCGGAGGGGCAAGGGGTTCGTCGCGATCGTTCGCCTGGGGGCTTGGGGCTGATTCTGTCTCTTCGGAGGTTTCGAAGAGCCTCTCAATTGCGGCCTGGGCGGCCCCGTCGGTGTTGTCGGGGCTGGCGACGGAGTGAACCAGGTCGCAGCACCAGGCGATGCAGCCGATATTTGCTTTTTCCGACTGAGGATTGAGTCCCATACTGCGGACCAGGCTGTTCCGGGCCAGGGGGGTCACTGTGATGATCAGGGCCACGAAGCTCAGAACCAGAAACCCACTCAGAAACCCCATCGCGCCGGCCACAAAAATGTCAAGTACCTTTGGGAAGGGTATGCTGTACTGGGACGTCAGGAAGACGTAAGACAAGCCGTACAGAATTGCAAAACATCCGCCCGCCAGCACAACCATGCTCAGCGCGATGCAATAGGCCGAAAAGGTCTCGCTGGCCGGGGCGCACGCCGCGATCGTCGGAGCCAGGAAGACGGCCAGGTAGATGGAGACGATGATATTGAACAGGAGGCTCCAGGTCTCATAGAAGCCTAGATGGACCGCGAGCCACACGAATAAGGCGCCGACCAGAATGGCGAGATAGAATACCATAGACGCTATCCAACGACTCGTTTGAGTTCTGCGAGACTCGTGACGCCCGTCACGACTTTCTTCAAGGCCTGTTTGCGGAGGTTGGACTGACCCTTCTTCATGCCATCCGCCTTCATGTGGGCCAAGAAGGCTTCCCCTTTGGCAATCTGTGCTTTCACTTTTTCGTCGACGATCAGGAGGTCACATATGGCGGTTCGCTCGAAGTAGCCGGTTTGCTCGCAATGTTTGCATTGACCGGCCTCAAAGATCCCCGTGGGGTTGATCCCTTTCCGGCTGAGTTGCATGATCTGACTGTCACTCAGCGCGGCCGGCGTCTTGCAGCGCTCGCAGAGACATCGCAGGAGCCTCTGCGACATGATCAGGCTCAATCCGGAAGAAGCCAGCATGGGAGATATCCCCAGGTCCAGCAGGCGGATCATGGCTGTCGCGTTGCTGTCACAGTGCAAGGTGGCCAGGACGAGATGGCCGGTTTGCGAGGCGCGCAAGGCGATCTCTGCGGTCTCTTCGTCGCGGATCTCTCCGACACAGATGACATCCGGGTCCTGCCTCAGAATGCTGCGTAAGGTCTTGGCGAATGTGATATCGGCCCGGGAGTTGATCTCGATCTGGCTGGACTCCGGCAGCACGGCCTCAATCGGATCCTCGACGGTGATGACATTCCGCGTGAACCGATCGATGGTCCCCAGCATGGCGTACAAGCTGGTCGTCTTGCCGCTGCCGGTCGGTCCGCAGATCAGGATCATTCCGGAGGGCTTGTGCATCGCCTGCTCGATGATCGCGCGTTGTTTCTTGGCGATCCCGAGTTTTTCCAGTGTCGCCGTTCCGGCGTCCTTGTTCAGTACGCGGACGGAGAGTTTCTCGCCGCTCAGGGCGCCGGCGCTGGCGACGCGAAACGAGAAGGTGGCTTCGCCCTGTCTGGCCATGAAGGCCCCGTCCTGGGGTCTCCTTCGTTCGGCGATATCCATTCCCGAAACCGCCTTGATACTGTTGATTACCGCACGGCAGGTCTCGGCGTCCAACTCTTGGACGGAGCGCAGGACGCCGTCGATGCGCAACCGAATGGTGTAGATTGATTCGCCTCTCGGATCGATCAGCATGTCACTGGCGCGGCGTTCGAGGGCGTCGGCGATGACGGTTTCGGTCAGATCGAGAATCCGTGCATCTTTGTGTTTGCCTTGACTGTGTCCATAGATCTCATCCATGCTGCGGCCGGACGAATCCAGCAGGCGAACGGACGCGTCATCCTCTCTGGAGGTCGCGTGCATCGATCGAATGCCCACCAGGACATGATGCAATTGTTCCTTCAGCGCATCGAGAAAGCCGGTCTGGTTCTGGCGATTCTTCTTGGCGGCCTCAATGATGACAAGCACGAGCAGCAGTGTGGGACCCGTGACGAGCGTGACGATGTTGGCCAGTGCTTTGTACGGCGCCGGCACGAGCGCGCCGAGCTGGACGCGCTGGACGCAGTACATACAGAGGTATACCCATGCAACCAGAAGGATGAGGCGAAGAGGATCGAAAGGAAGGGCGAGAAGCCCCAGGCTCGAAGATTGTTCGAGGCCGCAACTCTGAACCAGAAGTAGTCTAACCGCCGGGCAGAAATCCAGCATCTATCTACTCACCTCGCTCACCACTCGTAACTAGAGTACCGCATTACTTCGTGACATATTACGAAATTCCACTGGCCTTGGCAATCGCCGCTTTCAAGAAGTCTCATTCGCGGATGTTGCTGCGGACACTACCTCTTTGAAGGGCGTCAAATATCCTTGAGGTCATCCAGGTCGGAATCTGACTCGTCTATGGCGATGGCGCTGTCGGAAGCGTCCAGGTCGGCAAAGCTGTCCTCGAGTTCGTCGGGCAACTTCTCCGGCGCCGCCTGGGCCGAGGCTTTCTTCGGCTTGGCGGGCGGTTCCGGCTCCTCAGGGGGGAGGATCTTCTCTGGTTTGCCCTCAATCTGGAAGACGAACGTCAATTGGCCGATGCGGATATAGTCGCCCGCCTTGACGACGCTCTCCCCGTTGACGCGCCTGCCGTTGAGGAAAGTTCCCCAAGTCGAGTCGAAGTCGCGGACCTTCAGGGATTCACCGTTCTGACTGATTTCGCAATGCTTCCGGGAGATCGTCGGCAAGGGGATGCGGAGATCACACCCATGACGACGCCCAATCACCGTGACATTGCTGGGCAGCGGGATCGTCTTCTGTGATCCATTCTTCTTGAGAAGCACCAGATTCGCTTCCATCTGGACGGCCTCCACGCCTAAGTTTAACCGGACACTCCAACAATAGCATTATAGCACCCCAGGCGTCCCATAACAACGACTAATTTGTCAAAGCCATCTGGCGGCAAGACGAGCGAGGAATGGCTGCTCTAAGCATAGGCTGTTTTGGAGCTTATGAATGGTTCGAGATGCCAGGGACGCCGCGCCTTGGGCATTGGATCAATCAAACAGAAGCTGGCGCTACGGCCCCAACGCTTCGGAAATCCAGCACTCTGAAACGGATCGCCTTGGCCCAAATGAGGATTTGCACCCCACGCAGTATGTATGCTATGGTGTTGCTTTCTTGCGACGGACTGTTCCATCGAATGTAAGGAAACGTGTGATGGATGAGAAACTGGGCCGGAAAGTGCTGTCCTTTCGATGGGCGATTTTCGCAGTCCTTGGGCTGGCTTATTTCTTCGTGTATTTTCACCGGCTCTCTCTGTCAGTCGTCGCTGACGACCTGGCACAAGACTTCAAGACGACGGCGAGCGTCTTGGGCTTGCTAGGTTCGGTGTATTTCTATTGCTATGCAGCCATGCAGTTTCCCGCAGGTCTGTTGTCCGATTCGGTAGGTCCGCGCAAAACAGTCACGTTCTCTCTGGGGCTGGCGGCCGTTGGAAGTCTCCTCTTTGGTTTAGCTCCAGACCTCGCCACCGCCTTCATCGGTCGGATCATGGTGGGCTTGGGGGTGTCTCTGGTGTTCATTCCCACGATGAAGATTCTCTCGCAGTGGTTTCGGGCCAATGAATTCGCTGTGATGGCCGGCATTCTCAACGCGGCAGGAGGCATGGGGGTTCTGGCGGGAACCTGGTTACTTGGTCTGCTGGCCACGCATCTGGGATGGCGCATCTCCTTCGAACTGACCGCTGGGTGCACCGTTGTCATACTGATCCTGGTCTGGCTGATCGTACGCGACCGGCCCACAGATAAAGGCTGGCCTTCTATCGTGGAGATGGACCCCTCGGCCAGCGAAGCGGCGTCCGCACCCGAGAAGATCGGCCTGTGGGCGGGAGCGAGGAAGGTCGTTTCCGAGAAACACTTCTGGCCCATAGCGATTTGGTTCTTCTTCGACTGTGGTATCTTCTTTGGCTTCGGCGGGCTTTGGGGCGGTCCCTATCTGATGCATGTGTACGGCATGAGCCGGGGACAGGCCGGGGCCATTCTCAGTATGATCGCCTGGGGTATGATCGTGGGCAGTCCGTTCCTGGGGCTGCTCTCCGAGCGAGTACTCAGAAGTCGCAAGCAGACATTTGTTCTTGCTGGCATTGTGCTAGTGGTGCTATTCGCGATTGTGAGTATCTTTCCCGTCGGGTTGCCTCACCCCGTTCTGTTCGTATGGTTCTTCCTCTTCTCCGTATGCAGTTCAGGCATTGTGATCATGGGATTCACCTCGGCTAAGGAATTGTTCCCGGTCGAGATGGCCGGGACCAGCGTTGGGGCGGTTAATCTATTTCCTTTCCTGGGCGGGGCCGTGTTCATGCCCTTGCTTGGTCGAGTCCTCGATCGCTACACGTTGGCCGATGGCAACGCCTATGGCGTTGATGGATATGCGATGGTTCTTCGTATCCTTCTGGTCGCCGCCATCTTCGCGCTGGCCTGCACGTTGCTTATGAAAGAAACCTATCACCGACACAGTGGAACGACCGAAGATCAGGCAGTTTTGGAGGATGGGCTTTAGCTCATGCAGATCAATGCGTCGAGAACACAGCATGGGCTGAAGTCCATCCTACACCTGACTCGAACGGAATGGGGGGGGCGCCACCGAGCCTGGGACGCGGCGGGCGAAGTGCCTTATCGGGGAGGGGTCCCGCGATTCGGAGTCGGCGGCCCCGTCGGGCCCGGACCGAATGGGGAGGGCGATGACGACGCATCGTCGGGCGAGCCTTCGCGCACGTCAAGCTCTGAACCGGAGAAGTCACGGCCCGATGGGACCGCATTCCACGACGGGTCCGTCTCGGCCGCCAGTTGTCCGAATCCACCGGCCAGAGCGCTGCCCGTCGTGGAGACGTTATCGGCCGAGACCACAAAGACGAACGCGTACGCTAGGAGAAGCGTGAGCCGCACCAGGGCGTGCTCGAACGAGTGGGGCCGCAGAAACAGCCGAATGCCGCCGTAGATGACCAAGCTCAGGGTCACGATGCCCAGGATCGGGCACAACACCATGCACGTGAGGAAGGCCGCCCCCGGCTCCCAGTTCGCATCCCGGAGGGACCGCCCGCCGTCGAGATACCAGGATACGCCGATGGCCGCCAGCATCAGCAGGACGAGCAACGCCGCGTCCAGCAGGTACCGCACAAACCATTCATCTGAGGATGCTTCATCCTCCGATAGAACGTGTGGCTGTCGTCCATCCACTGGCCGACTCCTCAGCAATCGAGCTTCTGCAGAACCGCCCCCGCCCATTCGACTTCGCTCGGCTACACCGCCGAGCCGTCTTCCGTCATTATAGCGGTGCACCCCCCGTTGCGCCTAACGACTTTCATCCATCCCGACGGGGATTCTGTTGGTCGGACAGAGAACGGGCCTTCTCAGGCTTCTTGACGCGGGCGGTTCGACGCCGTAGCATGCCTGGAGACGCCATACTTTCGGTGATGGCCTGATTTGCTCGCAGTCTCTGTCGGAGAGGACGATGGCCAAGCTTATCTGTTCCAAGTGCATGGAGGTCTTTCTCCGGCACCAGCAGCAATGCGCCGGCTGCGGCCAGGCTTGCTACGATTTCACCAACGACGACGCTTTTCTCAGAGCCGAGGCCGCGCGTGTTGACGAGGCCAGAACGGCCGCCGGGCTCGACGACCGGGTCGGGGGGTTATCGCACATCATCATCAACGTCGAGCCGGATCACCTCAAGAGCGCGGTGGCTGAGTTGCTGGCCTTTACGGGCTTAGATTTCATGGCCGCTTTCGAGGACGACGATGGCGTGACGTGTGTTCTTGCGACGGAAGGTTCCGCCGATGTTCTTCTGCGCTGCCGCAAGAGCGCTACGCCGTTCGAATCCGGTCGTCCGTTCTCTCGGGCCAGGCATCTGCCGACCACCCGTCTGGAGACCTTTGTCTTCGAGGTGGGTGATTTGGAAGCCTACGTGTCGATCCAGAAAGACCGCGGCGTTCACTTTCTGACCGACGGAATCGTCACGGCCGATGGGTATGCGTTCATCCAGACGATTCCCTCTTCGTTTACCGGCCTGTCGACCGGCTTCGTCCAGTGGGCCGGGCGGGCCAGGGACCACGCACCGGCCGGTTCGGTGAGACTGCCCTGGACGTTTGAGAAACCCGATCGCGCGCACCTGCGCCATATCAAAGAGTTGGACCACGCGGCCACGCGCCTGGAGGCGCGCGACCGGGATTCCGCCATCATCGAGTTCATGAACCTGACCAACTACGATTTTGATTTTTCCGTATACGTCAAATCGTTCAACTCGATCACGAATGTCGCACGGCTAACCGATCACGGCTTTGCGATGGTGTTCACGTCGGGGATTCATCCCTTTGTCGACGAGGCCTCGGCCGGGCCGACCGAGAAATTCGTGCATAACTACGGGCGGCGGGTCCACCATCTCGCCTTTCGAGCCGAGAACATCGAAGCGACTTACGAGGCGCTCAAAGCGGACGGGATGGAGTTCCTTCTGGAACTGGTCGGGTCCGAGGGCGAGGGACTCAAGCAGACGTTCTCAACGCCGTCGCCGCATACGCTCTTGGTGAATGAATACATTCATCGCTACGGCGACTTCGACGGGTTCTTCACCAAGAGCAACGTCACGATGTTGACCGCGGCCACCGACAACCAGTAAGACGGAACACGGACAGTCACGAATGACGGTCCGTTAAGGGTTTCCCAGAGGCAAATCGACATGAGAACATTTGGATTGCTTATCCTGGTCGCTTGCGCACTACCGACGGCGCGTTGTACGCCGGTTCAGGCGGAGAATGTCATTCACACAAAGGGCACAAGGTTCTACTTGAATGGCGATCCGTTCGAGTTCACCGGCATCACGTTTTTCAATGCGCTCTACAACCCCGAATTCAACAAGAACGCGGAAGCCCGCAAGGACTACATCCGGAGATTCAAGGGACTGGGCATCAACGTCCTTCGCCTCTGGTGCCAGTGGGACAATACGCGTGGTTTCATTGACGGCGGCAAAGACAAGACGCTGTACCACCGCGATGGCGTGCTGAAGCCGGAGGTCCTCTCCAGAGCGAAAGCTCTGGCCAGGGATTCCGACGAAGAAGGTTGTGTCATTCTTCTCGTGTTGTTCTCACGCGAAAGCTGGGAAAACGGCATTCGTCTGAGCGACAAACAGATGGATCGGGCGGTGGCCGGAGTAACCCGCGAGTTGAGACCCTATCGAAACGTGATCTTTCAGATCTGGAACGAATTCGACCACCGAGCGATCGAATGCTACCAAACGATCAAGGGCATCGACCAGGCCCGTCTGGTGACGAATTCGCCCGGGTATGCCGGTGTCCTGGGCAGTGACAAGGAGAACCGGATCATGGATTATCTTTCTCCTCACACCACGCGGAAAGACGACCGGCATTGGGAGATTGCCGAACGAGAAATCGCATCCCTGATCGCCAAATACCAGAAGCCTGTGGTCGACGATGAACCGGCCAGAAAAGGCACGCCCCGTTTCGGAGGCCCCAAGAGCCCCACGCATCCGACCGATCACATCCTCCATATCTACAACGTATGGAGGGCCGGAGGCTACGCGATCTATCACCATGACATGTTCCAAACCGGATACGGCTCAGAGGCCATTCCCCCCAACGGAATTCCATTGGACGGGTTCAGCCCCTACCACGACCAGGTCTTCGACTTCCTCAAAAACAAGGAACGGTATCTCAAGCACATTCGATAGGCGATGGGCGACCAGGCAGTTTTGTCAGGATGGGCTTTAGCCCATGCAGATCGATTGGGTCACTTCAAACGGACAATAGCCAGATCCCAATTGCCGTTCTTCTCGGTGCAGAACAACACAGACGAGCTGTCCGGCGAGAAGGACGGGTGGGGATGCACAGTCGCGCCCTTGGGCCGATGGCCCTGTGTCAGCAGCTTTGCCCGGCCCGTCTCTGCGTCCACCAGATACAACCGGCCTTCGAATGTGTCACCCACCGCCCATCTGCCATCACAGTCTCCCCCCACATGCCAGTACTTTCTCTGATCCAGAATGTGCAGCGACCGATCCTGAAGCGCAATGTAGGCGATGCCATGGGGCTTCTCGAGTATTTCATCGTTCTTTGGCCAAATGGTGAAAAGCGCCTTGTCAGTTCCCCACCACACCTCGTGCGTCACCCATTCATCATAGGTCTCCTTGTAGAACGGGCCGTTATCCGAGCCATCGGCGCGTACAATCCACATCCGCTGTTCGGAATCACCACCGGTTTCCCAACAGTACATAATCAGACCAGAGATCGATGGATGAGCCTGGCAATGTCCCACGCGAAAGTCCAGATCAGCGATTTCTTTGAAGGAGCCTGTTCCGCTATCCAGCGCCATCAATGCCCACGCGTTGTCGCGTCGGACGCCCAAGTAGATGTCCTTGTCATTGCTATCCAGGGCAATGCTCCCGCTGATCTGGGTGTTCTCGGGCAATTCAGCCACCTGACGGCGAAACGTGTTCTTGCCTGTGGCGGTATCCAAACGGAGCACGGCATCAATATCGAGATCCCATATCGTGCGACCTGAGAGATAGAACATGTGGTTCCTGGTGTGGCTGAGGCACGCATTTCCTGGGCCTATGTCATTGGTCAGTTGGGTGATCGTGCCGGTCTGCGTTGAGACCGTGAAGTACTGGTTGGCGCCCGTTCGGTCGGACATGAAGACGATCTGTCCTTGATCTGCCGTCCAGTTCGGATGGGTCTGATAGATCTTGTTGTCCTTGGCTGGAGAGGTGGTCAGCAGCGTGATCTGCGAACCCGTGATCGCATCGACATACGTCATTCGTTCGGCAGGGGACCTCTTGCCTACACGAGACCCACTGGCCCCTTGCTCGCCGTCCGCGGTGCCGCAGGACACCAATACCACGAATAGCAGTTGCCAGATGGTCTCAAACCAAAGTTTCCCATATGCGCTCATAGCCAGTCCTCCTGCACGTTAGACTTCTCACAATAACACAATAGGCGGTTCAATTCCAATATCCGCTGTGCCGACCGCGGCGAGCATGACTGCTCTGGACGCGGCCATGGCAGGCTCGTCATTGGATGATTCGCCGGCAGGGGCGCCACACGTTCATCAGAATTGATGAGGCGAAATAGGTAGTTGCCCCAATTGACGCGAGGCGGCGCAGCAGGATAATGCTTGTCGGCCTTTCGGAGGAGATCGACCTGCGAAGGTAGCCAGGGCCATGGGGGAGTGACGCCGGATGGCTGAAATAGCAGAGGGCCAGAGCATGGCAAAGAGGAAACGAAACAGGGCCGGGTTGAAGGCCTCAGAGATCAAGGGATTCCAGGCGCTGTTGCTGCAGAAACGAGAGGAGATTCTTGGCAATGTCCTGTCTATGGAGGATGAGGCCCTCCACCGGGAGCAGACGAATCTGTCAACCTGCCCCATCCATATGGGTGACGTGGGCAGTGATGCATTCGAGATCGAGAACACGCTGAGCCTCGCTGGCAGCGAGCGGAAGTTGCTCCACGAGATTGACGACGCTCTGGATCGCATCGAAGAAGGCGCATACGGGATCTGCCTGGGAACCGGCGAGCCCATCGGCAAGCCCCGACTGCAGGCGATTCCGTGGGCCAAGTACTCGGTGGAGTTCGCGCGGCTCCTCGAACAGGGGCTCGTATCCATCGATCGTCTAGCGAATGAACCGGGCGATTCACACGTGACTGCAGCCTAGCGGCGTGACGTTGACTTGCCGAGCGGGCCAAAGCACTTCAGTTAAGAGGTTGTGGTGGTTCCAGATCGTCGGGGATCTGCTCGCGGTAGCCACTCAGGGTCTTGAACG
>Ga0208279_1001012_pt1 | contig 17279 bp, 21 predicted proteins | sample AntAceMetag02UKM_FD_184766 | JGI IMG/M metagenome (GOLD analysis project Ga0208279, IMG submission 184766) | Saline lake microbial communities from Ace Lake, Antarctica - Antarctic Ace Lake Metagenome 02UKM (SPAdes) (version 2) | ecosystem: Environmental > Aquatic > Non-marine Saline and... | reverse complement strand
CGGATTACCGGGATTCTATCTCTGGTTTTCCCGCTTTTAAATCCCTGTTGTGCCAGGTGAAAAAGGAGTAGTGATCAATCCGGGCAGTTACGGTTTTTCCAGTCGATGAGAATATCTTTTAATACCTGGGGCTTGGGACCTTCTCCATCCTGGTCGGTGGTGATGAAATCGTCTATCCGACGGCAAAAACTTTCCGCTGTCATCTCTTGGGCCCAGTCATGGCAGTCCATACACGATGTTGCGTCTGGCCGAATCTGGATGTTAGGATCTGTTACGATCTGTTCCAGCGTGAGGCCCATAAGACTGTGGGGTGCTCCCTCCAGATGAAGCTTGGAAGGATCTACAGGCCAGTTTTCTGTCGTAATGGGTGTCTTCCATCCATGCTTTTTAACGCCTGTCTGACTGTCTCCGGCCATGATAACTCCCGGTAAAGTTATTACAAAAACCAATGCCAACACCCCTATTTTGGTGATGTTTTTAAAAACAGACTTTTTCATTTTTCAATACCCCTCCCAAAAAAATTAAGTTTTATTTCTGCAGAATGCTTTTGATAGTCGAATGCGAATAGGGTCGGGCCACGCCAACTATTTAATAACTTGTAAAAAGAGCTCAAAAAATGGTCATTTTTTTGGTCTTAAGCATACCCTTTTGGGTGCAAAATGACAGGTCTAAGCATTTTTTTTGAAATACTGTTTAGTTTAACAGGTTCTTTTTGGGTTAAAAAAGAATCGGTTAAGACAATTTTAGGGCCTAGTTTATACTTCTTTTGCTGGGATTATAGTTTGTTACCGTAATCCGACCCTTAACCCGCATTATCTACAATTTTCGGTTGTCATTTCAAAATATAAGTCTGTTCCCGTGAGCTAGGGTAAGGTGATGTCAATTGAAATTAATTTTCGAGCCTTTTTAATAAATGCATTGTCAAATGTTACGAATTTATCAGCTTTCATACTGGAAGCCAGGTGGAGTGCATCCGCAAAATCAAGGCCTAATTCATACCATGATATGGCCTGAAATACGGTTTGCTGATCTTCAACACGCACATTCGGAAGCCCCATAATTTTCTTAAAACCTTTCATAATAGCGTCTTTGTTAATTCCATAGGCATGCCGTAATACCCATTCCGTTTCCAACGTTACGGTTTTGGGAATAAAGATAACATCGCTCTCTAATATTTTCGCCGCACGTTTTGCCTGATCGGGATCATCTTTTGTCAGCAATCTAACCAGAAGATTTGTATCAACGGCAATCATATATTCTCCTTAGCTCCTTTTGCTATGGCGGCTTCCATATCTTTCAAAGATTTTTTTGGGCCTTTATAACCAACACATCCTATCACTTCTTCAATTTTTGTTTCTTTATACGGTTTCATCGGCTTAAGCTTGATGCCGTCACCAACATTTTCAATGACAAACTCAATCCCCGGCTTCCATCCGTGTAGTACACGAATCGCCTTTGGGATGACGACTTGTCCTTTGTTTGAGAGCCGTGTCTTTTCCATATGCACCTCCTCGCCGCGGTAAGACTAAAGTAAGACAATCATAACTGCTATTTTATCTTTTTACAACCATTAAAAAAAGATTCGATTCTACATCATAGATCCAATCCAAAAAATACAGGATGTCAACTTAAAGCTAACATCCTGTATCTAATAAACATAAAAGCCCAGCAAATAGTTGCTGAGCCCGGAACCATTCATAAAAAACTTTTTTAAGACTCAGGATATTCGCTTTAAAGGCCCCATAAACTCCATCCGCCCTGAAGAAGTCGCTCTTGGCGGTATGCCGACGGTCTGCCTTGGACAAATCAAAAACCCGAATTGTATGTGCGCCGGCAAAACCGGCAAGGATTATCGGACAAAAGTTCCATAAATTTGTGTCTTTAAATTTACCTTTCTTAAATTGTCTTGACCTACCAAATCGAATTATTTACCTTCAAAAAATAAAAAGGGCAGAGCCTGTCAAAGACCCTGCCTTTTTGTTTTGAATTGCCGATCCCCTTTTATTTATGCAACTATAGAGTAAACATTAAATCGAATAAAACTACAATGCGTGTGTTATTTTTGAATTAACCGGATTCCTGTTTTGTAGGCGTTCACGGGTTCAAAGGTTCAGGGGTTCAAGGTTCCATTCTTATCCCCGGACGGCATTTGGGATGCGTATTTACGATAAAAGCGTCACTTTCGTCAGGCCTAATCCAACATTTGAAGCTAAATTGGCAATTACTTGGGAAAGTTAACATTTGTAATGAGGACTTCGGATCTTCAATGCCTTCTTTGTCCTTAACCCTGAACGTTGAACCCTGAACCTGTGAACGGTTACCCTGTTTTTTCGTCAGGATTCAACATCCGTTAACTTCCATAGGGCGGCGGATTCGGCCCGTAATAGTCCCACTCACTTTGATTTTCCGGGTGTCCATGCTCGAAATGCTTATACGTTCCGGCGTTCTTGCCCCGGGTCTTCACATACCAGCCCGGCCCCGGATTGAAAGGCGGGCCTTTGGGATCGGCGACACGCTGTTCGACGCTCCCCTGATGCTTCGGCGCCCCTTGGGTAAAGGCGCCCGGAGTGTCTCCTGGAATTTTATTTTTCCCCCCATCGGCAGCAGACGCAAAACTCACCGCCATAAAAAGGATCGCCAGCACAAAAAAAATGGCCAAACCATTTTTCCGTTCACTGAATGCTTTCATGATCACCTCCATGGTTATTGGAAGAAGGGAATTGTTATTGGTTATTTGTTATTGGTTATTTGTTATTTGTTATTTGTTATTGGTTATTGGTTATTTGTGATTTGTCATTGGCCCCTGATCACTGATTACTGACATCTGATATCTGACATCTGTTTTTCTCTGTGTTCTCTGCGAGCTCTGTGAGATATCGATTTCTTCGTTATTCAATCGTCAATCCTAAGCTTCTGCCCCAGATAGATGACGTTGCTGCTGCCCAGCCGATTCAGGCGGCGGATTTTTCCCACGGTCACGCCGTAGCGCCGGCCGATGCTGTACAGGGTCTCGTTGGCGCCCACCGTGTGATATTGCTTCTCTGCAACCGGGTTTTCAGGTTCGATGACCGTTGTTGTGGCCAAAAATTTCAAGACCCGGCTTTTCATGTCGTCGTCGTTCTCCGGAACGATCCCCATGACCACCGAATCGTCCGGGAAATAGACCCAGGTCCGCTCCACGGCCTTTTTCCATTGCCGGGGCGCCAATGCCAGTGCCCTCTGAAAATATTCCTGAAACTTCCGGATCCCGTCTTCCCGACAATATCCTCTGCTCTCCCTGCCCCGTTGAATTGCTTCGCCAGAAGCACCCCGAAGGGGATTCAACCGGGGTGACATCTGATTTCTATCCCCTCTTTCCTCTTTCCCCTTTCCTATTTCCTCTGCCTTCCGTCCTCCGTTTTCCGACCTCCGACCTCCGACCTCTGCCTTCCGTCCTCAGTTTTTTCATTCGTCATTTTTACCCCGTGAAACTTTTTTTCTATTTCACTGGGGCGATGTTGGCCTCCGGCTCGTAGTAGCCTACGGCTCGGAGAGACGTTCGACCTGCCCGCAACGCTCTCGCTTGTGAGGCGGGCGGGTGTTCGATGTTCATCTTTTTGTTGCTCTATGCCCTCTGACCTCTGACCTCTGACCTCCCACCGGGGCGTAGGCCCCTACGGGCCGGAGGCTGACCTCCGACCTCTGCCTTCCGTCCTCCATTTCTTCACGATTAACAGATAACGAATCACCATTAACGCTTTGCCCCGCAAAGCCCTCCGGCAATAGCCCCGCCCGCCACACCCAGTACCAGGCCACATTGAAGAGGATGTGTTCGTCCATGGGGGCGTATTCGACCCCGGCGTCAAAGCATGCGTCGGCCCGGGGGAGCCATTGGTTCAGATAGTCGTAGAGATCGTACCGGGATGTGGAATAAACGCTTCCCAGGCTGTACCACAAGAGGCCGCTGGATGGATTGCGACGAATGGCCGCCTCGAAACTCTTTCCGGCTTCAAGGGCATTGACTTTTTGGTCTTCCTTATTCTCTGCATTCAACGACATGAAGTACACGGCCCGTTTATTGTGATAGGCGAAATTTTCGCTGTTCAGAGATATGGCCTTTTCGATGTCCGAAAGCTCCGGACGCCAGTTCAAATTCAGGGTGGAGTTCCATTCGGTGGGACATACGGCCTCGGCCAGAAAATGCTTCCCCGCGGACCCCACAGCAAATCCGCAGACCAGCACAGCCAGGCCCAGGATGACGTATCGCCGGAACCGGGTCAGGGGGATTTTCCGCATGGAATAGAAAAAGGACTCGCTGGGGCCGTGGCCCTGCCGGTGAACAGCCGCATAGCCCAGGGCGGCCAGGGTCAAGGGGTTGGCCGGGATGTGCATGTTGAAATCGAAATAGCTGTGGAGACCGACGGCCACCAGTCCGGCCATGACGCCGGCGCCGATGCCCAGGGCATGGAGATCCCTTCTCCGGCGCCAGATCCGGATCATTTTCACCAGATAGACCGCAAAGGCCGATACCAGGAGAACCAGGCCCGGCCATCCGGTTTCGGTTCCGGCCTCCACCCAGTCGTTGTGGGCGTAACCGCTGCCTCGAACCCGGTCATAATCATCGATGTACCGGGGATACACGTAGCGGAAATTGCCCAGGCCAACCCCCGAGACCGGGTAGTCCTGAATCATGGGAAAAATGGTCCGGGTGATGTGAAGTCGGCCGTACAGGTTTTTAGGATTTTCGAACTTGTCGAGGGTCGGGTCGATGCCCACGTGGGCTCCGTAGGCCAGAATGGCCAGGCACAGGCACAGGGCCAGGCGCCCGTGCTTTCGGTGGGTTTTTTTGGACAAAAACAGGATGGCCGTCAAGAGCATGGCCACGCCCAGAGAGAGAATGCCTCCCCGGGATGCGGACAGGAGAAGCGCAACCCCCATGAGTACCGCAGCAAAAAAAGAAAAAGATCTTTTTCGGTCGGACCGATTCCGGGGAGAACCGGCTTACCCACCGCTGGACCCTTGCCCGTATGGTGTCCAGGCCCGGAAGCATCTCCCGGGTCCGTCGTTTCTGGGCGATCAAAAAGCCGAAGGTCAGACAGAGCACCATCTCCATGTAGGCGGCAAAATGATTTGATACTATAAACGTACCCGATGCATACCGGCTGCCGCCGACCCGGCTTTTCCATCACCACACCTTGGGGGTGACATTGAACACCTGGAAGATGGCGTACAGCGCTTGGAAAAGGCCGATGAAAATCAGGGTGTAAACCAGAATGTCCATCTCTTTTTTGGATTTAACGGTGTTTAAAACCAGAAAAAACATCCCGAAATACGCTCCGGTCTTGACCCATTCGATCCGGGTGGGGTGAACCGAATAGGAGAGGGTCGTCCACCACGGGCCGTCTCCGGAACTTCCCAGCAGGGCGACCATCTCTTTTTTGTCGGCAAAGGCCTGGGGGGAAACAAGGGCCACCACGGACGCCGGAAGGGGCACCATCTGCAATCCCACGAGGACCAGGAACGCCACCAGGATGAGATTCACCGGCGTCTTCACCCATGCAACAAAATCCGACCGGGAAACCATCAGCCGATCCACGAACCAGAGGATCAACAGCAGATAGACCCCGATCTCCACCATGCTGTAAGCCCACACATGCACCGATCCGAAAGCCAGCGGCGCGAAAACGAGCAGGAAAACGATCCCATAAAAAATGACCCGGTGAATACTGCGTTGTTTATAGTCCTTGATCATTGGTTATTGGTTATTCGTTATCGGTTATTTGTTATTCGTCATTGGTTATTGATCATTAGCGGAGCGTATTTCACCGGGGTGTCCTCTGTTTTCCGCTCTTTGCCCTTTGTGATTTGTCATTCAATCATCAATCGCAACTCGTAACCCGCAACTCGTAATCCGAAGCCCTGATAACCAATAACCAATAACGAATAACGCTTTGCCCAGCAAAGCCTCTTTCACCAATATTTCCAGACAGTCTCTCACAGAGTCCTTAGAGAAACAGAGGTTTTTCACGAATAACGATTAACACTTTGCCCTGCAAAACTCTCTGCGTGCTCTGTGAGAGAAATCCCTTATCCCTTCCGAATAACAAATAACCAATAACGAATAACGCTTTCCCAGCAAAGCCTCTACCCTTCCATTCATCCTTGCCAAAGGCAATCATCCTAATCATCCCTTTTTTACACTCTGACCTCCGATCTCTGACCTCCCACCGGGGCTTAGGCCCCTACGGGTCGGAGGCTGACCTCTGTCTTCTGCCCTCTGACCCCTCCGGGGCAACTAAAAACCTAAGAATGTCAATATGGCACGGATCTCCCCTCTTTTGTGTATTAATGTTTGAATTTTGTTTTTATATTTGATATTAATATAAATTTAGCAGCGATACATAGGAAAAATCGCATGAGACATTTAATCATGGAAAGTTTCAAAAACTTCGTAGAACAAAAAGGCGAAAACTTGGACAACAGTTCATAATAAGTTGACTTTACAACGATTTTAAGGCGGTGGTTTTATGCAAGACATAGTGATAGAGATACCAAAAGAGATTTTACTTTCGCTAAGAATTCCTAAAGAAAAGGCCAAAGAACAATTAAAAGAAGAGCTGGCTATTCATCTGTATAAAGAAGGTTTTCTATCTTTTGGAAAAGCCCGGGCATTAGCGTCGCTTTCAAAATGGAAGTTTGCACAACGTTTAGGGGCAAAGAAAATTGATAGGCATTATACCCATGAGGACTTCGAGGAAGACTTAATATTTGCCAATGAATAAGCAACTTCTTGTTATTAGTGATTCTTCCCCAATTATGAACCTGGCAATAATCGGCCAACTGCCTCTTATTCAGGAGCTATTCGGAAAAATTGTCATCCCTGAAGAAGTGTGGGACGAATTGGTTATCGAAGGTAAGGGAAAACCTGGAACAAATGAAATCCAAAAGTCCAAATGGATAAAAGTAGCAAAAGTCAAGAATGACAGTCTTCTCAAAACACTATCTAAAGATTTGGATGTAGGCGAATCAGCGGCCATTGCGCTGGCAATCGAAAGAAAGGCAAATCTCCTTCTATTGGATGAGACCGACGCTCGTAATATCGCTGAATTTTATGGCCTTCCAAAAACAGGGGTTATAGGTCTTTTAATGAAAGCTAAAAAGAAAAACCTTGTTAAAGAGATCAAGCCAATATTGGAAGAACTTAGAACCCAGGCTCATTTTTGGATCAAACCAGATCTCTACTATGCAATACTTTCGGAAATGGGTGAAATGCCATTACGTTGAAGTATAAATTGTTATTACTTTCTCGCCCTATAATCTTCCCACCTTTTTACCTTCCCGGCCTTCTTTGCCCAGTGAAACTGACGAAGTCACAGCGCATTTGATTTCACCGGGGTAACCTCTGTCCTCTGACATCTGTCTTCTATCTTTTTGCCATCCATTCATCCTTGCCAAAGGCAATCATTCTAATCATCCCTTTTTTACACTCTGTCCTCTGATATCTGACGTCTGCCCTCCCTGCCCAGTTCAATTCCGAAGGACAGCGCAGCGTATTTAACCGGGGTGTCCTCTGTCTTCTATCTTCCGCTTCAAGCCGTTGTCTCCGTTTTCATACTCTTTCCCACAAATCAAACAGCACAGCCTTCCATCTTCTTCTCTTCTGCTCTTCTGCCTTTTCCTGACATCCGACATCTGACCTCCCACCGGGGCCGCTTCCTGCCCGTGGGGCATACAGGCCGGAGGGTAGGCCCCTACGGGCCGGAGGCTGACCTCCGAACTCCAGCCTCTCCCCACACTCACACACCCATCCAATCTGCTTCCCCGGATTTCCCACCACAAGTGCATAATCCGGAACATCCTTGGTTACTACCGTCCCGGCACCGATGAAGGAATATCGACCGATGGTTATTCCGCAGATAATGGTCGCGTTCGCTCCGATGGTGGCCCCTCGCTTGGCCAGTGTCGTCCGCACCTGATCCATCTTGCGAATCTCAGCTCTTGGGTTGTAAATATTGGTAAAAACCATTGACGGACCGCAAAAAACACCATCCTCTAAAGTAACCCCCTTATAAACCGATACATTGTTCTGGACCTTACAGCCTTTGCCGATCTCAACATCCGGTCCGATAACCACATTCTGACCGATATTGCAGTTTTCCCCGATCCGTGAATTAGAAAGAATATGTGAAAAATGCCAGATCTTCGTACCCCTGCCTATTTTACATCCATCATCAATAACAGCCGTATCATGTACAAAACACCCCGAACCTCCGCTCTCTGATCTCTGTCTTTTTGTCCTTTTCTCTTCTTCCTTCCGACCTCCCACCGGGGCCGCTTCCTGCCCGTGGGGCATACAGGCCGGAGGGTAGGCCCCCACGGGCCGGAGGCTGACATCTGACATCTGATCCTCTAACCTTCCCTGCCCTCCGACTTTGCGATTTCTGACGTCTGACATCTGATCTCTGTCTTTTCCCTCCCTGCCATCCCCTTGCCCTCTCCTCTGACGTCTGACATCTGACATCTGATCTCTGTCCCCCGCCCTCTGCTTCCAAATCTCTTCCGCCGGATTCACTATAATCTTGGCACCATCCTGGTTCAAGGATCGCTGTGCTGCATTTAGCACCTTGAGCACACGCAATCCTTCCCAACCGTCTGTGGTGGGCCTCTGACCATTTGTTAGGCAAGCAAGGAAATGTTCGCATTCCAGGCGAAGGGGTTCAGCTTCCGAAATGTCTACCCGTTCAGGCTCTCCTTTGGTTGGAACAGGAACATTATTTTGCCACTTGATCTCATGTGGGTATAGCAGCAACTTATCTTTCCAGGGTTTTGTGTCATCAAACACGGCCATCTTTTTCTCGCCCACTACGACCAATTTTTGTTCTTTGAACGGATGAAGCCATGATACAAAAATATGTGCCTGTAAACCAGAAGGAAACTCCATATGGGTGGTGGTCACATCTGCAATTCTCTTGTGTAAATAATTACCACCGCTTGCCATAACCGTCTCCGGTTCTTCTCTGGCTAATTCTAAAATCATGGAAATGTCATGTGGCGCAAAAGACCAGAGGATATTTTCCTCCCTCCGGATCTTCCCAAGATTCAGCCGCTGGGAATAGATATAATTGATGCGTCCCAAATCTCCGTTGCCAGCCAGTTTTTTAAGCTCATCGAACACAGGATGGTACTGAAGCAGGTGCCCCACCATCAACACCCGCTGGTTTTCCTCGGCCAATCCGATCAGCTCTTCCCCTTCCGTCTCATCCAGCACCAGAGGCTTTTCAACATACACATGCTTGCCGGCAAAAAGGGCCTCCATAGCGAGTCTGTAATGGGTCTCGGCCGGGGTCGCAACCACCACACCATGGATATCATCCCGAGCCAGGACATCATTCAGAGCGAGACAGGTTTCCACATCAGGGTATTTTTCTCTGAAATTGCCAAGGATTTCTTCATTCTTGTCGCAGATGAGTTTCAGAACTCCGAGTTGGTGGTAATTGCGAACAAGATTCTTACCCCAGTACCCCGAGCCGATGACGCCGATTCCTGTTTTTTCAGACATTGCTTTCCTTCCTTTCGTCCAGATATCAGATGTCGGACGTCAGATGTCGGATGTCAGACATCGGAGATCAGACGTCAGAAGTCCGAAAATAAAATCAAGCGGATTTGAGCAGAAATGAAGTTGGGTTCTTGATCATCGAACCGAGCATCGCCCTCATTCTTGAGGTCAGAAGTCCGATGTCAGAAGTCAGATACAAGAGGTCGGAGGTCAGACGTCAGAAGTCAGAAGTCAGAAAAAAATCAAAGATCTTTGATCAAAAAAGGAACTGGGTTGTTTAGCATGGAGCCCAGCATCGCTCCCACTTCCTTACATTCATTGGTCAGACGGTGATGATCTTCATCAGAGATATACTTACAATCCTTTGCAAAATCGAGCCATGTATCTGTCTCACTATTCTCACCATCGCAGTCGCTAAGCTTACTAATAAAATGGGCCTCATACCTTCTTTTCGCCCAAGCCTCACGCATGTTTGAGCACACCGACCTCGAAGATCTCCGAATCTGATCTGTTAACGAATACTTCTCTTCAGAGGGCCACCGCTTGCTGATATGAAATATTTCCATAGCAAGCGCATAAGCCTTTTTATAAACTCTTAAATCTTTTGCAGAATTGATCCGTTCCGTTCCCATAGTCCTCTGTCCCTTGCTCTTGTCCTTCTGACGTCCGACATCTGACATCCGACTTCTGTTTTTCCCTTCCGCCCTCCGACTTCTGTTTTTCCCTTCCGACTTCCGACATCTGACCTCCGGTCATTGACTCCTCGCTCCATTAAAAACAATATTATAAGTCGCCTTCCAGAAATAAACCCACTGCATCTTAATAGGATTTTTCAGATAAGAATCAATATATCTTCTCTCGGATTCGCATATTTCGTCGAATGTCTTCGGAAGATCGGCATAAAAGGGCGGTATCAGTCCAGGAACAACCCGTTTTCTCAACTCCTGGAGATCTTTGGGATACAATTTGAAATAATGGAAACTCAAAGGACGAACTCCCACCAGTCTTAATTCCCCTTTAATCCAATTATAAAGCATGGGGAGTTCATCCAGCCATGTCCTTCGCATAAACTTGCCTATCGTAGTCACGCGGAAATCATCCTTAAACTTTCCGCCTTCCTTTAAGTTGTTTTGCTCGTAAATATACTCCTGGAGATATTCAGAATAGGGGTGCATAGTCCTGATTTTATATGTGTTAATCACATTTCCATTCAATCCAACCCTGCTGAATTTTACGAGGGGACCGTAAGACGGGCTTTCATCAATGGAAGAGGTTTTTACCTTTTGCGCGATAAAATAAAAATCATCCCCGATCTCCTTTGTCGCGATTATTTTAAACCCGCAGAAACAAAGCCGCCCCATTGTTTCTGCCCTGGAAATCGCCCGGTTTACCCCCTTTGTAATAGCAAAATAAATTCTTTGGGTTACCGGAAGCTTGGGGAATATCCGTCTGAAAATAAAATTAATAACATAAAAAATATGCGCAAAATATTTGGGATATTTTTCAAAGAACCTTTTCCTGTAAAGAGCAATAGTATTTGCTCTGCCGACAAAATAGCCGCTGGGAAGCAGCATCTTATGCACCTCTAAAAAATATCTGTTAACCCAGCGGACATTATTGATACGCTCCGTATTGATAAACAAGCGCATGGGATGTTCATCAATGGTTTTCAGATGGTACATCTCACTGCTGTCTATAATCGTCGTCTCCGCCTTGATAATCCGGGATAGATCTAATGTATTATCGATAAACTCAAATGCCCCGGAAAATTCCTTTAGGTACGATTCCTGTAATTTATTTCTGATCGGTCTTGTAAGACTGGATCTCAGCTCTTCGATATCTATATCAAGATTTAATGCTTCTTGTTTTATAAAGGTCTTTATCTCATCAGCCGATTCAATATCTTTATTGTTTTTTCCTGTTCTGCTAATAACATAATAGATGGCGTAAAGAATGTATTCAGACAGAATGAAAAGGAGAAAAAACCCAAATATCTGGAACCGTGAATAATATAAAAGCCTGAACGCAAAAATAAGGACGGCCATGCTTGCAGCCATAAAAATGACCGCCTTTGTCCACTGAGCCATGGCATAGTAATAATTTCTAAAATCGTTATCAAATTTTCGTGTTATTAGAGCAGTTACAAACCATAGACCGTATATAATAAGGAGGAGTATTTCATAATCAGGAGTAAGTGCAAACGTTCCCTTTTTGAAATAGTATATAATAATGAATAGAAAAGTAACCAGGAGAAAATCAGCGACAGACAAGATGGATAAGAGCTTTGGCTTTGGCTTTGACTTTGCATCTTTCGAACCTGAATAATGGATGTTCGTTCTATGATTCTTTATGTAATAAACAGAGAAAACCACAAGTTCCATGAGAAATAAAAGGCCGCATGTCCCAAAGATGTGCAGCCTTGAAAATTCTCGCAACCCCATTATAACTAACATCAGAGCCAAGCAGTAAAGCATGTATAGTGTTGATCTTGTGAGCAGAAATATCAACGCCCGATAACTGCGAGTAAAATCAAACCGAAATTTCTTTGTAAAAAGCGAAACAAACAGCCAGATAAAATAGAACGCAACCAGCAATTTAATATATAGCTGAGAAAGGTCAAAAGTATCCCTTTTCCAATAATTCATCGCGAAGAATGAAATATTAAGCAGAAAAAAGCTTATCAGGCCCAGGATTAAAGGCGAAATATATCGAGACCTGTTCACTTTTTCAATAGCTATCTGATTAACTTGTTGCATGTTTACCCCGTTCAATTCATGACAATGAGACGTGAAGCGTATTTAACTGGGGTTTACCCCGCCTGCCCAATGAAATCCGAAGGCCATTTCATCGGGGTGAAATTGATATTAATCACAGCGAAGCGTATTTAACTGGGGCTTTCCTCTTAAGAAATGCTCCAATTTTTGAAATGTTTTGTTAGTGGGAGAAACCTACTATGAAGGAAAATAGACTATTCGAGGATTATTCTGAAATTTTGTCTATGAAAATCGAATATCGAATGTCGAACAAGAAATTTCGAATGTCGAAGTATGGAATTGCTTCACTCTCCGTCCCCCCTGCCCACTTGAATTGCTCCGACAGGAGCATACCGGAGGGAATTCAACCGGGCCGACTTCTGTAATCTGATCTTCTGACCTTCCGTCCTCTGACATCTGACCTCTGATTTCTGTCATCTGTCATCTGTCATCTGTCTTCTGACATCTGACCTCTGTCATCTGTCATCTGTCCTTCCGTCCTCTGACCTCCGACGTCTGACCTCTGATCTCTGTCATCTTTCTTCTGACCTCTGACCTCTGACATCTGACTTCCGACCTCTGACGTCTGACATCTGACCTCTGATCTCTGTCATCTTTCTTCTGACCTCTGACCTCTGACATCTGACTTCCGACCTCTGACGTCTGACATCTGACCTCTGATCTCTGTCTTCTGACCTCTGATCTCTGTCTTCTGACCTCTGACCTCTGATCTCTGTCATCTGTCCTTCCATCCTCTTTACCCAGTGAAATTGACGAAGTCACAGCGCAGCTGATTTCACCGGGGTGTCGTCTGACATCTGGCCTCTGACCTCCAACCTCTGTCCTTCACCGTGGCTAATAAAAAGTATCCAAACACCAAAAAGCAAAACCCCGCAAGCATTCGCAACAACATCATACCAATTAAACGTCCTGTTAGGCAGATAAAACTGGACAGCTTCCAAAACCACACTGAAGAGAAAAATCAACAAACCAGCCCACACAACAAAAGCAACCCCTGACATCTGACGTCTGACGTCTGATATCTGATCTCCGTCTTCTGTCCTTCCGTCCTCTGACGTCTGACGTCTGATCTCTGACATCTGTTTTCTGTCATCTGTCCTTCCGTCCTCTGACGTCTGACGTCTGATCTCTGACCTCTGATCTCTATCTTTCTTCTTAGTAAAGGAAAAGTAGCATAGTGAAATACCCAAAAAATAAGCAACACCATGCACCACGAAACCTGAGCTGGTCAATTTAACAGACATCAATAGATCGTTACTGCCCGGATACGATATAACGGACAAAGCAGCGACAGCCATTGCCCACAAAATAAACAATATTCTTATCAGAACTCTAATGCTCATTTTTATTCTTTTAATCTGCCTGCTCCGCTGTGCTCAGTTAAGTTTCCGATAGGAACAAGCGAAGCGAATTTAACCGGGGTAGGTCCGGCAGATTTATCCGCCTCCGGAGGATCGTACTGGGGTGACTCAAGCGAAGCGCCGCTGTGCGGGACAGGCAGGGCGGTGAATATAAACTCACATACCTGCATAGCAAAGCTGGGACCATCAGCATAGCTGAAGATTTAATGGATTAATTAAAAAACACAAAGGAAATTCTACATTTTTATTTATAGCGGTTAGAACGAGGCGTTTTTGGAGTATGTGGATTCTAATTTAATTTACAGCCAAGATAGGTACATATTTTTTCTCGGATACTATTGAAGGCTTCATTGTCAAGGCTTCCATACTGTCTAACAATGATGGATGTACTCAAAGTGAAAAGTTTGTCACAACGAATCCAGCTTTGACGAGGCAAATGACCTGTTTTCATTGAAGTATTATCAATGGAAACCGCGCATTCTCTTGTAGGCACTGAAGTTGCAGCAGCGCAGATAAAATCTCCGTACCGGCCTTGTTGTGTTATGACCAATACAGGTCGCCTTTTTTCGGCTTTCAAATCCGAATATGGAAATGGAATACCAACCAGATCGCCGGGCTTAAAGCTTATTCCAGATGTCATCTTCTTTGTTATCCCAAATCTGTTTCATCACCGGCTCTTGAGCTTTTTTAAACGCTTCGGCACCGGAATCCTGGTATGCACTGATTTGTTCAATAAACTCGAGTACCTCTTTCGCCAATGGTTCAGGGAGATCTTTTGCTTTTTCACAAATTTTATCTGCGACGTTCATATTTCCCCATGATTGTGCATTCTGTTGATTTACATTTTGAAAATTTGAAACTCTTTGGGCCTCACTTTTGATCCTTGCCTTTAGGCTTCGCCCAATAAGTCAAGATAACCAATCCTACCGCATGCCTTCATTTATTGTCAAGGTTGTTTTGGTTACAGGGGTCTTCGCCGGATATAGAATTTCAGTTATCAACCAATATCCAAATCGTCCCCGAAATCCCCCGATTAGGCTGGTCGCCTTCGGCGGCGTCAGGTTAGCTTCCAGCTCGTAGAGAGGATCGCTTCGCTTTCAGAACATCAGAAGATGAAAGAACCTCATTCCGTTTTGTAATCAGAATTCCAGTCATCACCGGCTTATCGAAGATCGATGGAAGAAGGAGGACCGCCCTCCAAAGGCGGGTAAACTTCGCTAAGATGATGGACGACAGAACGTATCGGCCTTATTTTCCATCGCGTATAGCATTGCAAATATGTGTTCGTAACTGTCTTCAAGCCTATTGAAAGTCACTTTATCGATATATTTACAATAAAGGGAAAACTCCAACCATGTTTGTGTTTCGGCCGCTTCCTGGCCGGAATCGGTCAACTTGTTCAGGAAGACTGCCTTGTAGCGACGTTTTCGCCATCCTTCTGACAGATTTGAACAAACTGAGCGCGATGCTCGCCTTATCTGATCGGTCAAGGAATATGTTTCCTCTTTAGGGAATTTCTTGGTAATTTCAAAAATTTCCATGGCGCTATCGAAAGCTTTGCGATAAACTTTCAAATCTCTCACACTTCTAATTTTGTTTGTCCTTTTTTCGTCCATCTTCCCTCTTCCATCTTCCCTCATCTTTCAGCTCTCCATACTAAAATTCTTTTTATTAGGTTTTTGATGTTGTGCCCAACCAACTCACTCACCCACGGAACAAACTCATCATTCCACCGTTGCGGATGCACATTCATCATGATCTTATCCGGCAACTCATTGTTTTGTATTTTTTCTATCAAATCATGCGTATCTTTGATCGTGATATCAAATTTGGAGTTGACTTTGTCTCTGATACTTGCGCTTGAATTGTTCCACGATCTCCCCGTATCGGTGATATAAAGTACTTCATCAAAATCTATATCAAAATAAGGCTCGGCAATAATGCCGTAATCTCTGTAATCATATTTTTCCCATATTTCTTTATTTTCATATTTACTAAGGGGACTGCCGTGCATACAAATTGTCTTCACAGGATATAACTTCCGCAGTTTCTCCAAATTCAATCGAAAATCATCAATCGACAATTCAAACAATTTATCTGTAAACTCCTTTTTTTCGCGAAGCGATGACCATTTTTGTCCGGCCAGGTCGGCCGGATAAATGTCTGTGTGAGTCTGTGTGTGTCTGTGGCTAATTAAATAATCTGCGACAATCTGCGTAATCCCTGCCCTGTGGAATCCGAAGGCTATTCCTCCGGGGTGCGGATTCTTTTTACTCATCTCGGAGAGATTCTCATAATGATACCCAATCTCATGCCCCATATCAATAATCTGTCTGATAACATTCTCATCATAACTCTCTTTCACCATACGGAAATAATAACTCGCCTTTATCCCGGCGTCTTTCTCAATCTTCGCAATTAAAAGGGCATTCCCCGGTTTCCGATCCACATCATGTCTTATTACAACACATCTATCAAAATCGCTACCGTTTGAAATATAATCAATAAAAGGCAGGAGGACATAACCAGCCTTTTTTAAGGAAGCAATTAAACCAGAATAGATATAGTATGTAAAATCTTTTTGCACTCGGAATAAGTTTAAAGAGGTGTGATTAAATATCTCAAAATCTGCGTCAATCTGCGCCTGCCCTGTTAAATCTGTTTTTGCTTTTATTTAACTGGGGTAATCCTTGCCCCGCCTGCCCAATTTATCCTGTTAAATCTGTTTTTGCTTTTATTTAACTGGGATGGAATCTATTTCTGTCTTTATTCCATCGGGGTGGAATTTTTATCCAGTGAAACCATGTGGTTTCTTTTGTTTCACCGGGACCGAAGGACAGCTTGACGGGTTAAATTGACGGAGTCAGGGGGCGGCGCATTTAACTTGTCGGAGCGTATTCCTCTGGGGTGTGGATTTAAATCTTAGCTGATAATCAGGATTTGCCCGGCGCGCGCCGTAGGTCCGGAAGATTTATCCGCCTCTGGAGGATCGTAGTGGGGTAACCTGCCCGCAAGTGCCCCCCTGACTCCCGCTTCACATTTTGTTTGGGTTGTCACTTTTCAGATTAATGTAATCAATAAGCGGCAGCACAATATCCTTATAATTATCAGCAACCTGTTGTATATATCTGCTGTCCTTAAAAAAATGCCTAACATCAAACAAAAAAGCATTTGGAGAGATTGTCGCCACCCTTTTTCTCAGCATATCTTTTAATTCTTCAAGTGTACATGTCTTATGACCGGATGCATCAAGCAGGTCGTTCAGACGCGCTATATTCGGCATAACATGCCTGTTCAGAAACCAGAATAAATCATAGAAGTCCCTTCCCTTGAAATTAATTTCATTTTTTTCCCCCTTAAAGTATGTCCGTGTTAATACAGCATGAAGCTTTCCTGCGAAAAGATCCGGCATGTCATAATGTCTCACAAGCACATTTACATTATGACTACTGATAACAGATATTCGTGTAGAATAATTCTCTGAAATCAGCGGAGCTATTTCCACTTTTACATATGCAAGTTCGGATTCATCCGGACCTGCAAGCTCCAGCTTCCTTAGCACAGGGAATTTCAGATATATTTTTTTTTGTTTTCCCTTAACAGAAACAT